>Ga0068856_100002603_pt1 | contig 18563 bp, 19 predicted proteins | sample KBSCornC62_FD_66595 | JGI IMG/M metagenome (GOLD analysis project Ga0068856, IMG submission 66595) | Corn rhizosphere microbial communities from Kellogg Biological Station, Michigan, USA - KBS Corn C6-2 | ecosystem: Host-associated > Plants > Roots > Rhizosphere > Soil ...
GACTTCAGGCCTTCATGTTGAAGGTTCGATGCTGTCTGCCGCTCAAAGCTGATCGCTCATAGCTCATTGTTGATTCAGAGAAATCATGTCAATCAAGCCAGTTCTCAAGCTCATGATGAACCACCAGCTGTTAGCGTTGACAGGCAGCAATGCCTTGCTGAAACCCTTTTATCAACTCAATTACCTGGTCGCGGCCAAGGAGTGCAGCGTTTTCGAGCTGTTACTGGACGCGCCAAAAAGTTTTGACCAGATTGCCGAAGTCTATTGCGCAGATAACAAGGCTCGAGAGGCTCTGGAAGGCTGGCTGGGTCTGGGTGTTCGCCTTGGTTATCTACGACTGGATAGCAGCGGCTACTCGCTCAAGGGACTGGCCAAAAAACTGGCGATGCCGCAGAACGATGCCGCCCTGGCCTTGCTTCAGGAAGCGGCGGGACTCCATTCCAAATTGATCTCACAGACGCTCAGGAAACTTCGAAACGGGGAACTTTGGAATCTGGAGGATCAGGATGGCGAAATCATCGCAAGGTCATCGCGGATCATGGAAGTATTCCAAACCGAGGCCATTGATCGGTTCTTCCCAGCCTCCGGAGTTGCCAGCCTACTGGAGATCGGCTGCGGCTCCGGCATTTACATAAGGTACGCCGCAAACAGAAATCCATCTCTAACGGCCCTGGGTCTCGAGTTGCAGCCAAATGTCGCCGAAGTCGCTCGCCGCAACATTTCAGAATGGGGTCTCGAAGACCGGGTGAGAATCGAAGCAGGAGATATCCGGCTGAAGGCTCCGGACAAGTGTTTCAGTATCGTCACGCTCTACAACAATATCTACTACTTCCCAGTTAAAAGCCGAGTCTCGCTGCTGCGACATATCAGGCAGTTCGTCAAGCCGGGCGGCTTTCTATTGCTAATCACATGTTGCCAGGGAGGGAGCCTGGGGGTGGAAGTTCTCAATCTGTGGGGTGCTGCGACATTGAGCGGCGGGAGACTGCCCGGCAAGCACGAACTCATCAACCAGCTGCGTGATGCAGGCTTTCGGGATGTGCAAGCAATTCGCTTGGCTCCGGGCGAGGAGCTCTTCGCGTTCAAAGCGCGGACCGGGGAAAACGCCTGAATCGCGGGCAAACCTGAACTCAATGTCGTCAACGGGCGATGGCCAAGGTATTTTAGTCAAATCGGGATTGCGCACGTATCGAGTGCGCCGACGAAAGACTAAAATGCGCGATATACATTGTTGTCACGTTGCCACAAGCTTCTGGCCATTTTCTGAACATACGGAGCAGCTATGACGTCAGGATCGACTGAATCGCAACAAAGCTTTCTTTCGCGTCGCGGCTTTTTTCGCTGGGCCAGTTCGCTGGCCGGGGCGCTGGGCGTGGCGCCACTGGTTATCTCTGCCAAATCCCTTTCGGGGCCGGTGACTTCGTCGCCAGCGGCATCTTCGGATGGTGAGGATTACTATGCGAAGCTTGGGGTCCCGACGATCATCAACGCAGCCGGTACTTATACCACGCTGACGGCGGCCTGCATGCCTCCGGAGGTTTTGGCGGCGGTGCAGAAGGCAGCGCTTCATCCAGTGCGCTTGCACGACCTGCAGCAGCAGGCAGGTGAGTACGTCGCGCGCCGCCTCAAGTGTGAGGGAGCGGTCATCACTTCGGGCGCCTCGGGAGCAATCAGTCTGGCCACTGCCGCTTGCCTACAGTATGCAAACAACATCAACATTCTGGACATGCCTCAAGGGATCGAGGGCAGGAAGAATCAGGTTATCGTGCAGCAGGCGCATCGTTATGAATATGACCGCGCCATGTATCTCTGTGGTGCGCGGGTGACCGAAGTGGTCACACTCGACGACTACAAGCGCGCATGCGATGCAGGCAACGCCGTGATGACAAATTTCTTCAACGCGGCGGAGGACGAAGATGGGATCGCCGGAAGCGCACAGATTGGCCGCGAAGAGTGGCTGCGAGTGGCGCACGAGTACAAGATTCCGTGCCATCTGGATGCTGCAGCGGACATGCCTCCAATCTCGAATTTATGGAAATACACCGGAATGGGTTTCGATCTCGTAGCATTCTCCGGAGGCAAGGGAATGCGTGGTCCGCAAAACGCCGGACTGCTGCTTGGACGGAAGGTGCTGACCGATTTGGCGCATGCGAACAATAATCCGGGAGACGGAATCGGCCGCGGCATGAAGGTGGCGAAAGAACAGATTGTCGGCATGGTTGCGGCGGTCGACTGGGTTCTCTCGCACACGGAAGAGTCGATGCAGGGCGACTACCAGAAGCGGGTCGATTTAATCGCCGCTGCCGTGAAGGGCATCCCTTCGGTCAGAACGGAGACAGTGGTTCCCAGGATCGCGAACCATGTTCCTCATCTGCTGATCCGTTTTGACCCGGCGGTTACGGGCCTCACCACTGGCCAGATCGTCCAGACATTGCGCACAGGTACGCCTTCGATTGAACTGAATCCGAACACCGGGCAAAAGCCCAACCAGGGCATCCCCGCGGACGCAAACACGCTGGTGGTTGGAGTCTGGATGCTTCAGCCTGGCGAAGATGCCATCGTGGGCGATCGAATTCGCGCCGCCCTCACGAAAAGAGGGTGACGGCTTTTCAATCCCACTCATTTAGTGAGCCACGAGTGCAGCGCTATAGCCGGCACGAACTACTTTGTGTACTCGTTCTTGACCACCTCGCCACCCTTCATCACGAATTTGACTCGCTGGAGCGTGGTGATGTCCTTCAGCGGATCGCCATCGACGGCCACGATATCCGCCCACGCTCCGGGCTCAAGCGTTCCGACCTTGCCTGACCAGCCCAGCAAATCTGCAGCGTTCAGGGTTCCGGCCTGAATCGATTGCAGCGGCGTCAAGCCCAGCCTCACCATAACTTCGAATTCATGCGCGTTGAGGCCGTGGGGATACACAGCGGCATCGGTGCCGAGCGCAACCTTCACTCCAGCTGCAAAAGCGCGCGCGATATTTTTGCGGGCTGCGGGAATGACTTCTCTGGCTTTCGCCAGCAGGGGTGGAGGCAAATGCGTCAAACCAGCGTTGTCGACCATCCAGTCGCCGAGGTAGAGCGTAGGCACCAGGTAGGTGTTGTGCTCTTTCATGGCGGCGATACCGGAATCGTCGATGTAAGAGCCGTGCTCGATAGAATCCACCCCGGCTTCGACGGCCCAGCGAATGCCTTCCGCACCGTGCGCATGCGCCGCGACTTTGCGGCCCAGCCTGTGCGCGTCGGCCACAATGGCTTTCATCTCTTCGAGCGTGTATTGCGAATGCTGGGGATTATCCCCGAGGGAAAGCACTCCTCCCGTGGCGCAGACCTTGATCAGGTCGGCGCCGTACTTGATGTTCTCGCGCACCTTGTGCTGGACGGCGGCGAGCCCGTCAGCTACGCCGTCGTTGGTCGCGTGATATTCAAAAGGAAGCATGTTGTTGTCGCAATGCCCGCCGGTGATGCTCAGAGGCGGTCCGCTGACCAGCATGCGCGGACCCGGAACGTCCCCCGCATCAATGGCATCGCGAAGGGCCACGTCGCTGAAGTCCTTTGCCCCGACGTTTCGCACGGTTGTGAATCCAGCGAGCAGGGTAAGGCGCGCGTTCTTGGCCCCGATCAATGCCTGGCGCGATGTGGAAAGTGCAAGAGTTTCATATCCGAATTTCGGGTCCATCGTGAGGTGCGTGTGTGCGTCGATGAAGCCGGGCAGCAGGGTGGCACTGGGCAGGTCGATGCGCACCGCATCCGATGGCACTTTGGCATCTGCGGCGGAGCTGATGCTGACGATTTTGCCGTCTTGAGCCAGCAGCGTCTGATCGCTCAAGATCTTCCCAGATTTAACCTCCAGCACATGGCCAGCATGAATCGCGACCTGGCGAGATGTCTGAGCGATAGCACTTGGCATGAAAATCAACAGCACGAATAGCGAGACTAAACAGACGGTCTTCCGGCGCATGAAGTCCTTCTTTCCTTTTGCAACTGTAGGAAACCTAAAGCAGTGAGCGGAGATTATGCACGACGAAGACGCATTCCGTCCAAACCCCAGGTCTGTCCCGCGTCCGCGGCAAGAAAGATCACGAGCAGCAAAAGCAGTGGCAGGGTGTCTAGGCGTGCTCCGAAATAGCGCCAGATAGGTACCCCATGACCCGGGTCCCACCATGCCGCGAGTGTGAGGTTCAGCAGAAATGCAATGCCAAGAACGCACGCCGGGCGGACCCACAGTCCCAGGAGCAGAGAGATTCCGACCGACAGTTCGATGACTCCGACCGCATAACCGAAAAAGACCGCATGAGGCAGCACGATGTGGGACAGAAATGGGCGATAGAAACTTACTGCAGCGCTTCCAATGTACTCGCCGAGATAATTTTGAAAGCCCCCGTGGGCGAATCCCGGTCCGGCCACCTTATACTCGCCAAAAAGTAGAAAGAAGAGCGATGTCGCGATGCGCACGGCAGCGATGGTCCGGTGCAGGCAGTTGGGCTCGTGCATTAGAAGGGTGAAAGACTTTAGCCCCCAGGGCCGTCGTTCGAGACGTATTGCTCGAGGGAATCCAGTTCGCGGCTGAGTTCGTCCACCCGCCGCTCCAGCAGGTTGCGAATAGAAAGCATCCCCAGAAGTTTGCCATGGTCATCAGCGACCGGGAGATGCCGGAAGTGGCGCTCGAGCATGATGCTAAGCGCTTCGCCAGCTCCCGTCTCGCGCGTCGCCATTTCCACTGGCGTGGTCATGAGATCACGAATCGAAGTGCTTTGCGGATCCAGACGGGTGAGAGACATCTTCCGCAGCACATCTCGCTCGGTGAAGATTCCCGCGACACGATAGTCACTATCCACAACGGCGACAGCCCCCACGTGATAATCAAGCATTTTGTGAATGGCGTCAGCCACGCTAGCTTCCATGGGGACCGCGGCAATTTCCCGGTCACAAAGTTCCAGGACACTCATAAAACCTCCTCCGGGGTCAGCGAGGCCAGATCGCTTTAGCGGGATTGAGGCATTATGCTCACGGGGAAAAGCTTGTCAAGAAAATTTGCGAGATTCTGAATAATCGGCAGCACGGGACAGGCAACTCCCAGCTTTGCCTGACAAGGCGGCCCTAACGGGTTTCTTGCGATCGGTGATTGGGACGAAATGGGTTTGCTGCGAGCTGATCTCTATAACAGCTGCGCTGAATACAGCTTTGTCATCCTGAGAACCGCGTCGTTTGCGGGTCGAAGGATCTATGGAGTGGTCGGCGGCATCGAAGCTGCCAGCAGCTTACATAAATCCTTCGGCGGCGCCTCCGCTTGTCTCTAGATGCCCGAACCAAGCGCTTCAGGATTTACGGCTGCACTTCAGCTCGCAGCAGCTTTGGACCCGAGGGCATCTGCGCCGCGGGATTGTCTTCCGCAGTGACAAAAACCTCGAAATCGGCATTGGGCACTGTGTTTTCGAAGCTGCCTTCCAGGTTGTTTTTTACCTTGAGTACCCCCTGGTTCTGGGCTTCCTTACCCCGAGGCTGTACCCACACGACATAGCTTTGTCGCGCCGGAGTGAGAGCGCCGGGCTTGGCAAGATGGTCTACTTCGAGTTTGAGCCGAAGATTCCCATTCTTGTCCTTATCCAAGTGTGCCTTGCCGGTTGCCGCTGGAACGCTCGGATCGGCGATCATTCGAACCTCTGAGGCTTGCATCGTGCAGATCAGCCCAAACACCAGCATGCAAGCATACATTGCCAATTTCCTTGTCATGGTCGCGATCTCCTTGTTGCCTACTCTGATTGCCTAAGTCGGCAACAAGATGATGCGGAAAGTGGCCAGGCAGTTGTGCTGTGATTCGAGGCCGGCCACCTCAACCGTGAGTGGAATGGAAGTGGCTGCAGGAACCTCTACTTCGAGTGGAACACCTGCCCATCCTTCATTACAAAGTCGACATTCTCCAGCAGCTTGATATCCAGCAGTGGATCGCCGTTGACCGCGATCACGTCCGCGAATGCGCCTGGCGCAATGACGCCTATCTTTCCTTCCATGTCGAGCATGACCGCAGCGCGCGAGGTTGCGCTCTGGATGGCGTTCATCGGTTGCATTCCGAATTCCACCATGCGAGGGAAGTCCTGGGCGACAGGCTCCGTCCACGGAATGCCGCCCATGTCGGTCCCATAGACTATCTTCACGCCGGCTTTCCGGGCCTTCTTGAATGACACCTCGTGTGCCGAGGCGCGCAATCGATCCCGCTGCCCGTCCGGCGTATCCGCCGGAGCCCAGTCGGTGTAGTAAACGTTCAGCGTGGGAACGTACCAGGTTCCCTGCTTAAGCATCTGGGAGATGGCAGCGTCATCCAGGTCGAGTCCGTGCTCGATCGAGTCGCATCCGCCATCCAGCGCCCGGTGCAGGCCAATGCCGCTATAGGCGTGACAAGCGACCTTTTTACCCCAGCCATGAGTTTCATCCACAATCGCGCGAAGTTCCTCGACGGTAAGTGTCGGTTGTGAAGCCAGTTCGCCGTTCTTCCCGACCCAGGAGCGATGCGTCATGTACACCTTGATCCAATCGGCGCCGTGATCGAGTTGTTCGCGCGCAGCTTTCCGGGCTTCTACGGGACCATCGACGATTTGCGCGCCCTTGGGCATCTCGAGTTCGGGGGCGTAACCCTCGAGCATGTAACCCGCAGTCGTGGAAATGGCGCGGGTGGAGATGAAAAGTCGCGGGCCAGGTATATAGCCCAGATTGATCGCTTGCTTGACGCCTACATCACCATATCCGGCGCCTTCCGTTTCGACATCGCGCAAGGTCGTGAAGCCCTGCTCCAGTGCCCGGCGCGCCGCCACACCTGCGCGCAGCGCGCGAAGTGCCAGGCCCTGCGAAAGAATGTTGGCATCATACCCGCCCTTGGCAGGGTCTTCTCCCTGCAGAAATATGTGCGTATGCGAGTCGATCAGTCCCGGCAGCACTGTCTTGCCAGAAAGATCAATGACCGCTGCACCGGCTGGAGTTTTTGCGTTTGCCTCCGCTGAGACGCTCTCAATGCGATTGCCGCGGATGACGATGATCTGATTGGATCGTGGCTTGTCCGATTTTCCATCGATGAGAGTCCCCGCGCGAATGACGATGACACTCGGCGCATTTTGTCCAAGAGCCACTACTCCCCACAGCAACCAGCAGGCAGTCCACCGCAGATTGGTCATTGATTTTCCTGGTTCAACGATTTTGTCCGGACAAGAGTAGGCCCAACAAACGATTTATGAGTTGATCACCGCGTCGGCTTCGATTTCAACCAGAATTTCCGGAGAGATGAGTGCGCTCACCTGAACCATCGACGTCGCCGGCCGCACGTCAGCAAAGAATTCACCGTGCGCCGTTCCCACCTTCTGCCAGTCCGCAATGCTAACCACGTAAATGCGGGTGCGCACGACGTCCTTCATGCTAGCCCCGGCCTTCTTCAGCGCGCTTTCGATATTCTTCAACGTCTGTATGGACTGGGCATACACATCGCCAACACCCACGATCTTGCCATCGGAACCAGTCGCGGTCGTTCCCGAAACGTGCACAGACGAACCAACCTTCACCGCACGAGAGTAACCAACGATAGGTTCCCAGGTTGTGCCGCTCGAAATGAGTTGTCGGTCCATCATCGCCTCCAAGAGTGCTAATTCTACCGCCTGAAGGAGCAAGTGGCGCGGGTTTAGCAGCCGTGACTCTCGAGTGCCAGCAACATACAGCGAAATCCAGCCACAAATCGCGAAAACTGAAAGGCGATTCTACAGGGTCAGTGGCACAACGCATTTAGGTTTGATCCTCGTCTAATGATTCAGGAAACGAATCGTGCCGATAAACAAAAGTCACTTGCGTCTGCGACCGAAGTAAGTTATTTACTCACGCAAGCAGTTGCGATTTTTGAAGGGCACGGGTCCAGGGGGTTCGACATAACATGATTCCGGAATCGCATCCGTTGCAGCAGTTGTTTCAAGACCTAGTGGGGCAACACTACGCCCACGAGATTGGGATTCGCGATCCGCAGGTTGTAGCCTACGTTTCGCACCTCCTGGCCGAATTCTGCGAGGCCGACCAACTGTTCAAGATTAAGGACGCCTTCAACCGTCAGCTTTCGGATGTTGGCGAGATGATGCTGGAAACGGATCCTGTTTATGGTCCGGCGCCGTCGTTCGATCGCGAGCGCCAGGTACGCAAGCACATCGGCGACTTCACCCTATTCTTTGCCGGCATGTTCCCCGAGAGCATCAATCACCTCCGCTTACGCCGTCAGCGCCTGGAGAACTTTATCGACTGGGTGAAGGCAGGCAAGGAGAGTTACTTCATCGTCTCGAAGTTCGAACACTTCGAGTACGCCAAGGTCGCGCCGCTCTTCGCCAGCCTCTCGCAAAACTTTGAAGGATGCGTTTACGGGCTGAATATGGTGAAGAACGATCTCCAGGAGATGCAGCATCCTATCGTGCGCCGGACCGATGAATTGATTATGTAAGAGTGCAGACTGGACGGCCAAGGTTCGATTAACTCTGGAATCCGTCAAACTCTCAGCTCACTGGCATTGCCCATGCGGTAAAAGCTAAGGGCAGCGCTTCCCTGCACAAGCAACCGAAATCTGCGAAGCAGGCCGAATTCTTCTCCGGGATCAAACTTCTTTTCGTGCTCCGCGATTACCACCGACATCGCCCATATCAGCGAGGAATCCGCCAGAGCACGCAACGTGCTGCCGTAAGCATCTTTCATGCGGTAAGGCGGATCGATAAATACGACGTCGGCCGCCACTTTGTGACGCTCCATTCGCCAGAACGCTCGCGGCAAATCTTCCTGGATCACGTGAGCTCCATTGCTTATTCCCAAAGCTTGAAGGTTCGCGCGGATTGCTTCCGCAGCGGCAGCAGAGTTCTCCACGAAATGCACTTCTTTCGCGCCGCGGCTGAGAGCTTCAATACCCACTGCGCCCGTACCGGCGAAAAGGTCCAGCCATACGCTTCCGTGCAGTGCCAAAGGATTCCCTGCGGTGAGCACGTTGAAGAGCGTTTCACGCGTGCGGTCGGAGGTCGGACGTATGTCCATCCCGCGCAGCGCGCGCAGCGGCCGGCTGCGATATTTGCCCGCGATTACGCGCAAGGCTTTGCCCCGCCTAGTGCCTCGTTCCCCACACCCATACATGTAGAATAAAAGGGAGCGGCGAAATATGCGAAGTTGGTCCATTTCGGTGGGACGCCTGTTCGGTGTGGATATTCGCGTCCACCTGACTTTTCTCATCCTTCCGCTCTTCATTTATTGGACCGACTACGCGGCTCATCAGGGCTCGGCCAACGGCCCCAGAGATCTAGCTCTGGTCGGCATTATTCTGGCTGGTGTAGCGGTGCACGAGTGCGGACACATGCTGGCTGCGCGACGTTATGGGATGATCCCTAAGGCAGTCATTCTGCTACCGCTTACCGGCGTCGCTCTCTACGACGAATCGCGAATCGAGAAGCCGAATGCACCTCGCGCATGGCATCGGGAGATCAGTCTCGCGATCGTAGGACCGCTCGCCAACCTGGCATTCGCAGGATTTTCAGTTGCCGCCATAGCAGGGTCGGGGCGTGGCATCGATTTGTGGAGTTGGCCATTTCTGTACGCGAGAAATTTGCCGCGCAGCCTGGTATGGGCGAATTTGTACATTGCATTGCTAAATTTGATGCCCGCCTATCCTCTCGACGGCGGACGTATTCTCAGGGCATTCATCTCCCGTTCGATTGACGTTGGCTCTGCGACCCGCCGCGCTGTGTCCATCAGCACTGCGATCGCGATGGTGCTGATCCTTGCGGGTCTCTTCAGTGACAACTGGCTCACCATGGTGGGCGTAATCATATTCTCCGCCGCTCAACTGGAAGAGCGCGCGCTGGTGTTTCAATCGGTGCTGGAGAACGTGCGTCTCGAAGAAGTGATGCTCACTGACTTCGCTACGCTCTCTCCGGCTGACACCCTGCAGGGTGCGCTCGACAAGGCGGTGCATTCTCTGCAAGACGACTTTCCCGTCGTCCGGGGCAGCGACATGGTGGGAGTCATTTCAAGGCAGCGCATTCTTGATACCCTGCGCGCTGAAGGTGACGGCTACGTGCAGGCCGTGATGAACAAGATTTTTGATGTCTCGCTGAGGAATGACTCGCTGGGTTCGGCGTTTCGCAAGCTGACGGCTCGTAGTTCCAGCATTATCCCGGTAGTGGAGGACGAGCACCTGATCGGAATCGTTACCCTGCAGAACCTGATGCACTCCATGTCGTTGCTGGCTGAAAGCCGCAAACTGCGGCGCGACGAGATGGAATCCTAGGAACCTCTGAGTTCAGAACAGCCGCACAGCTTTAGCTTGCTGCACCGCCGGAATTGCTCTCAACCTCTTCAGCACCTCGTCGGACACTTGTCCATCCACGTGAACGACCGCAATGGCCTCGCGCTCGGATTCTTTTTCGAGGGTACGCCGGCCCAAGGAGAAATCAGCAATGTTGATGGACTCTTCGCCCAGGATCGTTCCCACCTTGCCAATGACGCCGGGTACATCGCGGTTACGCATGTAAATCAGGTTGCGTTCCAGCGGAGCCTCTACGTCAATGCCGTCCACGTGTAGCAGGCGCGGAGCCTCGCCGTGCAGTACGGCGCCTTTCACCATGTGCTCTTCCGTTGCGGTTTTCAGAAAAATCGAAAGCACGCTGCCGGCTCCTCCCGTTGACGTCTTGCCCTTGTGCGATTCCAACACCCGCAACCCGCGCTCCTCGGCTATAGTGGCCGCGTTCACCAGGTTGGCCTTTTCCTCGAGCGCCTGGTTCATAATGCCCTTAATCGCGCCGTTTCGGATCAACTCCGTTTTCCAATCCGCAATGTGTCCACTGTAGCGGATCGATATCTCTTCCAGCGATCCTTCCGAAACCTGGGCAAGAAATGCGCCGATGCGCTCGGCCAGCACAATGTAGGGCTGCATAGCCGCATACTCCTCGGCAGAAACCGAGGGGACATTCACGGCGTTCTGGATGACCCCATGCTTCAAGTACTCTTTTACCTGCTGCGCAATCTGCACACCGACGGCTTCCTGCGCTTCCGCCGTCGAGCCGCCAACGTGTGGAGTCAAAACCACGTTCTGTAGCGCCAGCAACGGCGAATTTTTCGGAGGCTCTTCCGCGAAGACGTCGAGGGCGGCAGCCGCGACGTGACCTTGCTCGAGCGCCAGCGCGAGATCGGCCTCATTCACCAGCTCTCCACGCGCGCAGTTCACCAGCCGTACGCCCTTCTTCATCTTCCCCAGCGACGCTGCATTGATCATGCCAACGGTCTGCGGCGTGAGGCCGACGTGCAGGGTAATGTAGTCGGCAGCGGCATAAATCTCATCGACGGTGCCCAGGCGAATGGCTTGATCTTTCGCAACGGATACGGAGACAAAGGGGTCGTGAGCGATCAGATCCATGCCGAACGCGCGCGCGCGACGCGCTACTTCCATCCCAATTCTGCCCAGGCCAATGATGCCCAGCGTCTTGCCGCGCAATTCCGTACCTTGCAGTGACTTTTTCTCCCATTTTCCGGCATGCATAAGGGCATCGGCACGGCAGAGGTGGCGGGCCATAGCCAGCATCATTCCCATGGTTTGCTCGGCCACTGCCACAGCATTGGCGCCCGGCGTATTCATCACCGCGATGCCCTTATGGGTCGCTGCATCCAAATCAATGTTGTCCACGCCGACGCCCGCGCGGCCGATTACCCTGAGCTTGTGAGCGTGGGCCAGCAATTTGGCGTCGGCCTGTACCGCCGACCTCACGATTAGCGCATCCGCCGTTTGCAGATGCTCGGGCAGCTTGCCATCCAACTGGTCGGCTGTAAGCACTGTCCACCCTGGCTCCTGCAGTTGCGCAACTGCCGATTGTGAGATCTTCTCCGCGACGATGATTTTCAAGAAGTCATTCCTTCAGAGGCAGAATTCGTTGCAAATCTGTGACAATAATTGACTGGAATGTGACACCGTCCTGACACGCCCGGCTAGCTGGTTTTCTAAACTCGCTCTCAATGGGCATCAGCCCTGGGAGAAGAACATGAAAACAGCCAGCGCAATCTCGATCTTGTTCCTGATTGCCCTCACAGTAGCGTGCGGCTACAGCGCGAAGGCCAGCCCCCCGGTTGCCGGCAGCGTCCCCGCCATCTCGCAGCTCAGTCCAAATTCGGCATCGGCCGGCGGTCCCGGTTTCACCATGACCGTTAATGGAAACAACTTTGGCAGCAAGGCAGTCGTAAATTGGAACGGTGCCGCCCAGAGTTCAAACACCACAGTGATTAACGGCAAGCAGCTGAGCGTGAATATCCCGGCCGCAATGATCGCGACTCCGGGCACGGCCAAGATCACCGTGACCAATCCCGGCACTACGGGCACCGGCCTCTATGGCGGTGGAGGAACCTTGGCGGAGACCTCGAGTCCCATGGACTTCCCCATCAACTGATCCGGAATGTCGCAAGCTCATCAGGCATTCACCAGTTGCCGCTCTTCCGACTGCGCGTGGGCATAGACCTCCTGGGCCGCTCGGACTGCTGCGCCGTATTGGACATTCTTGCCTGTGACGCGTGCCAGTACATGTTCGAGCGCCCCTAAGATGCCGATCGTGTCCAGATAGTCGTAGTAGCCAATGTGTGCGATGCGGAATAGCTTGCCCTTCATTTCGCCTTGCCCATTGGCCACGACGGCGTCGAACGATTCGCGAAATTCCTTCACGATTTTGCCGGAGTCGATTCCCTCCGGAGAAGAAATCGCAGTCAGCGCCGCGGCCGGTCTCGAGGCGTAAAGATTCAGTCCCAGGATTTTTGCTCCGGCGCGAGTCATCTCCGCACAGAGTTCGGCGTTGTTGACCAGCTCTTTGCGGCCTTTCACCAAGTCCCCTTTGCCCATGCCGCGGACGAATTCAAGCGCCGCTCCCAGCGCGGCAAACAACGAAGTCGCGGGCGTGTACGCTGTTTCCCCTTTGGCGGCCGACTTTCGCTCTTTGCGCAAATCGAAGTAATAGCGCGGCGAAGTCGTCTTCTCCATGCGTTTCCATGCGCGCTCGCTCACCGCACAATACGCCAATCCCGGAGGCATCATCAGAGCCTTTTGCGATCCGCCGATAATGAAGTCCACGCCCCAGCCATCAACATCCAGATGGGTTGTGCCCAATCCCGTGATGGCATCCACCACGAGCAGCGTCTCATCGCCCTGTGCGCGCACGATGCTGGCGATCCCCTCGACATCGTGGCGAGCTCCGGTGGAGCTCTCGGTGGCCTGCACAAAGACGGCGCGCAGCCGGTTGTTTACCCGCGCCCGAACTTCATCGAGCGAGAACGTCTGACCGTAGGGCACCTCGAGAACTTCCACCTTGCAGCCGAAAGCTTTCGCCAGCCCGGTCCAGCGCTCGCCGAATTTTCCGGCGGTCAGCACGAGAACGGTGTCGCCGGGCGACGTTAAATTGGAGACGGAAGCCTCCATCACCCCGGTACCAGAAGATGCCAGCACCAGCACGTCGTTCTTCGTGCCGACGAACTCCTTCATGTCGGACAGCACGCGCTGAAACAACTCGCGAAAATCAGCGGTGCGGTGATGAGCCGTGAACGAAGCCATCGCCGTTTGCGCGGCAGGCAATAGGGGCGTTGGACCGGGAGTGAATAGACGATTCTTATGCAACATAGCCGGAGTCCTTTATGAATTGGAATGGCTACTAGTTTATAGGAAACAGTGAGCGCCGCGATGCTAAGCCCGAAGGCGTGCCAGGCTTCCGCCTTTGCGGAGAGGATCGAGATTTTGACTTTGGCATCTATAATCTCGTCATGCCTCTAGTCGATCAGATTCAGAAAGACATTGTCACTGCCATGAAGGCCAAGGACGAAGCCCGTCTCTCTACCCTGCGAATGGTCAAAAGCGCGCTCCAACTGCGCCAAGTGGAAAAGATGGCTCCGCTCGACGATAAGGAATCGCAAGCTGTGCTCTCCATGCTGATCAAGCAGCGGAAGGATTCGGTTGAGCAGTTCACCAAAGGCGGCCGTCAGGAGATGGCCGACAAAGAAGCAGCCGAAATCACGGTAATCGAATCATACCTGCCGAAAGCTGCCAGCGAGGGGGATATCGCAGATGGAGTCAAAGCAGTCATCGCCGAGATGGGGGCCCCCACAATGAAAGATATGGGAACTGTCATGAAGAATGCGATGGCGCGCTTCAACGCGGCAGGCATGCGGGTAGACGGCAAAGTAGTAAGCGAATCGGTCAAGAAGGAATTGGCCGGGAAGTAGTTCCCAATTCTCTCCCATTCGTACTTTCCTTGCGAGATCACTACGCCACCCTACGAATTCATGCACAATTCTGAAAATGAGGGCCGGCTCAGGGCCGGTAATACAAATCTTCCACTGCCTTCTGCACCTTTGCCGAGAGCGCGGGCAGGTCACGGATGGTCAGGCCGGAAGTTGAGATTGGATCTCCCACCCGCATCTGCAGGGGACGGCACTTAATGTGGTAGGTGTTCATGGGCAGCAGTTCGTATGTGCCCACCAAGGCAATGGGAACGATGTCGACCTGCGCCTTGATGGCGAGAAAGAATGCGCCTGGAAGAAAGGGCTTGATTTCTCCATCTGGCGTCCGTCCGCCTTCCGGGAAAATTACCAGCGGGAGCCCTTTCTGCAGGCCCTTCAAAGCCGCACGAATGCTGCTGATTGAGTGCGAAGGATTCTGCTGGTCAATACAGATTTGTCCCGAACGCTTCAACTGCCAGCCCACCACAGGGTATGAGAGCAGTTCCTTCTTGAAGGCAATCCGGAACTGAAACGGCAGGTTGACATATAGCACCGGAATGTCCATCGCGGACGCGTGGTTCGCCGCGTACACATGAGGCTTTGCGGTGTCGATCTTATCGAGCCCGATCACCTTCACGGGCGAGAAGATCGTTTTCACGATCAGCCACGACCAGACATGCGAAAACCAGTGCAAACGGCGTCCGCTGCGATCCGCGATGCCCGCCGGCAAGGCTACCAGACCCAGAAACACTGTGTAGAACCAGATCAGTGGATCGATGAAGAGATAGGACCGGAGCCGGCTTGCCCAGCCATAATTCACGCCCGTAATGGTGTGAGGGCTGAGGCGTGCGGGGGCCCGAACTGCAGCCTCATCGCGACCGCTCTCTACCTGGTCCACTGATGAATTCACTTGCGGCACAGCTCCAATTTTAGGAGAAAACACAGTGCGTTTTTCAGGCATGCAACCGTAAAGCCTGCATGGCTTCTCCCACCAGATAGATCGACCCGGTCACCACAATCACCGTATCCTGTCTCGCGAGTTCCCGAGCACATTCAAGGGCCGGTGCGACGTCCGCGACTGATTGTATTTCAGCACCCGTCCTGCTCGCCGCATGCAGAATTTCTTCCGGTGACGCCGATCGCGGATTCCGCGGACGGGTCACAATGACACGCTCCGCCGTAGGAAACAAAATCTCCGCCATCTCTGAGATTGCCTTGTCTCGCATCGCTCCGAAAACAAAAATCAGCGGACGGTCGCCATAGCGTTCCGAAAGGGCAGAGCGCAGGGCCCACGCACCTGCCGGATTGTGAGCGACATCCAGCACGATTTCGGGCCAGCCTTGTGCCGGCTCGACGACCTGAAAACGCCCGGGCCACGTGGTTTCGCGGATCCCCCGCTCAATGGATTCCCCTGTGATACCGCCCAATCCTTTCTTGCCCACTTGCTCGGCTGCGGCAATCGCAAGAGCCACGTTTCTCAATTGATGCCGCCCCACCAGTGACGTTTCCACAACGATCTGCTTGCCCATGACTTCAAGCGGATAACGAGATTGGGCTTTGGCTGTGGGCACTGCGTACGAGGCACTGGCGGGCGATACGGGCGGAACGTACTGCACCGCACTGACTCCAGTCGCGTCCAGTTCGAGAATCGTGTTTCCAATCACGTCATTGGCGGCGGGCTGCTGCGGCAGTGTGACCACGATACCGCATTGACGGACGATGCCTGCCTTCTCGTGGGCAATCTCGCTGACGGAGTCGCCCAGAAATTTCTGGTGATCAAGCGAGATATCAGTGATTACACTGACCAGCGGCTCGACAACATTGGTAGCATCCAGGCGCCCGCCCATGCCCACTTCCAGCACGGCCACATCTACCCGCTCGCGCGCGAAATAAGCGAAGGCAATCGCGGTCATCATCTCGAAGAAGCTTGGATGCCAGGGCAGCTCCTGGTGATCGACCAGCTCTCCAGCGACTTTGTCGACTGCGCCATGCAGCCGGGCGAAGTCATCATCACTGATCTGCTGGCCGCTGATCCGGATTCGTTCGTTAAGGCGTATCAAGTGGGGGGAGGTATAGAGCCCGGTTTTCAGTCCGGATGCGAGCAGAATCGAAGCCAGGGTTGCGGCTGTCGATCCCTTTCCGTTCGTGCCCGCGATGAGCACGCTCGGGAACTTCGTCTCTGGGTGGTCCAGGGCTCGCATCAGCACGCGCATGTGCTCGAGGTCGAACTTGTGCGAAGGCGTATTCGCCAATTCGTGCCCCAGGGCAAACATGCTCGAGACCGCAGTTTCGTAGGACATAAGGTAGCGCTTAGCTCTTGGCGGTTAAGGTTTCAGCCCGCATTGTGCACCAGATGAACATGGATTTTCGATGGGAGCAAGGATGCCTGGATGTATTGGTTCCAGCTAAGAGCTAGCAGCTACTAGCTCGTTTCACGCTGCCATAAAATCCAGCGCCCGCGCGATGTACGGCTTCAGTTGCTTGCGCGGAACCACGGCATCCAGCATTCCGTGCTGCAGCAGGAACTCGCTGCGCTGGAAGCCCGGCGGAAGTTTTTGCCGGATGGTTTGCTCGATCACACGCGGCCCGGCGAACCCAATCAGCGCGCCCGGTTCGGCGATGTTCAAGTCGCCAAGCATGGCAAAAGATGCGGTAACCCCACCCGTCGTGGGATCGGTCAATAAAGAGATATATGGGACTTTTGCTTCATCCAGTTTCGCGAGCGCCGAAGAAATCTTAGCGAGCTGCATCAGGCTGATCACGCCTTCCATCATGCGGGCGCCGCCCGAGGCCGACACAATGATCAAGGGCGTTTTCGTATCCGCAGCGCGCTCCACGGCACGAGTGATGGCCTCTCCGACCACTGCTCCCATACTGCCGCCGATAAACGCATACTCCATTACGCTGGCGATGATGGCGCGCCCCATCAGTTTCCCATGTGCGTTGATGACCGCATCGTTTAAGCCCGTATCGTGCTGCGCCTGCTTCAGCCGCGAGGAATAAGGCTTCAGATCCACAAATTTCAAGGGATCCGTGGAAGAGATATTGGCGTCGAAGATTTCGAATTGATTATCATCCAGCAGCAGCGCCAGGCGGGCGCGCGCATCAATCCGGAAATGCTTGTCGCATTTCGGACAGACGTTCAAATTGTCTTCCAGGTCCTTCTTCCAAATAATCTGCCGGCAGTTCTCGCATTTGACCCACAGCCCCTCGGTGCGGACCTTCTTCTCGCCGGAGGTATCCAGTTCAGCGGATTCGCGCTTAAACCAAGCCATAAGCAAATTTGGTAATTGGGAAATTTGGTAATCGGTCTTTTTCGATCACTCAATTACCAAATTACCCAATCAGTACTCGATTCCTCTCTGCGCCATTACACCCTTCTCGTAGGCGTGCTTCACCTGGCGCATTTCAGTGACGGTGTCCGCGATGTCGACAATTGTTGGGTGCGCATTGCGGCCCGTCAAGATTACATGAACCATTTCCGGCTTGTTTTGCAAGGTCTCGACCACCTTCGCGGGATCCAGCATGCCATAGCTAATGGCATAGTTGATCTCATCGAGCACCACCAGGTCCCAGGTGCCTGACATAATTGCCCGCGCGGCTTCAGCCCAAGCCTCTTCCACCATCCGTATATCTTCTGGGTCAGGCTTCTCGCTTCCAACTTTTACGAACCCTCGGCCCATCTGCCTCATCACAAACTTGTCGCCGAAGGCCTGCACGGCATCGAGTTCGCCATAATGCCAGGAGCCTTTCAGAAACTGCAGCATCAACACCCGCATGCCCTGGCCAACAGCGCGCAACGCCGTCCCCATTGCCGCCGTTGTCTTGCCCTTGCCCGGCCCCGTATTGACGATGATGAGACCACGACGAATGTCAGCCATGACCGGACCGGATGTTTGATTCTACTAGATCACACGGGATCGACAGCCTTGATCGGGTCCCAACATAGAAGGCGGAGCACTGTCCGATGGTGGACAGCGCAGTCCCATGGTGGACAACGACGACCGTCCTTGTAACCTTTGACACTGTCTTATCAAATAGTTACATGCAATCCGCTGGGAACAGCAGTTGCACTGTTTCTGTTCAGCTGCGACGTCGCCTTGGGGTAAGCAATGGAGTCTGCCGCCTCCTACAGCGGGTTGGGGGCGTGAAGAAGCCGAAAGATCAGCCGGCCTGTCTTTCTGATTTCATTGTGAACTGGGTAACTCGGCGGACCTACTCAGTGAATAGAAATGTTTCGCATCGAAGAATTTTTCCACGGAACTAGAGCATCAAAAGTTGCGTAGCTCGGGTCAGCGGATCTCTGTCCCCTCGCAAACCGCGGAGGTC
>Ga0068856_100002604_pt1 | contig 18562 bp, 17 predicted proteins | sample KBSCornC62_FD_66595 | JGI IMG/M metagenome (GOLD analysis project Ga0068856, IMG submission 66595) | Corn rhizosphere microbial communities from Kellogg Biological Station, Michigan, USA - KBS Corn C6-2 | ecosystem: Host-associated > Plants > Roots > Rhizosphere > Soil ...
GGCGCGATCCCCACGCCGCAGGGCCCGCCGGTCGACATCTCCGACGTGGATCCGCTCGCCCCGCGCTACCGCGAATGGGCCGACCTCGCCGCGCGCTACCGCACGGTCGAGAAGCCGAAGGCCGAGACGCTCGCGTTCGGCGCCGACCGGCTCGGGCGCGACGTGCTCTCGAAGACGCTCAAGGCGACCCAGACCTCGGTGTTCGTCGGCCTGCTCGCCGCGCTCGTGGCCACCGCGATCGGCACGCTGCTCGGCGCGGTCGCGGGCTTCTTCGGGCGCTGGGTGAACGACTTCCTCGAGTGGGTCTACAGCGTCTTCACCGCCATCCCCGACATCCTGCTGATCCTGTCGTTCGCGGTGATCTTCGGGCGCGGCATCGGCAGCGTGGCGCTGATCCTCGCGTTCGTCGGCTGGACCGGCGTGTACCGCCAGGTGCGCGCCGAGTTCATCAAGCACTCGACGCGCGAGTACGTGCGCTCCGCCGAGGCGATCGGCGCCTCGGCCGCTTCGCGCATGTTCCGCCACATCCTGCCCAACGTGAGCCACGTGATCCTGGTGCGCATGTCGCTGCTCGTCGTTGGCTTCATCAAGTACGAGGTCATCCTGTCGTACCTCGGGCTCGGCGTCGGCGTCGACGACGTGTCGTGGGGCACGATGCTGGCCGAGGCGCAGAGCGAGCTGATCCTCGGCTACTGGTGGCAGCTCGCCGCCGCGACCGCGTTCATGGCGGTGTTCGTGACCGCGTTCTCGCTCATGACCGACGCGCTGCGCGACGCGCTCGACCCGCGCCTGCGCGGGCTCGACTGAAGTCGCCATGCTGCTCGACGTCCGCGACCTGCGCGTCACGTTCCGGCTCGGCCACGAGGACGGCGTCGAGCGTCGCATCGAGGCGGTGGGCCGCGGCGGGCAGGGCGTGAGCTTCGCGGTGCCCGAGCACTCCACGGTGGCGCTGGTCGGCGAGTCCGGCTCCGGCAAGAGCGTGACCGCGATGTCGATCGTCGGCCTGCTCCCCGCGAACGCGGAGCGGCACGGCGCGATCGCGTTCGACGGCCGCGACCTCATGGCCGCGACGCCGGCCGAACTGCGGCGTTTGCGCGGCAAGGACATCGCCTGCGTGTTCCAGGACCCGATGACGTCGCTGAACCCGGTGTTCACGGTCGGCCGCCAGATCGCGGAGCCGCTCGCGGAGCACCTGAAGCTGCCTCCGCGCGCCGCGCGCGAGCGCGCCGAGGCGCTGCTCGCCGAGGTCGGGCTGCCCGATCCGAAGCGACGCCTCGAAGCCTATCCGCACGAGCTCTCGGGCGGCCAGCAGCAGCGCGTGATGATCGCGATGGCGCTCGCCTGCGAGCCGCGCCTGCTCATCGCCGACGAGCCCACCACCGCGCTCGACGTGACGGTGCAGCGCCAGATCCTCGAGCTGCTGGCGGGGCTCAAGGAAAAGCACCGCATGGGTCTGCTCTTCATCAGCCACGACCTCGGCGTGGTCGGCGAGATCGCCGACCACGTGGTCGTGATGCGCCAGGGCACCGTGCGCGAGCAGGGCCCGGTGGCGGGCATCTTCTCCGCCCCGAAGGACCCGTACACGCGTGCCCTGCTGGCCTGCCGGCCGACGCTCGAGCAGCGCGGTGCGCGCCTTCCGGTCGTCGACGACCACATCGCCGGACAGACGTCGCGCTCGCAGGTCGCGCGCGCCAAGGATCCGCAGGCGCCGGTCGTGGTGGAGGCCGAGTCGCTCTCGAAGAGCTTCTGGATCCGCAAGGGCGTGTTCGGCCGCGCGGAATTCGAGGCGGTGAAGAACGCGTCGTTCCGGCTGAGGAAGGGCCACACGCTGGGCATCGTCGGTGAATCCGGCTCGGGCAAGACCACGCTCGGGCTCGCGCTGCTGCGCCTGCACGAGCCGACCGGCGGCCCGGTGCGCGGACGCGTGATCTTCGACGGCCGCGACCTGCTCGAGCTCCCGCGCGCCGCGCTGCTGCCGCTGCGCCGCCGCATCCAGGTCGTGTTCCAGAACCCGTACGCCTCGCTGAACCCGCGCTTCACCGTGGGCCAGACGCTGGTCGAGCCGCTGACGATCCACGGCATCGGCGCGGATGCCGGCGAGCGCGAGGCGCGCGCGCGCTCGCTGCTCGCGAAGGTCGGCCTCGCCGACGACGCGCTCGGCAAGTACCCGCACGAGTTCTCGGGCGGGCAGCGCCAGCGCATCGCGATCGCCCGCTGCCTGACGCTCGATCCGGAAGTGCTGGTGCTCGACGAGGCGGTGAGCGCGCTCGACGTGTCGGTGCAGGCGCAGGTGCTGAACCTGCTGAAGGACCTGCAGGACGAGCTCGGCCTGGCGTACGTGTTCATCAGCCACGACCTCGCGGTGGTGCGGTTCATGGCCGACGAGGTGCTGGTCATGAAGGACGGCCTGGTCGTCGAGCAGGCGAGCGCCGAGGCCATCCTCGAGCACCCGCGCGAGGACTACACGCGGCGCCTGATCGGCGCGATCCCGCGCGGCTGGATGCCGGCGCGCTGAGCGGCGGCGAAACGCGGCGGCACGTCCTGCCGCCCGGCGCGGACCGACGCAACGGGGCGGTGCTGTAACAGCGTGCGGCTAGCACGCCGGAGCCAGCGGCATCGCGGTGTCGCCCGAGGACGGCCGTCCGATGCCGCGGCCGTGCGTCGCGTGACGATTGTCACGAGCGGCGCGTGGCATGGAGCTTGCGGAATCGGGTCCCGGCGACTCTCGAAACAGAGCCGTTACAGCCTCCCAGGATCCTGCGATGTCCGTGTTCCGAACCCGTGCTCCCACGCCGCGCCGCATGGCCCCGCGTTGCAGCGGCGGCGTCTCCTCGGTGCTGCGCCTCGGCGCCGCGACCCGAGTGCCGCAACCCTTCACACCCGCGCGCCGTGTGCAGCCGGCGCCGCACGCATCGTGACCGCGCCGCTCGCCATCGGCGGCCCGATCGCACGCATGCACACGTTGCGCGTGACCCTCCCGCAGCGCTCGCCGCCCGCACCGGCGACCGCGCCCGCCTCCTATCAGGTGCTGAGGACGAATCGCGTCCCGGCCCAGCTGTCCTTGTTCGAGCGCCCGCCCGTGGGCCGCTGATCGAAGGTTTGGGGACCGACCGCTGTCCGAGGGGGGCAGGCGCGCACGGGTGAATCGAGAGCGCACTCGCGCATCACGTCCTGCTCCCCTTTTTTTTCGGCGTCCCTTTTTTCTACCGCGCGCCCCGGGCCAGCTCTCGGGGCGCGCGCCGCCTTGCCGGTGACTCGCGTGGCCCGAGCGCCCGCCGATATCATCGACCGCATCCCGCATGAAACCGCCAAGGCACTCGCCAGGCCCGCGCTGAACGAGCGGCCGCTGTCGCGGGGCGCGATCCCGAGCGGGCATGGCGCCGGCGGAGTACGGCCACTCCATCGAGGCCGAGAACAAAGGAATGGACGCAGGGGGTGACGGTATCGGGCGCGAAGGTCGATTGACGCCCGATCGCGCCGGCGCGCGGGTCGCGACGCCGTGGCGATCGACCCCCTTCCTGCTCGCGGCGCTCGCCCTCTGGCTGGCGGCCACCGCCGGCCTGCGGCCGCTCGCGCTGCCCGACGAGGGACGCTACGCCTCGGTGGCCTACGAGATGCTGCACGGCGACGGGCTTGTGCCGACGCTGGACGGCCTGCCGTTCTTCCACAAGCCGCCGCTGTTCTACTGGATCGACATCGGCGCGATGAAGGCATTCGGCGCGAACGCCTTCACCGTGCGCTTCGGGTCCCTGGTCGGCGCGTGGATCCTCGGCGCCGCGCTGTTCGGCTTCGTGCGTGCACGCCACGGGCCCGCCCTCGCGCGAACCGCGTTGCTGGTGCTCGCGACATGCCCGTTCTACTTCCTGGCAGCGCAGTACGCGAATCACGACATGCTCGTGGCCGGGCTCATCACGGCGGCCGTGCTCGCGTTCGTGCAGGCCGCCGATGCGACCCGTCGCGCGCGCCTCGGGTGGACGCTCGCGGCGTGGGCGGCGTGCGGGCTTGCGCTGCTGTCGAAGGGTCTCATCGGTGTGGCGCTGCCGGCCCTCGTGGTGGGCCCGTGGCTGCTGGCGCAGCGGCGCTGGCGCGATGTGCTGGCGCTGCTCCATCCGCTCGGTCTCGCCGCGTTTGCGGTCATCGCCCTGCCGTGGATGTTCGCGATGCAGGTGCGCTTCCCCGGCTTCTTCGACTATTTCATCGTCGAGCAGCACTTCCGACGCTATGCGGCCTCGAGCTTCAACAATGTCCAGCCCTTCTGGTTGCTCCCCGTGGCCTTCGTGCTCGCGACGCTGCCGTGGAGCGCGTGGCTCGCGCTGCGCGCGCGCCACGTCGCGGTGCGGCGGCCGCGCGACGCCGGGCTGATGCTGTGGTGGGTGGTCGCGATCCTCGCGTTCTTCTCGATCCCGAGCTCGAAGCTCGTCGGCTACGTGCTGCCCGCGCTCGCGCCGTGGTGCATGCTCGTCTCGCTCGCGCTGCGCGACCCGTTGCCGCCCTGGCCCCGCGTGCGCGCAAGCGCGGCGCTGGGCGCCCTCGTCTCGCTCGGCGTGGTGGGCGTGCTGGCATGGCAGGCGCCGAAGTCGAACCGCAGCGTCGCGGCCGCGCTCGGGCGCGGCCTCGCGCCGGGCGACGCGGTGGTGCTCGTCGACGATGCCTTCTACGACGTGCCGTTCCTCGCGCGCCTCGCGGCGCCGCCGCTGGTCGCGAGCGACTGGTCGGACCCGGGCATCGCGCGCCGGGACAACTGGAAGAAGGAGCTCGCCGATGCGGCGCGCTTCGATCCTGCAGCCGCCGCGCGCGTGCTGGTGCCGTCGGCGCGACTCCACATGCTCGCGTGCGGCAGCGGTCGCGTCTGGTTCGTCCTGAAGCCGGGCTCGGCGGCGCACTGGCTGGACCGCGTGCCGGGCGCGGAGCGCGTGCAGGCCGGTGCGCACGCCGAGTTGTGGCGCGCAGCGCGTCGCCCGTGTCCGTGACGCGACGCACCGGCTGATGCAGCGGCTCGCGCGCTATGCGGCGGTCGGCGTGCTGGCGACCGCTGCCCACTACCTGGTGCTGGTGATCGCGGTCGAGCTCGCGCACTGGCCGGCGTGGATCGGATCGGGCGTGGGCGCGCTGGTCGGCGCACAGGTCGCGTATGCGGGCAACCGCTGGTACACGTTTGCGCACCGCGGGCCGCTGCTGGCCTCGTGGCTGCGCTTCCACGGCACCGCCCTGCTGGGCGCGGCGCTGGGCATGGCCATCGTCGCGCTCGGCGTGCGCCTCGGCGCGCACTACCTGCTGGCGCAAGTCGTCGCGACGCTCGCGGCCATGCTGCTCACCTACGCGGTGAACCGCGCGTGGTCGTTTCGCTGAGCGGGCGCCAGACGCGGCCGAGCGCGACGCCGGCAGCGGCGAGGTCATCACCGAAACCCTCGCTCGCGAGGTACGCGAGCTCGCGCACGCGCGCGTCCGCGATCGGATCGTGCGCGGCCGGCGCGCCCGCGCTCGACGGGTGGCAGAACAGCAGCGCGCCCGTGCGCGGCAGCCTGCGCAGCCACGCGCGCACCTGCGCACCGTAGTCGAGCACCTGGAAGTCGTAGACGCCGGTCAGGACGGCGTTCGTCTCGAGCCCGCGGCCGGCGAGCATCGCCGCGAGCGCGCGGCCGCCGCTCGACTCGATCACCGCGCGCTTGAACGCGAAGCCCGGGCCGGCGACGCGTCCGGTGTTGCGCACTGCCGGCCTGGGGCGCATGGCATCGACCGCTTCGAGCACGATCTCGCGCACGACCGGCAGGTGGTGCACGTGCTGATGGCCGTCGACGAACGCCGGGGGCGCGCCGGTTGCATCGCCGAACGCGGCCAGTTGCGCCGCCACCTCGGCCTCGAGCGCGCGCCGAGGCAACAGCCGCAGGTGCGCGGAGGCGAGCAGCCGACCGAGCGTGGGCAGCTGAGGCCAGGCTTGCGCGAGCTCTCGGCTGACCGGCGCACCTTCGGTGAGCGCGAGATGCAGCCCGCGATCGATCGCCGGACCCAGCGCGCCGAGGAGCGCGGCGTCGCGCCGCCAGCCGTCCGTCGCCACGAGGCACGAGACCGCCTGCACGCGGCCGAGCGCGGCGAGCTGCTCGACCGCATCGGCGATGCCGGGTGCCGCGCCGAAGTCGTCGACGCAGACCGCGAGCCGGGTCACGACGATGGCGCGCCGGCGTCGGTCGGACCGGCGGGGCTCGACGCCATCGCGCCGTGCCCGGCCTCGCTGCCGACGACGTAGACCGGCCGCTGTTTCACCTCCTCGAAGATGCGCCCGACGTATTCGCCGAGGATTCCGATCGAGAGCAGCTGCACCCCGCTGAAGAACGCCATGCCGGTGACGAGCGTCGCCCAACCGGGAACATCGGTGCCGTTCAGGTAGTGGTCGATCACGATCCAGACGCCGAAGCCGAGCGCCATCAGCGCGATGACGACGCCGATCGCGCTCCACAGCCGCAGCGGCGCGTTCGTGAAGGCGGTGACGCCGGTGAACGCCAGGCGCGAGAGGCGCCGCATCGAGAAGCTCGAGGTGCCCGCGTAGCGCTCGTTGGGCACGTAGGGGATCAGCTCGTTGCGAAATCCGACCCAGGCGTAGAGACCCTTCATGAAGCGGTTGCGCTCGGGCAGCGACTTGAGGGCCTCGACGACCTTGCGATCCATGAGCCGGAAGTCGCCGGCATCGACCGGGATCGGCGCCGGCGAATTCGCGTTCACGAGGCGATAGAACAGCCACGTCCCGAGGCGCTTCAGCCAGCCTTCGTCGGCACGCGACGACCGGGCCGCGGCCACCATGTCGGCGCCGCGCACCCACGCGCCGATCATGTCGGGGACGAGCGAGGAGGGATGCTGCAGGTCGGCATCCATCAGCAGCACCACCTCGCCGTGCGCCCGGTCGATGCCGGCCGTGAGCGCGGCTTCCTTGCCGAAGTTGCGCGACAGCCGCACGTAGCGCACCCCTGGGCGCGCGAGCCACGGCGCGATCGCGGCCGGCGTCGCGTCGCGGCTGCCGTCGTCGACGACGATCACCTCCCACGCGTCGGTCAGCGTTTCGAGCTGCGGGACGAGTCCGGCGAGCAGCACGCCGAGGTTCTCGGCCTCGTTGAAGGCCGGCACCACGCAGCTGATGGAGGGGCGAGCCGAGCGCGGTTCGTCGGTCATTCCGCCGGCTCAGGCCCAGAGCACCGGCCGCCGTGACTCGACCCAGCGCTGGTACATCGGCCCGTACACCTCTTCGATGCGGTTGCGCTTGACCTTGAAGGTCGGCGTGATGAAGCCATTCTCGACCGACCACGGCGTCGTCACCACGACGAGGCAGTCGAGCTGCTCGTGCGGGTCGAGCTCGGCGTTGATCGACGCGAGATGCTGCTCGAGCGACTTCTCGAGCGCGGCGCGCGCCACCGCCTCCTTCGCCTGCCGGGCCGCATCGGCGGAGAGCATGACGATGCCGAGCGGCTGGCCCAGGTTCGCGCCGGTCACGACGCAGGCCTCGACCGCGCCGTTCATGACGAGCCGGTCCTCGATGGGCGCCGGTGCCACGTACTTCCCCTTGCTCGTCTTGAAGAGGTCCTTCACGCGCCCGGTGATGCGCAGGTTGCCCTCGGCGTCGAGCGCGCCCTTGTCGCCGGTGTGCAGCCAGCCGTCCTCGGTGAAGGCCTGGCGCGTCAGCTCGGGCTCCTTGTAGTAGCCGAGCATGAGGCCGGGGCTCTTCACCTGGATCTCGCCGCTCGCGGGATCGAGCCGCGACTGCACGCCGTCGTACGGCCGGCCCACCGTGCCCGGGCGCTGGACGCCGTGCAGCGTGGCGTGCGAGACGCCGCAGTTCTCGGTCATGCCGTAGACCTCGACGATCGGCAGCCCGAGCCGCGCGTACCACTCGAGCAGGTCGGGCGGCATCGGCGCCGCACCGCCCGCCGCGAGCTTGCAAGCGTCGAGGCCGAGCGCGCCCAGGATCTTCTTCCTCACCAGGCCGCTCACGATCGGGACGCGCAACAGCCGGGCGAGCTTGGCCGGCGGCATCTTCGCGTTCACGGCCTGCTGGAACTTCACCCAGAGGCGCGGCACGGAGAAGAACAGCGTCGGGCGGGCACGCTGCAGGTCGGCCGTGAACGTCTCGAGGCTCTCGGCGAAATAGACGTGCAGCGGGGTCGCGAGCATGCCGTGCTCGACGAGCGTGCGCTCGGCCACGTGCGAGAGCGGCAGGTAGCTCAGGATGCGTCCGGGCTCCTTCAGCGGCAGCCGCTGCATGGCCGCCTGCATCGACCACGCGAACGTGCCGAAGCTGTGCATCACGCCTTTCGGCATGCCGGTCGTGCCCGACGTGTACATGATGGTGGAGAGCTCGTCGGCATCGCGCACGGGGCTTTCGGCCATCGGCGGCGTGCGGTCCGCGATCGACTCCCAGCTCGGATGCTTCGCGAGCGCCGCGGCCGGCGCGAGCGGCATCGCGATGCAGGCAAGCGCGTCCGGAATGCCCGGCGCCATGGCCTCGAAGCCGTCGAGCTTGCCGATGAACAGCAGCCTGGCTTCGGAGTGCTCGAGGATCTGGCGGATCGTGTTCGCGGCGAGCGTCGGGTAGAGCGGCACCGAGACGTGGCCTGCGATCCAGATCGCGAAGTCGCTCATCAGCCACCAGGCCGCATTCTTCGACAGGATCGCGATGCGGCTGCCCGGCGCAAGCCCGAGCGAGCGCAGGTGCGCGGCCATGCGCCGGCTCTGGTCCATGACCTCGCCCCACGTGAAGTCGCGCACCGCGCCGTCGCCCATCGGCTGGGTCAGCACGACCCGCCCGGGCTCGCTGCGCTCGAGGTGGTACAGGCGCTGCAGCGCAAGATCATCCGGTCGGGCTTGGGCCGTCATGCAGGTTGCTCCTCCGTGGCGCGGGTGCCCGCGCGAGCGCACGCTAGGCGATCGGCGTGGGCCCGCCAAGAGAGGGAATCCCGAGCCGCGGACCGGACTCGTCAGCCGTGACGAGGCGGGTGTGTCAGTTGGCGTTGACGGGCGACCGAGGATCGAGCAACAGCGCCATGAGGTCGCGCAGCTGGGCTTCGCTGAGCAGCCCTTGGTGGCCGAAGCGCGGCATCGTCGAGCACGCGTTGGTGGCCTTGGAATCCCACAGCTTGCCCCACGTGTAGCGCACGATCTCGGCCGACGCCGGCGTCGCCGGATCGGTCACCCCGCGCAGCTTGCCGTACTGGTACAGGCTCGGGCCGATCGTGCCGAACGACACCTCCGACCTCGCGAGCTGGTGGCAGTTGTAGCAATTGCCGCCGTTGGTCGCGCCCGGCGGATCGCTCCAGGTCGCGCCTCTGCCGTTCTGAGCCAGCTTCTCCCCTTCGCGCCAGTCGCCGATGAAGCCGTCTTGCGGCCAGCGGATGGAAGCGGCTTCGGCCTCCTGCAGGCGCTGCGCCACGTCGGCCGCGGGCGGCTCCGGAGAGGAGCAGGCGCGTTGCAGCGCGTCCTGCCGGAGCCGATCGACCTTCGCCTGACCACGATCGTGGAACGACGCCTGCAGCACGGCCTCGGTGCGCCGGTCGAGCGCCGCGCTGTCGGGCCCGCTGGCGCAGGCCGCCAGCACGCCGGCGATCACGAGCCCGGCCGTGCGGTGGATGGTGCGGGTCATCGCTTGAGCGACGGCGCGACGGACGCCGCCCCGTGGCTGTTGACGCCCATGTACACGCTCAGCGCGATCGTCGCATCGGACGCGTAGCCCGGATACGGGAAGCGCTGCTGGCGGTAGCAATCGTTCAGGCGCCGCTGCATGCCCCAGAGCTCGCCACTCGACACGCGATACGCCGGCCAGGCCGCGAAACCGATGCCGTCGCCGGGGTTCTTCGTGAGGTTCGGCAGGTCCTGCAGACGGATGCGGCGACCTTCCTCGCCGTGGCACGAAGCGCACGAGAAATCGTAAGGCCCGGCCCGATAGAAGAACAGGCGCTTGCCGATCTCGTACGCCTCGCGCTCCTCGGGACGCGCCTGCGGCAGCTCGAAGCGCTCGCCGCGCGACGCCGCCGAGACATAGGCCACGAGCGATTCCATCGTCTGCTGCTCGCCGCGGCCGAACGGCGTGGCGGCGATCTGGGCCGCGTCGAAGCCCTGCAGGGTCTGCATGCAGGTGAGGAGGCGCGATTCGAGGTCCTGCACGCGGCCCGTGTCGGCGAACCAGCGCGGCAGCTGCACGAAGGCGCCCTTCACGACGCCCGGACCGCGCCCGAGGTCGCAGGCCTCGAGCGACGCATGCTTCGGGCCGCGCGGCTGCTTCCACAGCGCTTCGCCCTTGGCTTCCCAGAGCTCGGCCGGATTGCCTTCGGCGAGCAGCGCACGGTACTGCGCGATGCCTTCGGCGGCCGACGGCTGTGCCTGCAGCGCGGGGGCTCCGGCGAGCAGGCTCGCGCACGCCGCGACGATCAGCGGGCGGATGCCGCGCTTCATGCGACCGTCGCCTCGTCGGTGCGCTTGTCGCCGTGGTTGTCGACCCAGCTCACGGTGATCTTGTCGCCTGCCTTCGCGCCCTTGACGGTGAACTGCGTGAACGGGTTCTTCGCGATCGCGGTGCCCCAGTGCGCCGTGAGCACGGTCTTGCCGTTCAGGGCCGCGCTCACCTCCGTGATGTACCAGGCAGGCACCGTCTTGCCCTCGGCGTCCTTGCGCAGGCCCGTCTCCATCTCGTGGCTCATGAGCACGCGCACGATGGCGCCGCTGCCCTGGGCCTGCGCACGGATGCGCATCGGGTCGGACATTCGAATCTCCTTGATCTCGTGGCGCTCTTCAGCCGCCGCATCCGCCGAGGGTGACCTTCACTTCCTTCTTCGCGTAGAGCGCGCGGCCGTCGCCGAGCAGCGCGACCGCGTAGACGTTCGAGGTCTGCGCCATCTTCACGCGCGTGGCGACGCTGCTCTCGACCGCATCGCCGAACTCGAAGACGCCGGCCAACGTGGTCGGGTTCTTCTCGATCAGAAACGCGATCGTCTTCGCGCCCGGCAGCGCGGTCGCGGCCGCGATCGGAACGACCGCACCGTTCTCGGCGATGTCCGGAGCGGTCAGCGTCAGGTCCTTGCTCTCGACCGGCCGCGACATGCCGAGCGCCTTGAGCACGTCGTCGATCGACTTCGCGTCGAAGGCCGCCTTGTTCCACGCCGACTGCGCGCGCGCTGGCAGCAGGCCTGCGCCTGCGAGCGCGGCCGCGACGGCGGCGCTCTGCGCGAGGATCTGGCGACGGCTGGGCATGACGTGCGACTCCGGTGCGACTGAACGCGCGATTGTCGCCGTGATCGGCCGGGCCTGCAGATCGGCGCCGCAGCCGCCCGACACCGCGCGGGGTCGCATGCGATCGTCGGAGGCGCGCCTGCGCACGCCGCCCGACGAAGCGTCAGGCCGTTTCCTGGCGCGCGACGGCAGCCTCGATCTGCTCCTGCACGCGCCGCGTGGCGCGCTGCACGAGCATCGCGTCGAGATCGGCCTGCGGCCCCACCTTGCGCGCCACGTCGTCGACGGTCGTGGGGTCGGTCATGAGTGCGTGGGCGAGCGCCGAAAGCGCGCACACCGCGCGGCGCGGCAGCTGCATGGGCAGCTCGAGCGTGCCGTTCACGATCACGTGGTAGCGCACGCTGTCGACGGCGGGCTGCGAGACGCCCCAGCTTTCGCACAGGGCGGCGCCCAAGGTGTCGTGGCTCACCCCGAACTCGGCATGCTCGAGCATGAGCAGCTCCTCGTCGGTCTGCGCCTGCTTCAGCATCGGACGGTAGCGGTCGGCGGCATGGCGGAACATCACGGCCTTTCCGCATTCCTCGAACAGTCCGGCCGAGTGCGCCGCCCACGGGTCGACGTTGAGCGCCTGGCCGATGCGGCCCATCAGCAGCCCGCGCACGCTCGCGCGCTCCCAGATCGGCTCGAGCTCCGGGGCCGCCGGAAAGACGTTGCGCAGGCCCATCTCGAAGGTCACGGCCGCGACCTCGCGGGTGCCGAGATAGGTGATCGCCTGCTGGACGCTGTGCACGCGGCCGCGCAGCCCGTAGCGCGCGGAGTTCACGGCCTTCAGCACCGCCGCCGCCAGCGCCATGTCGGAGGCGATGAGCTTGCTGACGGCGTGGAGGTCCACGTCGTCCTCGGCGAGCAGCAGCGAGAGCTTCACGAGCCCCTCGGGCTGCGCCGGGATGTCGATGTCCAGCATGCGCAGGCGGGAATCGGACGGCATGACGCGACCTCGCGGATGGACGACCGCGCATGGTAGGCACCTGAGGGCAGCCGGTGTGACGCCGGTGCGTCGCGAGGGGCGCTCGCGTGACGAATGCGGCGCAGAAACGTCGGGGCGAAGATGCCGAGCGCCGACGCCGCGCGTTCGCGGCCGATCCCGCGGGCCGAAAGGCGGGCGGAAAAAAGGCGCCGGGATCGCCGGCGCCTTTCTTTCACCGCGACCCTTGGCCTGCGGGTGCGCGTGATCGCGCACGATGTCGTCTCCCCACCTGCGCCGAGAGCCCTGTTCAGGCGCTTCCGGCGCGTGCACTCACTTTAAGCACGCCCCCGGGCGCATCGCATGAGGGAATTCCCGTGACCCCTTCGGTCGGACGCGCACGCGGTCTTGCCGATCACGTCGTCGCGGCCGGCACCCGCAACGAGACACACGTGCCGCGTCCGGGAGCGCTGGCCGCGGCGACCGAGCCGCCATGCAGCTCGATGATGCGCTTCACGATCGCGAGGCCGAGCCCTTGTCCGCCTTCACCGGTCGCCGGGGCGACGCTCGAGCGGCTCTGGAAGTAGCGGTCGAAGAGGAACGGCAGATCGGACTCCGGGACGCCCGGGCCGTCGTCCTGCACGCGGACCTCCACGGTCGCGCCGGCGCGTCGCGCGCTCAGGCTGACGCTCGCGCCTCGCGGGCAGAACTTGAGCGCGTTGTCGACGAGGTTCGCGACCGCACGCTCGAACAGCTCGACGTCGAGCTCGGCATGAGGCACCGGCGCGTCCGGCTCGACCGGCTCGGAGCGCAATTGCACGCCGCGCTGGCTCGCGCGTTCCGCGAACCGCAGCCGGATGTCGTCGAGCAGCTCGCCCACGTCGACCATCACCGGATGCAGGCGGAACTCCGGCTCGTCGAGCTTCGCCAGGTCGCCGAGCGACCGCACGAGGCGCGCGGCGTTGCGCGTGTTGCGCAGCGCGACCTCGAGCAGCTGCCGGTCGTCGTTGCGCCGCGCGTCGGTCGTCCAGCGCGCGTCGAGCGTCTCGAGGCAGGCGGCGGTGGCGGTGAGCGGCGAGCGCAGGTCGTGCGACAGGTTGCTCACGCCCTCGCGGCGGAAGCGATCGAGGCGGCGCAGCGCATCCCATTGGCGTTGCACCGTCGCGAGCATCATCCCGAACGCCGCCGTGAGGCGGCCGAGCTCGTCGCGGCGCGCAGGCGGCAGCAGCGCGGCGGTGTTGCCGGCGCCCTCGGCCTCGAGGCCGCGCTCGGAGAGGGTGGAGACCGCAGCCGTGAGGCGCTGCAGCGGTCGGGTGATCGAAGCGATCACGAGCGTGGCGAGCACGGTGGCGAAGGCCACGATCGCCGCGATGAGCACCAGCGAGGGCAACGCGAAGCTCGAGCGCAGCGCCTCCCAGCGCGAGCCGCGGTCGCGATGCGCCACGAGGTACAGGTAGCCGGCCGGCGCCTTGTCGATCGCGCGCACGAGCGGCTCGGCCGCGACGACCGCATCGGCGTCCATGCGCTCCGGATCGTCGCCCATCACGAAGGGCGTGCGGCCCGGCGCCTCCTTCGCGCTGCGCATGGCGGCAAGGACCGGGCCGATCGCGACCCGGAAATCGGGCGCGAGGCGCGCCTGCCCCGAGCTCGCGAGCACGGTGCCCTGCGGATCGAGCACGTAGAGCTGGGTGTCGGGCTCGTACAGCACGAGGTTGCGCAGCCACGCGTTGAAGGCGGCCGGCGGCTCGCGCCCGCGCCGCTCCAGCACGTCGCCGTAGGTCATCGAGACGCGCATCAGGAAGGCGCTCGCGCGCTGGAACGTGACCTCGCGTTCGAAGCGCTGGAAGGCCATGAGGACGGTCGCGATCACCAGCAGCGCCGTCACCAGCCCCGTGGCGACGATCGTGAGCGCGATCTTGAGGCGAACGCTCAAGGCACCCGCCGACGCTCGACGTGCGGCGCCCGCCTCAGCGCGGCGCCTCGCGCATCTTGTAGCCCGCGCCGCGCACCGTGAGGATCATCTCGGGGCGCATCGGATCGGCCTCGAGCTTCGCGCGCAGCCGGTTGATGTGCGTCGTGACCGTGTGCTCGTAGCCGTCGTGCGTGTAGCCCCATACGGCGTCGAGCAGCTGGCCGCGCGAGAACACGCGGCCGGGGTGGTTGGCGAAGTACAGCAGGAGGTCGAACTCGAGCGCGGTGAAGTCGATCGCCCGCCCGGCGATCCGCACCTGGCGCTTGGCCGGCCAGATCTCCAGGTCGCCGTTGCGGATCGCCTCGGTCTGCGTGCGCACGTCGGCCTGCGCCGCGCGCAGCAGCTCGGCGCGCCGCAGCAGCGCCTTCACGCGGGCGAGCAGCTCGGCGAGCGAGAACGGCTTGGTGAGGTAGTCGTCGGCGCCGAGCTCGAGGCCGAGCACGCGGTCGAGCTCGGTCGACTTCGCGGTCAGCATCAGGATCGGCATGCTGCGGCCGCGCGCGCGCAGCGCCTTGCAGACTTCGAGGCCGTCGAGGCCCGGCATCATGAGGTCGAGGATCAGCAGGTCGCTCGCGCGCTCGTTCTGGCTCGCGAGCGCCGCCGGACCGTCGGCCACGGCCTGCACATCGTACCCGGCGTTCTTCAGGTTGAGGACGAGCAGGTCGCGGATGTCGGTCTGGTCCTCGGCGACCAGGATCGAGGCGGACGGCATGCGGAATTGTCGCGCCGCTCTCGTGCTTCTTACCGCGATGTGAGCGTCCCGTGATCTTTTGCGACGTCGCTGCGATGCGCGGCCGCCAACCTTGCCGCATCGCATCCACCCTCGTGCCGCCATGACCGCCCTCGCCGCCGCCCTGCCGCTTCCCGCCGCACGTCCGACCGTCGCCTGGAGCGACCTCGCCGCGCATCGCGGCTACCTCGTGCGCTTCGCGCGCCGCCGACTGCACGACATGGCGCTCGCGGAGGACGCGGTGCACGACGTGTTCGAGGCGGTGCTCTCGGGCCGCGCCGCCTTCGGCGGTCGCGCCGCGCTGCGCTCGTGGCTCACGGCGGTGCTGAAGCACAAGATCGTCGACCAGCTGCGCCGCCAGAAAGGCCACGAGCCGCTCGACGGCGACGAGACGACCGGCGAGGCCGCCGCGGTCGCGACGCTGGAACCCGGGCCGGAAGAGATTGCCGAGCAGCGAGAGCGCCTCGCGCGCACGCTGGAGCGCATCGAGGCGCTGCCGCACAACCTGCGCGAGGTCATCCGCCTGCGGGTGCTCGACGAGCAGCCGACCGACGTGGTGTGCGCGAGGCTCGGGATCAGCGAGGACAACCTGTTCGTGCGCATGCACCGCGCGCGCCGTCAGCTCGCGTCCTAGCCGCGTCTCGTCAGGCGTCGGCCAGCATCCACTCGGCGCCGCGCTCCGCGATCATCAACGTCGGCGCGTTCGTGTTGCCGCTCGTGATGGTCGGCATCACGCTCGCGTCGACGACGCGCAGGCCGTGCACGCCGTGCACGCGCAGGCGCGCGTCCACCACCGCGGCCGGATCGCCGGCCGGGCCCATCTTCGCCGTGCCGACGGGGTGGAAGATGGTCGTGCCGATGTCGCCGGCCAGCTTCGCCAGCTCCTCGTCGGTCTGGAACTCCGTCCCGGGCTTGTATTCGCGCGGTCGGTAGGGCGCGAGGGCCGGCTGCGACACGATGCGGCGCGTGAGGCGCAGACCCTGCGCCGCGACGTGCCGATCGGCGTCGGTGGCGAGATAGCGCGGCGCGATGGCAGGGGGTTCGAGTGGATCCGCGCTGCGGATCGAGACCGTCCCGCGGCTCGTCGGATTGAGGTTGCACACGCTCGCGGTGAAGGCATTGAAGCGATGCAGCGGCTCGCCGAACGCGTCGAGCGAGAGCGGCTGGACGTGGTACTCGAGATCCGGATGCGGCCTCGCCGGATCGCTCTTCGCGAACGCGCCGAGCTGCGAGGGCGCCATGCTCATCGGACCGCTGCGCCGGGCCGCATACTCGAGGGCGATGAGCGCCTTGCCCCAGAGCGAGTGCGCGCGCGTGTTGAGGGTGGAGACGCCCTCGACGGCATAGACCGCGCGAATCTGCAGGTGGTCCTGCAGGTTCGCGCCGACGCCCGGCAGCGCGTGGCGCACCTCGACGCCATGGCGCTGCAGCAACTCGGGCGGGCCGATGCCCGAGAGCTGCAGGATCGTCGGCGAGCCGATCGAGCCGGTGGCGAGCACCACTTCACCGCCCGAGCGCACGTGGGCCACGGGGCGCGCCAGGCTGCCGGCGGCGAGCGCTTCCACGCCCGCGGCGCGCAGCGGCCCGCCGGCGATCCGGTCGAGCACGAGGCGGTGGATGTGCGCACCGGTCCAGACCTGCAGGTTGGCCCGATGGATCACCGGCCGAAGGAACGCCTTGCTCGCATTCCAGCGCACGCCGCCCCGCTGGTTGACCTCGAAGTAGCCGACGCCTTCGTTGTCGCCCTGGTTGAAGTCCGGTGTCGGCGGAATGCCTGCCTGCTGCGCGGCTGCGGCAAAGGCGTCGAGGATGTCCCAGCGCAGGCGCTGCTTCTCCACCCGCCATTCGCCGCCGGCGCGCGCGCCTCTCGCATCGAAGCCCGGCGCCGCGTGGTGGTCGCTTGCGCCGCCGTGGTGGTCTTCGTGCTTGAGGAAATAGGGCAGGCACTCCTGCCAGCTCCACCCCGGGTTCGGACCATGGCCGTCGCCGACGCCCCAGCCGTCGTAGTCGCGGCGCTGCCCGCGCATGTAGATCATGCCGTTGATGCTCGACGAGCCGCCGAGCAGCTTGCCGCGCGGATAGCGCAGGCTGCGGCCGTTCAGGCCCGGATCGGGCTCGGTGCGATAGAGCCAGTCGGTGCGCGGGTTGCCGATGCAGTACAGATAGCCGACCGGGATGTGGACCCATAGGTAGTCGTCGTGACCGCCGGCTTCGATCAACAGCACGCGCTTGCTGGGATCCGCACTCAGGCGGTTGGCGAGCAGGCAGCCGGCCGTGCCGGCGCCGCACACGATGTAGTCGTAAGGCGCGCCCGTCATGCCCTCAGCGCCCGCCCAGCCCGGGAAACAGCTTCACCAGGCCATCCGACATGACCTCGACGGCAAGCGCCGCGAGCAGCAGTCCCATGAGCCGCGTCATGACCTGGATGCCGGTCTGCCCGATCGCGCGCGCGATGCGGCCCGAGAGGCTGAAGGCGACCCAGACGGCGAGCGCGATCACGACGCCGTACGCGACCAGCACCCCGAGCTGCCACCAGTGCCGGGTCTTCTCGGCGTAGATGACCATCGTCGAGATCGTCGCGGGTCCGGTGAGCAGCGGGATGGTGAGCGGCACGACGGCGATGCTGTCGCCCGCATCGACCTTCGCCTCGCCTTCCGCGATGTCGGTGTGGCGGCTCTCCGCGGGTTCCGCGTTCAGCATCTGCAGCGACGAGATGAGCAGCAGCATGCCGCCGCCGACCTGGAACGACGCGAGCGAGATCCCGAAGAACTCGAGGATGCGCAGCCCGGCGAGCGCGCTGCCTGCGATGACGACGAAGGCGCCGGTGGCGGCGACACGGATCGTGCGACGGCGCTGCGCCGCCGTGAAGCCGCGCGTGAAGTGGATGAAGAACGGGATCACGCCGACCGGGTTCACGATGGCCAGCAGCGCGATCAACGGCTTGATGATCTCCACGCGGCATTGTGGCCCGGCGCCGAACGGCTGTTACTCGTCGGCGAGCGAGCGCAGGTAGTGGAAGCCGGCCACCGCGCGCGTGCCGTACCAGCCGAGCCGCTCGCCGTCGACGAGGCGAACGCGCGCACGCGGACACAACCCGCGCACCTCGGCGAGGTGACGGTCGCGAAACGGATACGGCTCCGACGAGAGCAGCGCCTCCTCGATGTCGAGGAGCCACGGCTCGTCGCCCGCGACCGTCGGATAGCGCGCCGCCCCCGACTCGCCTCCCTCGACCGGCGGCCAGGTGGACCATGCGACTCGCGCGAGGACGTTCGAGATGTAGGTGTCGCGCGCCACTGTCATCCAGGGCTTGCGCCACACGAGGTAGAGCACCCGGCGCTCGCGACGGCCGTCGGGGCGCGCCGCAGCCAAGGCCTCCTCGAGCGCGCCGCGCCATGTCGCGGCGCGTTCGGCGACGCCGGGCTCGCGCCCGAACCAGGCGGCGAATCGATCCACCAGCTCGAGGTTGTCCGTGGGTTGCGTGGGATGCGTGACGATGATCTCGGGCGCCGGCCGCCAGGCTCTCAACGCCTCGACGATCTCGCGCCGGTTCTCGTCGACATTCACGACCACGTGGGTCGGAGCCTGCCTCGCCAAGGCGTCGAGATCGACGTCCTTCGTCCCGCCGACGACCGGAATGCGCGCCACGGTTTCGGCCGGGTGGATGCAGTAGCGCGTGCGGGCGACGAGCCGC
>Ga0068856_100002605_pt1 | contig 18557 bp, 14 predicted proteins | sample KBSCornC62_FD_66595 | JGI IMG/M metagenome (GOLD analysis project Ga0068856, IMG submission 66595) | Corn rhizosphere microbial communities from Kellogg Biological Station, Michigan, USA - KBS Corn C6-2 | ecosystem: Host-associated > Plants > Roots > Rhizosphere > Soil ...
CGATCTCCTGGTGGCGGACCCGGGGAAGGCGGCGCGGCAGCTGGGGTGGACGCCGACGGTCACGTTCGAGCAGCTCGTGCACATGATGGTCGACGCGGATCTCGAGCGCATTTCGGCCGGCCTCGAGCAGGGAGCCGATCGTGCGCTCGTTCGTGCCGCTGATTAGTCGCACCAGCGCGCGCGGGCGCCGCGCGTGACCGACGCGGCGCGTTGAGATGCGAGTTCTCTACTTTCATCAGCATTTCGTAACGCCGAGCGGCACCGGCGGCACTCGCTCGTACGAGTTCGCCCGGGCGCTGATCGGCCGCGGCCATCGCGTCACGATGATCTGCGGCCAGCATCAGGCGGATCGCATGAATCTGCCGTGGGACGACCGGCGGCGCTGGTTCCGCGGCGACGTCGATGGGATCGACGTCATCGCCCTCCCAATTCCCTATTCGAATCGCGATAGCCTGGTCAGGCGGGCCACGCTCTTCCTGCGCTTCGCGCTGCGCAGTGTTGGCATTGCGTTTCGCGAGCGTTCCGATCTGCTGTTCGCGACCTCGACGCCGTTGACGGCCGGAATACCCGGCATCGCGCTACAATGGGCCGGCCGACGGACGCCGTTCGTTTTCGAAGTTCGTGATCTCTGGCCGGAGCTGCCGCGGGCGCTCGGGATGAAGAATCCGGTGCTCCTGGGCGGCATGTCGATTCTCGAATGGCTCTCGTACCGGTGCGCGACGGCCTGTGTGGGGCTCGCGCCCGGCATCGTCGAGGGCATTCGTCGCCGCGCGCCGCGCGGCCGCCCGGTCGCGTTGATCCCGAACGGCTGCGACCTCGATTTGTTCCGGCCGGATGCGCGGCGGCCGCTGGATCTGCCAGGGATTCGTCCGGGCGCGTTCGTCGCCGGGTTTACCGGAGCGCACGGCCTGGCCAACGGGCTCGACGCCGTACTCGACGCGGCCGCGGAGTTGAAGCGGCGCGGGCGGTCCGATATCCAGCTCGTCCTGATCGGCGACGGCAATCAGAAGGATCGTCTGGTGGAGCGCGCGTCGCGCGACGGGTTGGACAACGTGTTGTTCCTTCCACCGGTGCGCAAAACTGAAATCGCGCGCATCACGGCCAGTTTCGATTGTGGTATGATGATTCTGGCAAACGTCCCGGCGTTCTACTACGGGACGTCGCCGAACAAGTTCTTCGACTACATCTCTGCCGGCTTGCCGGTCGTCTGCAACTATCCCGGGTGGCTGTCCGAGTTGATCACGGAGAACGCGTGCGGCGTCGTCGTCGCGCCGAACGACCCCGCCGCATTCGCCGACGCGCTGTGCTCGCTCGCCGCGTCCGCTGAGGGTCGCGAGGCGATGGGACGGCGGTCGCGCGAATTGGCCGCTGCCGCATTCGGCCGCGAGGCGCTCGCCGCGCAGTTCGTCGAGTTCATCGAGCGGATCGGGGCCGCGGCGGCCACAGGTGCGACTGCGACAGCGGAACAGCTCGAAACCGTTCGATGAAGCGTCGTCCAACGAGCTCTTCGACTACATTTCGCCGGGCTTTCCGCGACCACAACGGCGTTCCACGGGTGCGTCCTCCGTCATGCACGAAACTCGAATCCACTGAGCTCCACTGAGCAGTCATCACGATGAAACGAGTGATTTCGCGAGAGAACCCTTTCGGCTTGACGCCGAAGGGCCTGGCATTCGAGATCGTCAAGGACCGTGGCGTTCGCGGCGCGCACCTCGATTACGGTGCGCACAATGGTGATTTCCTCGAGGCGCTGAGCAAAGCGGGATTCATCGCGTCGGCCGTCGGTGTGGACGTGAACGTCGACGTGGTACGCAAGTTCCAGCCGCTGATGCCCGCGAATGTGAAGCTGGAGTGCATCACGAAACACGCACCGCTTCCCTTTCCGCCGAATTCGTTCGACAGCATGAGCATCATCGGCGTGGTCGAGCACGTCCACGACCAGACCAAGCTGCTGTCGCAGCTGGCCGCCGCGCTCAAGCCGGGCGGATACATCGTGATCGCGGTTCCCGGCCAGCACGTGTTCTCCGCGCTCGACATGGGGAATTGGAAATTCCGATTCCCGGCGCTTCATCGAGTCGTGTACACGATGTTGCATTCGCGCGAGGACTACCACCGGCGCTACGTGGAATGCCGCAACGGCCTGTTCGGCGACATCGAAGTCGAAAAGATGTGGCATGAGCACTTTTCGATCGAATCGATGGGCCGTCTCCTCGCGACGGCGGGCCTGAAGATCGCCGACGTGGACGGCCAGGGCCTCTTTCAACGTATTCTCATCAACGTGGCCTACTTTGCCGGCGGCCGGAACGGACCGTTGAAGTCGATCATCGATTTCGACGCCCAACGGTTCGGCCGGTGCGAGCTGGTGTTCGTGGCGCAGCACAGCTAGCGGCGTGGTGATGGGACTCGCCCGTCGCGCATCCCGGACGTACCGACTCGGCACCGGAGTCGTTCGCACGCTCGGGCTGCCCTGGCTCGTGCGGCGGACGTTGCATGCGGCGCAGATGCGCACCGGTCTCACACGGCTGCGCACGCCCGCCGCGACATGGGATGAACTCCCGCTCGGGGAACTGCTCCGCGGGCGCGACCTCGTTGATCCCCGTGCGCTGCTCGCGTACCGGCGCGAGCGGGCCTCGGCGTTCTTCTTCCAGCCCGCCGATCGTGATCTGTTCGCACCCCTCCTGCGTGCATGGGACGCATCGGCGGCAGAGTCGGTGTTGGACGAGGCAGACGCGCTCGTCGCCGGCGAGTTTCGGTACTTCTCGGATCGGACGGTCAATCTGGGACGGCCGCCGGCGTGGCATCGGAATCCATTCACCGGTCATGAGCTGGCGCGCGACGCACACTGGAGCGTGATCGGCGACTTCGGCGGCGACGATATCAAAGTCGTCTGGGAGCCGAGTCGGTTCGGCGCCGCGTATGCGCTCGTTCGCGCCTACTGGCGCACCGGCGATGAGCGCTATCCCGAATGCTTCTGGCGGCTCGTTGAGAGCTGGTATGCGCAGAATCCGCCGCAAACGGGCGCCAACTGGAAATGTGGTCAGGAAACGACGTTCCGGGTGATGGCGTGGTGCTTCGCGCTGCACGGGTTCCTCGACAGCCCGGCGACAACGCCGGAGCGGACGGCGATGCTCATGCAAATGATCGCCATGTCCGGGCGACGGATCGAGGCGAACATCGCCTACGCGCTCAACCAGCAGAACAACCACGGAGTGAGCGAAGGGGCCGGCCTTTTCACCATCGGTACGCTGTTTCCAGAGTTCGCGGGCGCCGATCGCTGGCGCGAGCGCGGACGCGCGATTCTGGAGAGACTCGGGCGCGAGCTCGTGTACGATGACGGCGCATTCGCGCAGCAGTCGTTCAACTACCAGCGGTTGATGCTGCACGACTATCTCTGGAGCATTCGGCTGGGCGACATCGCGGGCGCGCCGTTGTCGGCGGAGCTTCGTGCGCGCATCAACGCGTCCGCACGGTTGCTCTGGTACGCGCAGGATGAGGGCACGGGTCGTGTGCCGGTGTACGGAGCGAACGACGGCGCACTGATCCTCCCGTTGGACGGCTGCGGGTACGACGATTACCGCCCGGTGGTGCAAGCGGTGTCCATGCTCGCGGCTGGCGTGCGGCAGTACGACGCTGGCCCATGGGACGAGCCGCTCCTGTGGCTGTTCGGCCCACGCGCGCTGGAAGCGCCGCTCGCGAAAGAGGAGCGGCCGCCTTTCGTGTCGACGGCGAGCGGATACGCCGTGCTGCGCGACCGGGACAGCCACGTGATCGTGCGCTCGGCTGAGCGGTTCCGGCATCGCCCGTCGCACGCGGACTTGCTGCACGTCGATCTCTGGTGGCGCGGCGTGAACATCGCCGTCGACCCTGGAACGTGCAGCTACAATGACGCGAGCATACCGGATGCCGGCTTCGATCGGACTCGGCATCACAATACGCTCACGGTCGACGGCCGCGACCAGATGGACCGCGTTTCGCGGTTCCTCTGGGCTCCGTGGGCAACTGGCCGCACGCGCGCAATCGATCCGAGCACCGGGTATTGGGAGGCTGAGCATCACGGCTATCAGCGCCTTCGCCAGCCAGCAACCCACCGGCGCGCCGTCGCGCGTCTCGGGGGCGATGTCTGGGCCGTGGCCGACACGCTCCTCTCCGCCGGGGCGCACGATGTTCGACTACACTGGTTGTTACCCGATTTCCCGTACGAGTTGGATGAGGCGCAGGGGCGCTTACGCCTGGAGACTCCGTCCGGACCATTCTGGATCGCGCTCTGGAGCAGCACGCCGACGGGCAAGGTCCGCGTCTCCCGTGCGGAGAATGATGGGACCGGATGGCGGTCGCGCCGGTATGGCTCGCGTGAACCCGCGCTGGCCCTCACGCTCGAGTGCGCGGCCGCGACGACTGCACGCTTCGTGACGGTGTTCGCGCCGGCGCGGATCGCGTTCAGCGAGGCCCCCGGCGGGCTCCAGATCGCCGGCCCACGCGACACTGTATATCTCGAATTTCAGTCACCGGATGCGCCACGCTCGCTTGCCATTGCGCGGGGCGATTCCGTTCACGATCGCAACACGTGAGTATTCTCGAATGAAGCAAATCGTTCAGCGTCTCGATAACGGCGCCGTCAGTCTGCTCGATGTGCCCGTGCCGCCCGCCACCGGACCGAAAGTGGTGGTTCGTGCGCACTGCAGCGTGATCTCCGCGGGCACGGAGCGCATGCTGGTGGAGTTCGGGCGCGGCAGCGTGCTCGACAAGGTGAGGAGCCAGCCGGACAAGGTCCGCGACGTCGTCTCCAAGATCCGCACCGACGGATTGCTGACGACGATCGACGCGGTGCGTTCGAAGCTTTCCACCCCAATGCCGCTCGGGTACTGCAGCGCTGGTACGGTGATCGACGTCGGTTCCGGGGTCGACGGCCTTCGCGTTGGCGACCGCGTGGTGACGAATGGCGCGCACGCCGAAGTGGTCGCCGTCCCGCACACGCTCGCGGCCCGAATTCCCGACGGGGTCTCGTTCGAAGCGGCGGCCTTCACCCCGGTCGCGTCGATCGGACTGCAGGGGATCCGTCTGGCGCAGCCGACCCTCGGCGAATCCGTGGTCGTGTATGGCCTGGGCTTGATCGGACTGCTCTGCGTCCAGATGCTGCGGGCCAACGGCTGCCGCGTGATCGGCGTCGATCGGAGCCCGGAGCGACTGGCGCTCGCGCGGCGGTTCGGCGCGATCACGATCGATGGCGCCGCCGGGAGCACCGTCGAGCAAACGCTCGCGTTGACCGGCGGCGTCGGCGCCGACGCGGTGCTGCTGACCCTCGCGTCCGATTCGGACGAGCCGGTCCACGAGTCCGCGGCGATGTCCCGGAAGCGCGGACGCATCGTGCTCGTCGGCGTGACGGGATTGCACTTGTCGCGTGAGGATTTCTATAAGAAAGAACTCACATTTCAGGTGTCCTGCAGCTACGGCCCCGGGCGGTACGATAGCCGCTACGAGGACCGCGGCCAGGACTACCCGCTGGGCTTCGTTCGGTGGACCGAGCAGCGGAATTTCGAGGCCGTGCTGGAGTTGATGGCCTCCGGGCAGCTCGACCCGCTGCCGCTCGTCACGCATCGATTCGACGTCACGCAGGCGGAGGCGGCATACACCGCCGTGGCCGGGGACCGCTCGAGCATTGGGATCGTGCTGGAGTATCCCGGAGATCAGGATCCGTCGGGCGCAAATGTCCGCGTCATCGAGGCGCCCCGGCCGTTCAACGCCGCGCGTGCCTCGGGAGCGCCGACCGTCGGAGTCATTGGTGCGGGCAACTTCGCGCTCCGTGTGCTGATACCGCTCTTGTCCGCCTCGGGTGTGAATCTCCGAACCGTGAGCTCAGCGGGCGGCACGATGGGAGCGATCGCCGGAGACAAGTTCGGATTTCAACGCGTCACCACGGATCTCGACGAGATTTTCGACGACGACCAGATCGACACCGTGTTCGTGCTCACGCGGCACGACACGCATGCAACGCTGGCGAGACGGGCGCTCGAGCGGGGCAAGAACGTATTCGTCGAGAAGCCGCTCGCCCTTACCGAAGAGGAATTGGACGCGGCCGCCGCCGCTGCCGCGGTCAGCGCGGGCCAATTGATGGTCGGGTTCAACCGCCGGTTCGCGCCGTTCGCGCAGAGGGCGCGGTCCATGATCTCGGCCCGCGGAGGACCGCTGTCGATCGCGATGACGGTGAACGCCGGCGCGATTCCGCGCGACCACTGGGTGCAGTCAGCCGAAGTCGGCGGCGGCCGCGTGACCGGCGAAGGCTGCCACTTCATCGATCTCGCGCGCTTCTTGGTCGGGCACCCGATTGCGGATGTGCAGGTCGTTTCCGCACGGTCCGGTCGCTCCGTGCTGGACGACATCGCGTCGATTCAGCTCCGCTTCGAGGACGGCTCGATCGCGGCGATCCAGTACTACGCGAACGGTCCGAAAGCGTTTCCAAAGGAAAAGATCGAGTGCTTCGTCGATGGAAAGGCGGTGGTGATCGATAATTGGCGGCGCCTGCGCCGATTCGCGCCCACCGACGCGGTGCTCGGCCGCAGCTGGCGGCAGGACAAGGGGCACGCGGCGGAGATCGCGGCGTGGACGGATTCGCTCAAGCGCCGCGGGCCCGCGCCAATTCCCCTCGAGGAATTGATCGAAGTTTCTCGCTGGTCGATCCGCGCCGGCGAGCTCGCTCGCCGCGCGAGTACGTAGCGCGCGAGCACGTAGCGCGCGGGCACGCAGCGCGCGAGCGGATTACCCCGTTTCGACGATCCGCGGCAGCGCCATGATCCGTTTGCCGTCGGCCACGTTCTGGATCAGCGTCGATCCGACGCCGATCATCGCATCGGCGCCGACGGTGACGCCCACGTTCAACGTAGCGCGCGCGCCGATCAACGCGCGCGGACCCACGCGACAGTGCCCCGCGATGAGCGCGTGTGTGAGAATTGTCGCAAACTGACCCGCACGCAGGTGGTGGCCCAGCGCGGCGCCCCACCATGCGAGCACGCCCTTGCCCACCTGCACGTCGAAGCTGACGACGACGCCCGGCATGATGACCGTTCCGTCGCCGGCGGCGAAGTCCGGCGGGAGTATGACGTCGGGCGCGACCAGCGTGGCCAGCGTGTGGCCGCGCGCTTCGACGTGTTCGGCCAGCAATCGTTCGCGCGCGCGCGGATCCATCACGCCGCTCACGCCGTAGACCTCGCCTGAGAACTCGTGGCCGGGACCAAACACCGGCAAGCCGTCGATCTCCTGGCCGATCTTGGCCGGGTCCTCGTCCACGAAGCCGATGAGTTCCCAGCGCGGCGCCTGCGCATTGATCCGCTGCACGAGCAGCAGGATCTCGCGTGAGCCGGAGCCCGCGCCGATGAGGAGCAGACGCTTCATGCCGTCCCCACTTGATCCGATTCAAACAATCGTTGTACCACGTCGAGCACGCGGGCCGAGTATCCCCATTCGTTGTCGTACCACGTGACGACCCGGAGCATCCGGCCGTTGACGACCTCCACCCACTTTCCGTCGACGACGCAGGATTCCTCGCTGTGCTTGTAATCCACCGAGATGAGCGGCTCTTCCGTGTAGCTGGAATACGGCGGCCGAACAGTGGTGCGCAGGAACTCCCGGACTTCCTCGGTCGTGGTTGGCTCCGCGAGCTCCAACATCGCCACGCCACTCGCGACCACGTCGGTCGGCACGCGGAACGACATTCCGCGCAACCGTCCTTTGATCGCCGGGATCAGATGCTCGATCGCGGCGACCGCCGACGTGCTCTTGGGAATGAGCGTACCAACGCTCGAGCGCCCCATCACCTGGTACGTACTCGCTTCGTAAATGTCCGGCCGCTCCTTGAATTCGGTCGAGCTGGGCTTGCCGTCGAGCAGATTCTGATATCCCAACCACGGATGGAGCGTGGTAATGAATCCTCCCGAGATCCCATAGCGCCGATGTACGCGAGAGATGATCGGCGCCAGTCCCACCGCATCGCAGATGCTCGCGGCCACCACGCGGTGGCGGTCGGGGTCGAACGCGTCGTCATTGACGTCGAACACGAACGTGAAGTCCACATGCGCGTTCGGGCTGTTCGTGAACACGACGCGTTTGACGCTCTCGCCGAGCACCGCGCGCGCGTGCGCCAGGTTCCGCCCGTTGCCGGTGGCGTCGATCACGATGTCGACGTCCAACTCGTTCCACGGAACGTTTTCGAGACGATCCTCGGAGAACACCTTGACCGGCAGGTCGTTGACGTGGATCTCGGTGACCGTCCAATCCTTGTCCGCGGCAGCGTGCTCGCGGAGCTCGACCCGATGCTTGAGACGACCGTGGATCGAGTCGTAGCGCAGCATGTAATGCAGATTCGCCGGATTGTTTCCGAGGTCGTTGATCGCGACGACGGTCACGTCGCTTCTATCGAGCGCCTGTCGAAACAGGGTTCGTCCAATGCGTCCGAATCCGTTGATGCCAACCTTGAGGCTCGCCATTGATGCCTGGTGATCGCGTTCGAGCGTTGAGACGTGAGTGAAGGGATCGCGCGCGCAGTTGCGCGCCGCGCGCTTACTGTGGCGGGAGTTGTCGCTCGAGCGACTCGATGATCACGGACACGCGCGTCATCTGGCTGATGTTGGCGGGGGACAGCGTCACGCCAAATGCCTGTTCGAGCGCGAGCATCAATCGCATGTGGCCGATCGAGTCCCAGCTCGGAACGAGATCCATCGAGGTGTTCGGGCCGATCTGCTCGGGCTCGAGCTCCAGCACGTCGGCGAGAATCGTCGCCAGCTTCGTGTAGACGCGCGACGTGCCGCCATCCGCCGGCGGAGGGGGCGGACTGACGCCAAGCGCGGCATCGAGAGCGCCCTGAAGGCGCTTGCGCAGCAGCTTTCCGCTCTGGGAGCGTGGGAAATCGTCGAGGCCGAGGTCGTGGACGTCGATGAATCGCCGCGGAACCTTGAAGCTCACGAGCTTCGAGAAGAGATACGACTTCCAGGCTTTCGGGGCGGCGGCGGCGTCCGGAGCGAGACGATACACCAGCACGAGCTCGCTGCCCATGATTCGGTCCGGAATGGCGAGCACGAATCCCTCGCTCATCCCCGCGAGATCGGGCACGAAGCGCTCGATCTCCGACGGGTAGACGTTCTCGCCGCCGACCAGGACCATGTTGTCGATGCGGTCGACGATGTGAAATTGCCCGTTGTCGTCGACATAGCCCAGATCGCCCGTGTGCAGCCACCCGAATCGCGTCTTCTCGGCGTAGACGTCAGGCAAGTTCACGTAGCCCGCGAACACATTGTCTCCGCGGATCCAGATCTCGCCGACGACGCCGGGCCCCGCTTCTCGATTGTCCTTGAAGACGCGAACGTCATTGATATCGAGCGGACGTCCGACCCCGCCGGGCGACGTGCCCGCGTCCTCGGGCCTGACGCATGTCGCGATCGACGTGGATTCGGTGAGCCCGTAGTTCGCGTACACGGTAACGCCGAATCGCTTCTCGAAGTCGCGCTGGATCTGCGGCTCGAGCTTCGCGCCGCCGCACAGGATGCCGCGCAGCGATTGCCGGCGCGGCGCTTCCTTCCGGTCCATCGTCAACACGATGTGCGATGGCATGACCAGCGTCCATGCGGGCTCGAATTCGTCGACGTAGTGCCAGAAGTTGATGAACCCCATGTCAGGGCGAACCGCCGTGGTGCGGCCGCCGCAGTACAGCGGGATGAGCGTCGTCATGATCTGTCCGCTGTTGTGGAACAGCGGCGTGACCGTCAGAAAACGATCATGACGCGCGAAGCCGAACGCGCGACCAATGCCGTGCATGTCCGCCAGCAGATTCTGATGGCGGAGTTGCACGCCTTTTGGTCTGCCGGTCGACCCCGTGGTGTATACCACCTCGGCGACTGTCGCGGGCGTTGGCTGGCCGACGCGGCCCGGCCGAGCATCAGCACGGCCGATCATCCCGCGAATGAAATCTTCGTCGCTGCTGACCGGGATGAGCTCGCAGCTCTCCGTCAGGAAGCTGGCCTTTTCCTCGAGCGCCGTTTCGTACAGGACCGCGGACACTCCGCTGTCGGCGATGATGTACGCGATCTCATCCGCGCTGCTGTTGGGATTGATCGGAACACACGTGCGTCCCGTCGCGATCAGTCCAAGGAACTCGAGCACCATCGCGGTGCCGTTGTTGGACAGCAGCGCGCACGACTTCCCGACGGCGACGCCGTGCTCCTCGAGGAAAACTTCGAATCCGCGTACGAATTGCTCGACGTGCTCGAACGTCAGCGGGGTGATCCCGCGCTCCACCGGCTGCAGGAAAACGTCGCCGCTGTATCGCCGTGCCGAGGCCTCGATGAGGGATCCAAAATCAGTCAGGCGAGTGTAGGCGGCCTCGGTCCATTCCGGGGCGCCCGCGCGCTCGTCGCTGCTCGACATCTGCCCGTCCTGTGAACAGTTTCCGTATGTGGTGTGTTCCGCTCGCCGGCCGTAGGCGGCGGGCGCAGCACGGACTACGCGTCCGGCTGGTCGCGCGCTTTGCCGACGGGGACCCGCGTAGTATATACCCACGCCAATCGAGAAGCCACCGCTCATGCAGCGCATTGACGTCAGTTTCGAACGCCGCGATTCAGTCGAATTCCTGCTCGACGACGACCCGGACCTCGGGTGGGTCGGCGCATTCGACATGAGCGCGTACGGGCGGTGTTTCGTGTTCATTGATGCGAACGTCCGTCGAATCTGGGGCGACCGGCTCGAACGCCAACTCGAGCGTCATGGAAAGCCGGTGCACTGGCTCGCGATCGAGCCGGCGGAATCGAGCAAGTCGCTGGCGTTCTATCCGACGGCGCTCGCGTTTCTCGAGAGCCACGGAGCGGGCCGCTACGATCTCGTGATCGCGATCGGCGGCGGCATCGTCATCGATCTCGTGAGCTTTCTCGTCTCCACCTACATGCGCGGGTTGCCGCTCTACGCCATCCCCACGACGCTCATCGGGCAGATGGATGCGTCGACGGCCGGAAAGACCTGTCTGAACACCGCGTCGGCCAAGAACGTCCTCGGCACCTTCTACTATCCGCTCATCGTCTATAACAACATCGCGTTTCTCGGAACGAATACCGAGTACTACCTGCGGCAAGGATACTCGGAGACGTTCAAGTACGGGCTGCTCGGCTGCCCGGAGCTGCTCCATCTCCTGCGCGCGCATCGGGCTGCCCCATCGCACGAGACGTGGCTCGCGCTCGTGCAGACGGCGATCGAAACACGCGTCGCGATCCGCAAGCGCGACCCGCTCGCGAGCAACCTCGGCCACACCTTCGGCCACGCGATCGAGACGCTCTCGAATTATGAGATTCTGCATGGCGACGCGATCAGCGCCGGAACGGTCATGGCGCTCCACTACGCGCTGAGCAAGAAACTGATCGCCAAATCGACCGTCGACAAAATCGTGAGCGACATGCGCGAGGTGAATGTGAACGTGCATTTCGATCGCGCGTTGCAGGCGGATGCGATGGTCACGAAGATGCTGCGCGACAAGAAGGCGTCCGCCGACACGCTGCACCTCGTGCTCATTCGCGACATCGGCGTTCCCTATCTCACGAACGGCTCCTCGTTCTATCCCGCGGCGGCCGACGACGTCCGCGAGTTCCTGTCGGCGTTCCTGCGCGACAGCGAATTCGCGATCGACGACTGCGCGGGATGGCTGCGCCGCGAAGAGCTCTATGCGTCGGAGATCGCGACGTGATCCTCGAGATGAACCACATGAGCTTCACAGTGTCCAATCTGGACGCATCGGTGGAGTTCTATCGCGACGTGCTCGGACTGAAGCTCGTGAGTCTCGCGGCTCGCGATCGCGAGTTCTCGGAACGCGTGACCGGGATTCCGGGCGCGGAGCTGCGCATCGCGTATCTTGGCGCGCCCAACGCCGCCGTGGAGCTCATCCAGTATCTCTCGCCGCCAGGCGTCAAACTCGATACGCGAACGTGCAACGTCGGCAGCGCGCACGTCTGTTTCGTGGTCGACAACTTCGACAGCCTCGTCGCGGACCTTCGCGCTCGAGCGGTCACGTTCTCGGGCGAGCCGTCGACGGTGCCCGCCGGGCCGAATCGCGGCCGACAGGTTCTCTACTTCGAGGATCCGGACGGGAACACGATCGAGATCTTCTCGGCGGCCGCGGCAAACGAGCGTGTCTCGACGCATGTACCCTGACCTCGCGGGAAAGCGCGTCACGGTCACCGGCGCCGCTCAGGGGATCGGACTCGACATCGTGCGGGCGTTCGCGAACGCCGGTGCTCAGGTCCTCGCGATCAGCCGCCAGGGCCCCGAGGGCGACGCGGCGATCGACGGCGTCGAATGGCTCGCTTGCGACATTCGCAAACTGGAACCGCTCGAGCGCAAGCTCGACGAGCTCGAGGCGCGCGGCGAGCGTATGCACGTGCTGGTCAACAATGCCGGCGTCATGCGGCGCGCGCATTTGCTCGAGGCGAGCGACGATGATTGGGTCGAGATGTTCGACACGAACGTCCGGGCAACATTCCGCCTGTCGCAGCGATTTGCGCGGCATATGAAACCCCGCGGCGGGGGCGCCATCGTCAACGCGGCATCGTTTGCGGCGACACTGCCGAGCGTTGGGCACGGTGTCTATGCCGCGACGAAGGCGGCGCTGGTGTCGCTGACCCGGAGCATGGCGGCGGAGTGGGCCCCGTGGCAAATCCGCGTGAATGCGTTCAGTCCCGGTGTCATCCCGACCCGCATGACACGCCCCGCGCTCGATCGGAACGAAGCGCGCATGCTCGAGTCGATCAGTCTCCGGCGCACGGGATCGACCGCCGAAGTGGCCGCGGCCGTGCTGTTCCTCGCGTCTGACACGTCGTCCTACATCACCGGTGTGAACCTCGACGTCACCGGGGGAAAGCTGATCGTCCAGGACCCCGGGTCCGCATGGGGTTGAGCGGGGAAGACGGCGTGCCGCGCGCTGGATATCGCGGCAAGCGGGCGCTCGATCTCACACTGACGCTTCTCACCGCCCCGCTCTGGCTGCCGCTGCTCGCCATCACGGCATTGCTCGTTGGCATCAGGATCGGCCGTCCGATCCTGTTCACGCAGGAGCGGCCGGGATTGAACGGGCGGCTGTTTCGACTCGTGAAGTTCCGCACGATGATCGACGCGCGCGGATCGGACGGTCGCCTGCTTCCGGACGGGGAGCGGCTGACGCGATTTGGAAATACGCTGCGCGCGACGTCGCTCGACGAATTGCCCGAGCTTTGGAATGTACTCATCGGCGACATGAGCCTCGTCGGCCCGCGGCCGCTGCTGCCCCAGTATTTGCCGCTGTACAGCGCGCGGCAACGACGGCGGCACGAGGTGCGGCCCGGCGTCACCGGACTTGCGCAGGTCTCCGGCCGGAACGCGTCGTCATGGGACGAGCGACTGGAGCTGGATGTGCGCTACGTCGAGCGCGCGTCGCTCGCGCTCGATCTGAGTATTCTCATCTCCACGGTGAGCGCGGTCCTGACCCGGCGCGGGATCTCCGCGGCGGGCCACGCCACGATGCCCGCCTTTACAGGGGCGCTTCCACGGGCGAGCGAGCCAGCGTCTCGCGAACCGCCGAGATCACCCGATCCAGATCCGCATCAGTGAGCGACGACGAGGACGGCAGGCAGATCCCCGTCGCGAATAATTCGTCGGCCACCGCCCCACCGATCGACTCCGCGTCCTTGAACAGCTCCTGCTGATGCATTGGACGCCACACCGGCCGCGCCTCGATGTCGTACGCGGCAAGCGACTGCACGAGATCGAGCGGCTTCACGCGCGTCTCGGCGGGATCCAGGTACATGACCGTGAGCCATCGCGAATGCGTGCCCCACGCGGCTTCATTCTGTAGTCGAAGCCCCGTGCCCTCGAGAGCGTCGGCGTACTGCATCGCGACGCGCCGTCGCGCGGCAACGCGATCGTCGAGCACTTCGAGCTGGCCGCGTCCGATGCCAGCCAGCACGTTGCTCATGCGATAGTTGTAACCGACTTCGGAGTGGCGATATTCGATTGCGGGCTCACGCGCCTGATTCGCCCATTTCTTCATCGTGGCAATCGCGTTCTCGTCGCGCGCGATGACCATGCCGCCGCCGGTCGTCGTGATGATCTTGTTGCCGTTGAAGCTGAGCGCGGCGAAATCAGCCGTCGTCGCGGTCTGTCGTCCGCGATAGGTCGCTCCGAGCGACTCCGCGGCGTCTTCGACCAACGCGACACCGTAGTTGCGACAGATCTGGGCGATCGAGTCGATGTCGCAGTGTTGGCCGTACAGATGCACCGCGATCAGTGCGCGCGGAAGGCGTCCGCGGCGTTGCGCGGCGGCCAGATATTCCTCGACGAGCGCCGGGTCGAGGTTTCCCGACTCGGTCTCGCTGTCGAGAAACACGGGGATTGCACCCTGATACAAGATCGGAAACACCGACCCCGCGAACGTCAACGTGGAAACCGCGACTCGATCGCCGGCGCCGACGCCCAGGTAACGCAGGATCAGATGCAGAGCAGCCGTTCCGCTCGAGACCGCCAACGCGTGACGGCCGGCCAGCCGCGCTGACATGGCGGCCTCGAACGCATCGAGGTTGGGACCAACCGACGAAAGCCAGTTCGAGTCGAACGCTTCCTTCACGTACTGCAACTCGGTCCCGCTCATGTGTGGAACGGAGAGATAGATCCGGCGTGTCACACAGCTTCCTTTCAGACGTGAGATCCGTCGTCCGCTCGCCCGGGCGCCATGTCGTGATAGGATCTCACCTTCACGCGGCTGGCCGGACAAGCCGGATGACCATGTGGCCTAAGAATAGTACGCGCGGGATCGAGATCGGTAGTCGCGCCGCACAGCGGCGCGAGCTCACTGCTCGCTGGATGCGGGCCCCACCCGCTCGATCCTCCCTCCGAGCGCGCGGAGCTGCGGCTGCCACACCCGCACGCACGCCTCGCAGTGCCACTCCGTGGTCGTCCGCGCGTCGGACCACACGCATCGGAACTCCGCGACCTCCACGTCCGTCCGCCCGCAGCCGGTGCACCGCCGCGCGCGGTAGCCGCTCTCCGGCCGCTCCCACACCGCCGTCGCCAAGTTGCGGCTCGCGAGCGGGCTCGGTAAGCTCCCCCGTGTATTCATCAGAAACTCGGACACAAGTCGGACACTATCCTAGAATGCGGGCCGGCATTCGTCAATGCCGAGTAAGCCCGCGTTCGACTTGGCCGCGATCCGCAAGCTCGTTCGCAAGCGCGTCGACGAGACCTCGCTCCGCGCCACCGCCGACGACATCGGTGTCAGCAAGAGCGGCCTTGATAGTTTTCTAAAGGGCCGCGCGCCCTACAGCCGCTCGCGCACCAAGCTGAATGTCTGGTACTTGCGCGAGCGCAACACGCCGGGCGCCGTGACCTCCGCCGAGGTCGACGCCGCGATCGCGGTGCTCGAGCGGTACATGGATTCGGCGAACGCCGATTCCGCGAGACGACGACGCGTCCGCGAAGTCACGGATCGCTTGTTCAAGGCCGGTGAGCCCCGCCCGCGCGATGGGCACTCTAATGAATGAACCGGGGGCAATTCATGGCCGTAAAATAATTTCACTGGCGAAAGTCGCATTAGACTTTAAATTCCGTCGCGTTTGATCGGAGCCATTACTCGACAGGCATCGATCATCACCACGTCGTAGTCGTTCCTGCCCCACGCGCTGCCGGTCCGACGACGGACCGCTCGCTCTACCCAAACCTTCATTGTCGTCCGCTCATAAGCGCGTGGCGCGTCGCGCCGCCGCGAAACTTGGCAGCTTTTGCGCAGCGCTCGTCATTGCCGTCATCTCCTGCACCGACGGCGGTGTCACCGGGCCGACGACTCGCCTCTCTCCAGGCGCTGCCCAGTTCACAGCCTCCCTCGCGCTCGGCACGCGCGTCGTCTATCTGGGAGCGCCCAACTCACAACCGATCAATTTCATCCGCGCGCGCGTCTATGACGCGTCCGGCGCCACGATCGGTACGATCGACCAGGATCTCGACCCCGCCAAGAGCTCGTTCGACTTCTCGCTCCCCGTGCACCTTCCGGGCGCGCAGACGACGACCACCCACATGACCTTGGAGCTCGCCAACCACATCGCTGGTGGCGAGATCGTGCAGTACTCCGGCCGCGTCCAGGGTCTCCAGCTCACGCCCGGCGACTTCCGGCAGATCAACATCGACCTCTACCCCGGTCCGCTCGACAACTTCGACGTCACCGGGGTGCACATTGTAAAGCCGCTCAAGAACGAGCTCGAAGGCGACAGCCTGCTCGCGACCGCGACGGTCGACGGCGGCAGCGACAAGACGCGCATCATCTGGAGCTCGCTCGACGCGAACGTCGCCTCGATCGACGCGTTCGGCCTGATTCACGCCAAGACGCCCGGTACCGCGCGCATCGTCGCGGCGGTGGGCGCACACGCGGACACCGCGCCGGCGCTCGTGCTGCCGAAGCGCGCGCGCGTCATCATCACGCCGCCCGCCATCACGCTCGCCAAGCCAGGCGACATCGCGAGCTACACCGCGAGCGTCGTCGACGCCCTCGGCTCGGCGATCCCCGGCGAGCAGGTTTCGTGGTCCGTCGGCGATTCGACGGTTGGTTCGCTGATCGGCGGCGGCACCGTGCAAGGGCTTCGCGCCGGCCAGACGACGGTCACCGCGCGTTCGATCGGCGACCCGACGCTCGCCGCGACCGCGACGGTCACGGTCAGCTCGCCGAATCCGTTCCTCGCCAAACTCGAGATCACTCCCGCCGACGCGACGCTGCACACGGTCGGCACGACGCAGGCGTACGCGGTCACCGCGCGCGACGCGACCGGCGCCGCGCTCAGCGGCGTCGTGGTGAAATGGTCGTCGTCTGACGCAAGCATCGCGACGCTCGATGCCAACGGTGTTGCGACGGCGAAGTCGCGCGGTGTGGCGACGATCACCGCTTCGTCGGATTCGGTGAGTGCGTCGGCGACGCTGCACGTCGTACCAAATGCGACGGACATCGTTCTTGTCGGCGGCGACGCGCAGACCGGCGTCGTTGGCGCGACCGCGCCCAAGCCGCTCTCGGTGCGCGTGGTCGACGCGGAGAAGAATCCCGTCGCCGGTGTCGCCGTCAATTTCGGCACGTCCTCCGCCGGCGGTGCACTCTCGCCAAAGGTTGCGACCACTGACGCGAGTGGCCTCGCGCAGGCGACGTGGACGTTCGGCACGATCACGGGCACGCAGACCGCGACCGCTTCCGTCGACTCACTCCACGGCAGCCCGGTGGTCTTCACCGCGAAGGTCGGCCCGTCCTCCGCGACGCAGCTCGCGCTCATCGTCCCGCCGAGCGACACCGCGGTCACGCGCGCGGCATTCGCGCGCCAGCCGGTCGTCGCGCTTCGCGATTCGCTCGGCAACGACGTCGCGGTTCCGGGTGTGGTCGTCACCACCGCGATCAGCGGCGGCGGCACGCTCTCGCACGACTCGGCGACGACCGACGGGCTCGGACACGCGACCTTCTCTGGCCTGGCGATCGACGGGTCGATCGGCGTGAAGGCGCTGACGTTCGCCTCTGGAACGCTCACGCCCGCGCATGCGAACGTGACGCTGCTCGCCGGTCCGCCCGCGATGTACGTGGTGACGCCGGCCGCGACGAGCTCCGTCGTCGGCGGATCGATCGCGATCACGGCGCAGGTGATGGACGCGAGCGGCAATCCGCTGAAGTTGGTCGGGCGCACCATCACGTGGTCGAGCACGAACGGCGGAAGCTTCTCGAGCGCGACGTCGACGACCGATGCGAACGGCCAAGCGACCGTGACCTTCACGGTCAGCAAGATTGCCGGCACCACGCACACGGTGACGGCGACTGATGCGTCGAGCGTCACCGGCACGAGTGCGGGCATTTCCACGACCGTGGGAGCGCCGAGCCCCGCGACGACGACGGTGACCGTCGGCTCGGGTGCCGTGCTCACGAATGGCACAACGACGATCGCGGTCACGGTGCGCGACGCCTTCGGCAATGTCGTGACTGGCGCGACGCCGTCCGACTTCAATGTGACGACCGGCATCGGCACGATCGGCACGTTCACGTGCACGAGCGGCGTGTGCACCGCGACGTTCACCGCGCCGGCGAGCGCCGGCACGGCGAGCGTGAGTGTGCAGGTCGGCGGCACGTCCATCGCCACGGCGCCGCCGACGATCACCGTTTCTCAGCCGGCGCCCGTCGCGGCGAAGTACGTCGTCACGTCGAGCGCAAGCAGCCCGATCGCGGGCAGCGCGGTGACGATCACCGCGCAGTTGACCGACGCGGGCGGCGGCCCGATCGCTGTCGCGGGTCGCGTGATCACGTGGTCGAGCACCAACGGCGGGAGCTTCGCGGCTGCGACGTCGACGACTGACGCGGGCGGCAAGGCGACGGTGGCGTTCACCACGAGCACGGTCGCCGGCACCGTGCACGCCGTTACGGCAACAGACGCGTCGAATCTCAGCGGCACGACGGCGAACATCACGACTGTCGTTGGCGCGCCGAGCGCGGCGACGAGCACGTTGAGCGTGGGCTCCACGTCGCTGCTCACGAATGGCACCACCACCGTGAC
>Ga0068856_100002608_pt1 | contig 18547 bp, 23 predicted proteins | sample KBSCornC62_FD_66595 | JGI IMG/M metagenome (GOLD analysis project Ga0068856, IMG submission 66595) | Corn rhizosphere microbial communities from Kellogg Biological Station, Michigan, USA - KBS Corn C6-2 | ecosystem: Host-associated > Plants > Roots > Rhizosphere > Soil ...
AGATGAACGACTGCGGGAACAGCAGGTAGCTGCCGGCGGTGACGAGCAGTGCGGCGCCCGCGATGATCGCGATGCGGCGCAGCCAATGCGAGATCGGCGAGCGTTGCGCATTCGCGAGCACGGCGCTTACGCCCGCGATCAGCAGAAACGACGACAGGATCGTAGAACGCGCGGCGATCCACGGCATGTCGTGCTCGAAATCCCAATGCGCGATGCCGAAGTAACGAAGGTCGAAGCAGAAGTGATACGCGATCATCGCGACGATCGCGAGCCCGCGCAGCGCGTCGAGACCGGCAATCCGCGCTGCGCGAGTTTTCGGCGGTTGCACGACGCGCGGCGCGACCGCCGGGACCGCGGCGGCACCCGTTCGATGGGTCGCTTTCAGCGCCGATCGCTTCGCCATGTCAGCGTTATGGCACCGGCATCGTCGGCGTGTCCGGTCAACGCGAGCAGCGCACGTACGGCCGACGATGCGCTTGCCGTCGGCACGAGCTTGAACGATCCGCCCGCGATGCCATCATGCACGTCGACGCTGCCGTCGACCGCCAAGGCGCCGCCGGCGTTGCGCACGGTCCCTTCGATGCCGCCGCCTGCGGGCCGCGCATTCACGACGACGCGGCCGAGGTCGATCGGCAGGACGCCCGCGACGATCGTCGCCGGCTGCCACGTCGCATCGACGGTTCCGCTCGCGGAGTCGCGCCGCCATGCGAACGACGGCGCGCGCGCGTCGACCGCACCCCGCAACCCGACGGCGGACAGTGCGGGAACGACGGCAGACAGCATCGTCGCCGGCACGACGACGTGCAGGTCGCGTACGGCGAGGGCGCCATCGCGCAGCGCAAGCGTTCCGGTCGGCATCGCCTCATCGTCGCCGCGCAACGTGAGGACGAGCGAACCCGCAAGCAGCGGTGCGAGCGCGACCCGCCAACCGATCGGAACGCGCGCCGAACCGTCCCGGGTCGCGAGCACGCCGTGGCCGCGCCACCAGACGCCGTGAGCGTCGGCGAGTCGCAGCCGTTCGCCGGTGCGTGCGGCGAGCGGCGCATCGAGCAGCGAAGCGGGGGCAAGCAGGAGGCACGCCGCGACGAGCGCGACGGCGCCCAACACGACGCGCAGCAACGTTCGCACGCCTACCGCGCGAGCGCGAGCTCGGCCCGCACGGTTCCCGCGTCGACGCGGGCCGCGAGGTTCATGTCGACGGCGCGCACGCCGTCCTCGCGCATCAGTTCGTCGAGCGCGCGAACCAGCGCATCGAACGGCGCCGCCTCGATGACGACGCGCTGCGCATCGTCGCCGCGTTGCCCATCGAGCGCGCTATAGCGCAACCCGTTGGCCGTCAGCACGCGCTCGATCGCCGCGTGAACGTCGCCGTTTCGTCGCGGTGCCGCTGCGCGTGCGAGCGTCGCGGTTTCGCCAGCGCGTGCGCGGGCGACGTCGAGCAGCAGCCGCTCGCGGGCGACGTTCTCTTGCGAGCGTGCGATCGCGTCGTGCAAGCGCAGCGCGACGAGCGCCGCGGCGGCGCACGCGACGACGATCACGAGCGCGACCCAGGCGTTGCGCTGCGACGCGGACATCGCGTCGAGTGTGCGCGCAAGCGGAAGAGGCAGGCGCATCGGCATTCAGCGTGCAGTCGCCGCGAGCGACAGCCGCATCCGCGTGCCGCCGGCAGCGGGCGCGGCGAGCGCATCGAGACCCGCGTCGCCGAGGCGCCGCTCGAGGCGCGACAGCGTCGAAGCGTCGAGCTTGACGAGGTCGACCGTCCAGGCATCGCCCGCATAGCGCGCGGAGCGCAGCGCACCCGCGGGCAGCGCAGAAAGCGCCGGCGCGGCACGCGCGAGCAGCGGCAGCGCGTCGGTCGGCGCCGACTGCGATGCGCGATGCCGCGCGGCCGTGTACTGGCGCGCGATCGCCTGCGCCGCCGCGTCTGCGTTCGGTGCGTCGGGCAATTGCGCAGCCTTCGCGGTGTCGACGAGCGCGGCGGCGAGCCGCCAACGCTCGAATCCGAGCCACGACCACTGCACGACCAATCCGCCGAGATAAAGCGCCAGTGCGAGCGCGGCAAGGACGATCGCCGGGCGCAGAGGCCGCCACGCCGATGCGCGCGCCGCCTGCGCAGCCTGTTGCGACGCATCGCGAAGAAAATCCGGCGCGGAGGCGAATGCCGTCTCGCCCGCCTGTTCCCATTGCCACGCCGGCGTGCTCGTGAAGGAAACGCCGCTAGCTTGCGTCCATTGCGCGAGGCGCGAACGCTCGACCGCGAACGCGACGTGGACGCTTGCCGGCGCGTCGTTTGCGCGCTTCGCCTGCGCGAGCGCTGCGGCGAGCTCCGGCGGCAGCGATCCGGTGTCGTCGGTGGCCTGCACCGCGAATGCGCTGCCGTCGTGACGGCGAACGAAACCGTCGCCGGCGCTCGAAGCGCACCACGTCCATCCGTCGGCTTGCGGAACGAGCGCCGATTCCGGAACGATCCGCTGGAAGCGGCGTTGCTGAGCCGTCGTTTCCCGAATCAACGCGGCCGACGCGACCGCCACGACGCAGGTTCCGTCGCGCGATTCGGCGATTGCGATGGCCGATTCGTCGAGCGGCGTTGCGATCCGGTCCTCGAGCGCGTAGCGCACGGCGCGGCGCAGACGCTCCCGCGGCATCGGCGGCGGCGCGAGCGCGATCACGCGCACCTGGTCGGCAGCGAGCACGGCCTCGATCGCTGCATCGGCCGGCCAGCGCGATGGGACGTCCTGGCCGCGAGCGACGACGCGCCCGTCGTTCACGCGGATCCAGCGATCGGCGCGGTCTGCTCGAGGCGAAGCGGGAAGGAACACGCGCAGCATCGGGCGGCAGTGTAAGCCTATTCGACCGTTTGCCACACGACCGATGACGCCGCGGCGTCGCGGCGGATCAACGCTTGCGCATTCGCGATCGTCTCGCCCTGGCGCGCGCGGACGAATACGAGGAAGTAGTGCGTGTCGACGGAGACGAGATCCGGGTCGATCAGCGAGACGCCTTGCGGCAGCTTCGCGCGAAAGTCCTCGACGCGTGTGAACGGATGCTGCTTGCGGTCGGCGACGAGCGCCGCGAGCGCCCCCGGCTCGATGCCGTCGAGGAGCGCCGCGAGCACTTCGGTGGGTGCGGTATTGACATTCACCGGCGTGTCTCCCGGCAGCGCCGTGACGAACGGCGCGAGCCCCGTCATCGCTTGCGCGTTCATGCCGCGAACGGCGGCAAGCTCCTCGAAGCGCGACACCGGGCCATTCGCCGCGAGCGAGGCGTCTCCTTGCGCGAGGTACCACGGATCCTCGGCACCGCCAGCGCCCGGCATGTCGTCGGCATCGACCCAATCGGCGATCGACGCAAGCGTCGACGCCGGGATCGCCAGCGCGGCGAAGAGGCGTGCGAAGCGCTGCTGCGCGGCGCTCGCATGCTGCGCGCTCGCGAGCGTGTTGACGTTCAGCATCGACTGCGCGTCGACGATCCGGCCCTGCACGTCGCCATTTTCGACCGGCGTCGGCGGCAACGGCAGCGCCCAGGGTTCGCCCAGATGATCGATGCCGGGGGTATCGGCCTGCACGATCGCACGCGCCCATGCGATGCCGGCTGTCGCGATCGACTGCGCCTCGACCTGGTCGCGGCGATGCTCGACCTGCGACAGCCACTGCGATTGCGCGGTCGCGACCGATACGGCGACGGCCGCGGCCAGCGCCGCGACGAGCATCGCGACGACGAGCGCGAGGCCCTGGCAGCGCCGCGGCACGATCGCGCGTGCGTGCATCCCGCTCATCGCAGCGCGATCCAGCGCTCGACGACGCTGCCGTCGGCGAGCTCGATGTCGACGCGCACGCCGCGCGGCAGCGGGTCGCGAGGATCAGTGCCTGGCACCGGCCAGCGATCGCTCCAGCGTCCGTCGGGCGCGAGCGCGAGGATCCGGAACCGTGCGATGCCGTCGGCGAGCGCATAGGCGGCGGGATCCTTCGTCGCGACGTTGTCGAGCCGCGGCCAGTAGAGCACTTCGATGCGTCCGCCGCGAAGCCGGTAGCCGACGCGCTGTCCGCCGCCGCCGGGCTCGTCGACCGCGGCGGGACCGGCGCGCGAGAAGACGAGCGACGTGTTGCCCGCATCGTCGGCGGGTGCCGCGGACCACGCGACCTCGTGCGAAGCGCCGTGGCGCACCGTGCGCGGAATCGCCTCGCGCATGTCGGCCTCGATCCGCGTCAACAGCGCGTCGAGGTGTCGCCAGCGTGCGGTCTCGCCGGCAAGCCGCGCCTCGCTGTCGCTCATCGCGGCCGTCGCGCGCCACGCGATCAGCGCGACGATCGCGAGGATCGCGACGGCCACGAGCGCCTCGACGAGCGTGAAGCCACGCCGCCTCCGGTCACTGCAATCGCGATCAGGGATTGGCATTGCCCACGTAACCGACGAGCCGCGCGAGCGCGTACCCGGGCATGCCCGGCTCGGTGACGACGATCTCGATCCTGCGAAACGCCGGGTTCGGCGTATCGCTCACGGTTTCGCGCCACGCGAGTCGCGTGCCGGCTTGCGTCTCGTCGCCGTCGACGACGCCGCGCGCCGGCCAAGGAGTGGCGAGTTGCGCCTGCGCAAGGCGGTTTTGCGCGACCCACAGCGCGAGCGTGCGCAGGCGCAGCGATGCGGCGCCGTCGGCGCTCTGCGCGACGGCGCGCATTCCGGCGGCGAGCGCGACCGCGAGGATCGCGAGCGCGACGAGCACTTCGACCAGCGTGAACGCCCGCGCGCGCCGCGTCGAATCGTTACGGGGTCGTCGCATCGGGCCCGGCGATCGACGCGCGATTCAGCGGATCGAGTCCGACCAGCGTGCGAAAGCGCGGCGTCACGAGCAGGAACGCGAAGGGCTCGTTGCGGCCGGATGCGCGCAGCGGCACGATCGCGTTCGCGACCACACCGCGCCCGGCGTACGCATACGCCATCGCATCGAGCGACGGCGGCAGCGGATGCGCGCGCAGCACGTCGTCGTCATCGACGGGCGTCCAGCGATCGTTCGCCGCATCGCGTCGCCAGTACCGAAGCACGCGCCGGTCGGCCGATACGCCGAGCATCTCGTTTCGCCACTGCGCGCGCGCCGCCGCGTATTCGAGCGCGCCCGCGAAGGCGCGCGCTTCGCGTGCGGAAACGTCGCGCTCGCCGGGCTCGACGAGTGCGACCGCGGCGCCGGCGAGGAGGCCGAGGATGACGAGGACGACGACGATCTCGACGAGCGTTGCGCCCGCAACGCGTGGGTGACGTCTCGCTACAGGTCCCACGACCCGATGTCGGCGTCGGCGCCGTTGCCGCCCGGCGCGCCGTCCGCGCCGTACGTGAACACGTCGACTTCGCCCTTGAGGCCGGGATTCAGGTACTGGTAGGGCCGGCCCCACGGGTCGAGCGGCAGCTTCTCGAGATAGCCGCCGGGTTTCCAGTTCGGGGGAACCGGCGGCTCGGTCGGCTTCGTGACCAGCGCGTTCAGGCCCTGCTCGGTGCTCGGATAGCGCTGATTGTCGAGGCGATAGAGCTTGAGCGCCTGGCGGATCGCGCCGATGTCGGTCTTCGCGGCGACGATGCGCGCATCGTCGGTTCGCGACAGCACGCTCGGCACGACGAGCGCCGCGAGCACGCCGAGGATCACGATGACGACCATGATCTCGATCAGCGTGAAGCCGCTCGCGCGGGTCGCGAAACAGGCGCGCGGCGCGCGAAAAGCGCCGCGGTCGCGAAGCGATCGGCGCGGCGCTGGCAACGTCATCGCGCCATTATAATCGTGCATGCCGTCGCGCGACGCTTGATGAACCGCGCACGCGCGAACCGTCGCTTTGGCATGCGCACGTCGTCCCGCATCGCGATCCTCGTCGTCCTGTTGCTCGCCGGTGCGCTCGCCGCGGCGGCGGTGCTCGGCGCCGCATGGTATCGCAAACCGCTGCCGTTGCCGCGCAGCCCTTACGACTTCGAGGTGCGAAGCGGTGCGTCGCTCGCGAGCGTCGCGCGCGCGCTCGCCGCCGACCACGTCGTGCCGCACCCGGCGGTGCTGACGATGCTCGCACGCGTCAGGCACGTCGACCGCACGATCAAGGCCGGCAGCTACGAGGTCGAGCAGGGCATCACGCTGCCGAAGCTACTCGCGAAGCTGACGCAGGGCGACGTGACGCAGACGGCGATAACGATCGTCGAAGGCACGACGTACGCGCAGCTGAAGCAGGCGCTTTCCGGGAATCCCGCCGTCGCGCATCGCGTCGATGGGCTGTCGGACGCGGATCTGCTCGCGCAGATCGGCGCCTCGGAACCGGCGCCGGAAGGCCTGTTCTTTCCGGATACGTATTTCTTCGCGGTCGGCAGCAGCGACGTCGCGGTGCTGAAGCGCGCCTACCGCGCGCTCCATGCGAGGCTCGATGCGGCGTGGGCACGCCGCGCGCCGAACCTGCCGCTCACGTCGCCCTACGAAGCGTTGATCCTCGCCTCGCTCGTCGAGAAGGAGACCGGCCGCGCCGAGGACCGCCCGCTCGTCGCGTCCGTGCTCATCAATCGCCTCGCGCGGGGGATGCGGCTGCAGACCGACCCGGCCGTGATCTACGGAATGGGCGAGCGTTTCGACGGCAACCTGCGAAAGCGCGACCTCGAGGCCGATTCACCGTACAACACCTACGTTCGCGCCGGCCTGCCGCCGACGCCGATCGCGCTGCCATCGCAGGCGTCGCTCGACGTCGTCGTCAATCCGCCCGCGACGCCGTATCTCTATTTCGTGTCGCGCGGCGACGGCACGTCCGAGTTCTCGGCGAACCTGATCGAGCACAATCGCGCCGTGTCAAAATATCAGCGCGGCGGTCGCTGACGATCCCCGCTTCGCGATACGCACTGCGCCAGCGCACGCCTTGCCCGATCATCCGTCCCGCGGCCGCTTCATCACGCTCGAAGGCGTCGACGGCGCCGGCAAGAGCACGCACGCGCGCTTCCTCGCCGAGGCGCTGGCGGCGCGCGGCAAGCGGGTCGTCGCCACGCGCGAGCCCGGCGGCACGCCGGCGGGCGAGGCGATCCGCGAATGGCTGCTGCACCGCGCGATGACCCACGAGACCGAGGCGCTTCTGATGTTCGCGGCGCGCCGCGAGCACGTCGTCGACGTGATCGAGCCGGCGCTCGCCCGCGGCGACATTGTGCTTTGCGATCGTTTCACCGATGCGACGTACGCGTACCAGGGCGCGGGCCACGGCGTCCCCTTCACGATGATCGATGCGCTCGCCGGATGGGTGCATGGCGATTGCAACCCGGATCTAACGCTCCTGTTCGACGTACCGGGCGAGGTCTCGCGCGAGCGGCTTGCGCGCTCGCACGCGCGCGGCAAGGCGCCGGACAAGTTCGAGCGCGAGACGCATGCGTTCTTCGAGCGCGTGCGCAGCGGCTATCTCGCCCGCGCGGCCGCCGAGCCGCGACGCTTCCGGATCATCGATTCGTCGCGGCCGCTCGACGAGGTGCGCGCCGAGCTTCGCCTTGTCGCGGACGCGCTGTGAGCGAGGTTGCGACGCGCGAGGACCCGGCCGCGACGCTTCCGTGGCAGCGCGCGCTCGTCCGCTCCCTTCTTGGTCGTCGCGCGCAGTTGCCGCATGCGCTCCTCGTGACGGGACCGACGGGGACCGGCAAGCGGATCCTCGCGCAGACCCTCGCGCAGGCGCTGCTGTGCGAGAGCCCGAGCGCCGAGGGTTTCGCATGCGGGCAGTGCGCGAGTTGCACGTACGTGGCGGCCGGACAGCATCCGGACCTGCGTATCGTCGAGCCGGTCGAAATCGACGACGACGGGATGAAGCCGGTCGAGTGGATCGGTGTCGACAAGATCCGCGCGCTGATCCGCTGGTCGGAGATCACGAGCCATCGCGGCGGCGCGAAGGTCGCGCTGATCGCACCCGCGGAACGGATGAACGAGGCGGCCGCGAACGCGCTTCTCAAAACGCTCGAGGAACCGCCGGCCGCGACGTACATCCTGCTCGTCTCGCATCTGCCCGGGCGTTTGCCGGCCACGATCGTCAGCCGTTGCCAGCGGATCGCGGCGCCGCGTCCGACGCGGGACGAGGCGCGTTCGTGGCTGATCGCGCACGGCATCGACGCGCCCGACGGCGCGCTTGCGCAGGCGCACGGCGCGCCGCTGCGCGCGCTCGCGCTCGCCGATGCGCAATACCAGGCGGAGCGCAACGCGTGGATCGGCGCCTTCGCGACGCCGGCGACGCTCGAAGTCGCCGCGATGGGCGCGCGCATCGACGCGGCGCCACGCGAGCAGCGCAAGGAGGTGCTCGCCGCTATCGTCGACTGGCTGCTCGGCTGGTGCAGCGATCTCGCGCGCGTTCATGCGGGCGCCGCTCCCGTCGCGCACGCGGGCTTCGAGAAGCCGCTGCGGGAACTCGCGGCCTCGGTGGCACCCGCTGCGCTCTTTCGCTATCATCGCCAACTGCTTACGCAGCGGGCGCTCCTTGCCCATCCGTTATCGCCGCGTCTCGTTGCCGAGGCGCTGATGATCGAATACCGCGCATTGTTCGGGTGACCATGGCCGACAAGACTCCGCAAACGACACCCTCGCTCGCCCGCCCGGGCGTTCTGTCACTCAACATCCGCGAGAAGGCGGCGCTCTACGCGGCCTACATGCCGTTCCTCAAAGGCGGCGGCATCTTCATCCCGACGTCGCGCCCGTATTCGCTCGGCGAGGAGGTGTTCATGCTGCTGTCGCTGATGGACGACCCGAACCGGATCGCGGTCCAGGGCAAGGTCGTCTGGATCACGCCCGACGGCGGGCAGGGCAACCGGACGCAGGGCATCGGCGTGCAGTTCACGCTCGACGAGACCGGCGCCGCCGCGAAGTCGACGATCGAGCGGATCCTCGGCGAGCATCTCGCGTCGACGCGGGCGACGCATACGATGTAACCTCGCGTCGCAGGGCCGCCCCAGGACGCGAGTGCGCCCCCGCCGTGGGCAGCGCAGCGGCGACAGCCGCAAGCGTGGGGGGACCAATCGTGTTCGTCGACTCGCACTGCCACCTCGATTTCCCGGAGCTTCGCGACGACCTGCCGCAGGTCCTCGACGCGATGCGCGACAGCCAGGTCACGCACGCGCTTTGCATCGGCGTCGAGATGAAGGCGTGGCCGGGCGTGCACGCGCTCGCGACGGCGCATCCGAACCTCTACGCGAGCGTCGGCGTCCATCCGGATTACGAGGACCTCGACGAGCCCGGCGTCGACCTGCTGGTGCGGCATGCGCGCGAGCCGAAGGTCGTCGCGATCGGCGAAACCGGCCTCGATTACTTCCGCAGGCGTGGCGACCTCGAATGGCAGCGCGCGCGCTTTCGTACGCACATCCGGGCCGCGCGCGAAGCGGGACGACCGCTCGTGATCCACACGCGCGCCGCCGCGGACGACACGATCGCGATCATGCGCGACGAGCGGGCCGGTGAGGCCGGCGGCGTCATGCATTGCTTCACGGAGACCTGGGACGTCGCGCGGCGCGCGCTCGACCTCGGGTTCCACATCTCGTTCTCGGGGATCGTCACGTTTCGCAATGCGGCCGAGTTGAAGGAGGTCGCGAAGCGCGTGCCGCTTTCGCGGATGCTTATCGAGACCGACAGTCCGTACCTCGCGCCCGTTCCGCATCGCGGCAAGCGCAACCAGCCGGCGTGGGTGCGCCACATCGCCCTGGAGATCGCCGCGCTGCGCGGCGTTCCCGTCGAGACGATCGCGCGCGCGACGTCCGACAATTTCTTCGCGTTGTTCGGAATCGACCGCCATGTCCATTGATCGACTGCGCCGCTTCGCGCTGCTCGCGCTTTTCGCCTTCGCCACGCTGCCGGCGCTCGCCGAGCCGCTGCTCGACACGTTCGCCGTCGCCGTCGAGAACGACCGGGTCGACGAGGTGAAGCGACTGCTCGCCCGCGGCATGGATCCCGATTCCGTCAACGCCCAGGGCGACACGATGCTCTGCATCGCCGCGCGCAACGGCAACGTCCAGACCGTGCAGGCGTTGCTGGCGGCGAAAGCGCATCCCGATCGCGCGAACCGCTTCGGCGATACGCCGCTCATGCTGGCGGCGCTCAAGGGCGACATGCCGACCGTGCGCGCGCTGCAGACGGCGGGCGCTGCCGTGAACAAGCGCGGCTGGACCCCGCTGATCTACGCGGCGACCGGCGGCCACGACGACGTCGTGACGTTCCTGTTGCAGCACGGCGCCGAGATCGACGCACCGTCGCCGAACGGCACGACCGCGCTGATGATGGCGATCCACGAGCACCATCCGGATACGGCGCGACTGCTGATCGCGAGCGGCGCCAACCTCTCCCACCGCAACCAGGACGGCGCGACGGCGATCGCCTGGGCGAAGGAGCTGAACGAGACCGATCTCGTCAAGGAGTTGCGCCGCGCAGGCGCCGAGTAGGTCCTCTCGGGCGTCAGCGTTGACGTGCGGCGCGCCGGCGCCGCGCCGTCTTCGGGTCGACCGCGAGCGGCCGCGTGACTTCCAGCCGATCCCCGTCGCGAAGCTGCGCATCGCGCTCGACCCGGCGTCCGAAGATCGCGCAGACGAGCTCGCCGCTTCGCACCGCCCAAGCAAGCTCGGGCAGCGCCTTCGCGACGGCGTCGTCGACGCTCGTGCCTTCGGCGAGATCGAGCGCGACGAGGACCTCGCGAGCGCCGCCGACCCATGCGACCTCGACTCGCATCCGACGCTCGCGTCCGTGGGACGCAATCCGCCTTACGCGTAGACGCGCTCGGCGCGCTTGACGAACGCGTCGATGAACGTATTCGCGATGTGGCTGAACACCGGCCCGATCACCCGCTCGAGCAGGCCCGTCGCGAATTCATACGCGAGATCGAACTCGACCTTGCAGCCGTGCTCGCCGAGCGCGCGGAAGCGCCATTCGCCGTGCAGATGGCGAAACGGTCCGTCCTTGAGCGTCACGACGATCGACTCGGGCGGATGGTTCGCGTTGTCGGTCGTGAAGTGCGCGCGGACGCCGTGGTAATCGATGTCGATGCGCGCCGTCTTGCGGTTGGCGTCCTGCGCGATCACGCGCGCACCCCCGCACCAGGGCAGGAACTGCGGATAGAGCTCGACCCGATCGACGAGCTCGAACATCTGCGATGCCGTGTACGGAACGAGCACGCTCTTCGCGACGCGCCTCATGTCCTGCTTCGCAGCGCGGTCGCAATGGCGCACGCGACGCCGTCGGGTCGCCGCGTAGAATGCGCGGACGTCGAATCGCGGAAAGCGCGCGTGATGAGCATCGTCGAGAACCGAAAGGCGTTTCACGACTATTTTATCGAGGAACGCTTCGAGGCCGGGATCGCGCTCGAAGGCTGGGAGGTGAAGGCGATCCGCGGCGGCCGCGCGCATATCAAGGAAGCCTACGTGATCGTCAAGGACGGCGAGCTCATGCTGATCGGCGCGCACATCGCACCGCTTTCGACCGCGTCGACGCACGTGCATCCCGATCCGACGCGCACGCGACGCCTGCTGATGCACCGCGAGGAGATCAACAGGCTGATCGGCAAGGTCGAGCGCGCGGGTTATACGCTGACGCCGCTCGATCTCCACTACAGCAAGGGCCGCGTGAAGCTCGCCGTCGGCCTCGCCAAGGGCAAGAAGCAGCACGACAAGCGCGCGGCGATCAAGGAACGCGAATGGAACCGGGAGCAGCAGCGGCTGCTCCGCACGTCGCAGTGACGGCGGCGGCAGCGGCGCGGCCGCTCCGCACCGCGGCTTCGAGCGTCGCGGGAAACGCCTCGTACGTGTAGTCGCCGGCAAGGTACACGCGCCCGGCGAGTCGGCCGCATGCGGGGTGCGCGAGCGCCGGCACGCACGCGTACGTCGCGCGCTTCTCCTCGATCACCTGCGACCATACGAGCGGCGCGAGCGCGGGCTCGAGCCTGCGCAACTGCGCGTCGGTCGCGGCGACGAGCGCCGCATGGTCGAGCGCGCTGTGCGGGCCACGCGCGCTGATGACGATCGAAACGAGCGACTGCATGGGCGGCCGCGTCGCCGATGTCGCGGCGCGTGCAAGGACGTCGCCGCGATCGAAGATCCATTGCCCGGGCGCGTCGTCGAGTCGCAGGAGTCCCCGCGCCAGCGCGAGGGGCGCCGCGTAGCCGAGATATACCGTCGTGATCGGCTCGTACTCGAAGCGCGCGACTGTCGCGAGCGTCTCGGCGATCGAGCGGCCGGCGCCTTCCACGTCGGGTCCAAGCGCCGACGCGAGCTGATGCGGCCCGGCGGCGACGACGACGGCGTCGGCGCGCATCGGCTCGCCGCCGGCGACGAGCAGCACGCCGTCGCGGTCGATGCGCCGTATTCGCGTGCGCGTCGAGCGGCGCACCGCGTGACCGCGCGCGGTGAGCCAGCGCGCCGCGGCTTCGGGTATCGCTTCGCCGAGGCCTTCGCGCGGCAGGACGATCGCCGTCGCCGCCGCGCCGGCGCCGAACGTTTCGCGCACGACGTTGAGAAAGACCTGCGCCGACGCGCGTTCGGGCGGCGTATTGAGCGCCGCGAGGCACAACGGATACCAGAGATCGGCGCGCACGACGCCGGGCGCATCCGCGAAAAGCTCCGCGACGGTGAGGCCGGCCCCGCAGCGGAACCCACGACGACGTTGCTCGACGAACCAGCGCAACGTGGCGAGCCGTGCGCGCAACGAAATGCCGCGTGCGCGAACGAGCGCCGCTGCGAGTGCGAGCGGCCCCGGCGCATGGCGCGTCGTCAGCGCGAGGCGGTTGCGCTGCGTCGAAACGAACGGCCGCAGCGCGAGCGGCTCCGTCGTCCATGGCGAAGGCGACGCCGCGTCGCGGATCGTCGCGGCGAAGTCGAGCGTCTCGGTGTACGCGCCGAGCAGCAGATGCTGGCCGTTGTCGAGCGGCAACCCGTCGCGGACGACGGCGCGCGCGCGTCCGCCGAGCGCAACGGCCCCTTCGTGCAGTTCGACGCGATGGCCGGCGCGGGCCAGCGCGACGGCAGCCGCGCAGCCGGCCCAGCCGCCGCCGATCACCGCGACCAGGCTCACGCGATTACGCTCACGCCCGCCAAGCAGCGCGCGTCGCAAGCCACAGCTTGCGCAACGGGGTCAGCGCGATGCGCCGGTCGAGGACGCGGTAGCCGTCGCGGGCGATCTCGTCGAGCAGCGTCCTGTAGATGGCCGCCATCGCAATGCCGGCGCGCTGCGCGTGGCGGTCGCGCGCGGGCAGCGCCGCGAACGCCGCGTCGTACCAGGCGCGCGCACGCTCCGTCTCGAAGCGCATCAACTCGACGAACGCCGGCGATGCGTGCCCGCGCAGCACGTCGGATGGCGGCACGCCGAAGCGCGCGAGGTCTTCCTGCGGCAGGTAGACGCGGCCGCGCCGCGCATCCTCGCCGACGTCGCGGATGATGTTCGTGAGCTGGAACGCGACGCCGAGCTTACGCGCGTAGACGAGCGTCGACGGGTCCTCGTAGCCGAAGATCGCGGCCGCCATCAAGCCGACGACGCCGGCGACGCGGTCGCAGTACGTCTCGAGCTCGGTGAAATCGACATAGCGGACCTTGTCGAGGTCCATTTCCATGCCGTCGATCACCGTCTGCAGATTCCCGCGCGTGATGCCGTAGCGCTCGACGGCCTTGACGAGTGCGAGCGCGACAGGGTGCTGCGGATCGCCGGTGAAGATCGCGTCGACTTCGGTGCGCCACCAGGCGAGCTTCACGCGCGCCACGTTCGGGTCCGACACTTCGTCGACGACGTCGTCGACTTCCCGACAGTACGCGTAAAGCGCGGTGATGGCCGCGCGGCGCGGCGCCGGCAGCAGTCGAAAGCTGTAATAAAAGCTCGAGCCGCTTTGCGCCGCTTTCTGCGCGCAGTACTCGTCGGGCGTCATGCGCGCCGCGTCATGCGGAACGAAGCGCCGCAGGCGCGAGCATCCGCAACGCGAGGAGCAGCCAGTCGCGCTTGCCCAGCACCGGACGATGCGTGAACACGTCGCCGCGCACCGCGTCGATCCGCTCGAGCACACGCCTGCCGCCGGCAACCACCGCGGCGAGCTCGAGGCCAAGACGCCAGGGAAGGCGGCGAACCAGGGGCCGGCCTTCGTCGAACAGCGCGCGCGTGCGCGCGGTTTCGAAGCCCATCAGCCGTGCGAACCGCTCGTCGCAGACGCCGGCGGCGATTTGCGCGAGCGACACGCCGAATCGGTCGAGATCCTCGAGCGGCAGGTAGAGCCGCGTGTCCTTGCGCCAGTCGATCGCGACGTCCTGCCAGAAGTTCGCGAGTTGGAGCGCGGTGCAAACCGCATCGCTTTGCGCGAGCGCGCGCGCGTCGTCGACGCGGTACATCGCGAGCAGGAGCCGCCCGACGGGGTTGGCCGAGCGGCGGCAGTAATCGAGCACGTCGACGAACGTCGGATACCGCGCCACGTCGACGTCCTGCGCGAACGCCGAGAGCAGATCGCGCAGGAGGCCGATCGGCAGGTGGTGTTCGCGTACGGCGGGCGCGAGCGCGGCGAACGGTGCGTCGACCGGCGTCTCGCCGCGCTCGATCGCGTCGAGGCCGCGCGCGAACGCGTCGAGCGCGCGATGGCGCTCGGCGGCTGGCGCGGTGCCTTCGTCGGCGATGTCGTCCGCGGCGCGCGCGAAGCGATAGATCGCGACGACTGCACTGCGGTAGCGCGCCGGCACGAGCACCGACGCCACCGGAAAATTTTCGTAATGACCGACCGACAAGCGACGATCCGGTAGCGGAAGCGGAAGGACCGGTCGCGGTCGCGAGGGGCGTCATGATGCGTGCCGGTCCGCTCGGCTATACTAGCCGATTATCTTTTGCGGCCTCTTCCGTAGTCGCGAAAGTGGCGGAACTGGTAGACGCACCAGCCTTAGGAGCTGGCGGGGAAACCCGTGGGGGTTCGAGTCCCCCCTTTCGCACCAGCAAGGAATCTATGCAGACCACGATCGAAACGATCGGCGCGCTCGAGCGCCGTCTGAACGTCGCCGTGCCGATCGCCGAAATCGAAGGCGAGGTGAAGAAGCGCTTGTCCCGGCTTGCGCGCACGGTGAAGGTGGCCGGCTTCCGGCCCGGCAAGGTGCCGCTGCGGATGCTCGATCAGCAATACGGGCCGCAGGTCCGCTCGGACGTCATCACCGAGCGCGTGCAGTCGAGCTTCAACGACGCGGTGCGCGCGCAGAACCTGCGGGTCGCGGGCGTACCGCGGATCGAGCCGCATCGCAGCGACGCGCCGTCGTCACCCGAAGCGCTCGAATTTTCGGCGATATTCGAGATCTATCCCGACGTCGCGCTTGGCAACGTCTCGACGATCGAGATCGCGCGCCCGCACGCCGAGGTGACGGCGGCAGACGTCGACCGCACGCTCCAGGTGCTGCGCAAGCAGCGCACGACGTTCTCGCCGGTCGAGCGCGCCGCGCAGGCGGGCGACAGGGTCGTCGTCGATTTCACCGGCACGATCGATCGCGTCGAGTTCGCCGGCGGACAGGCCAGGCATTTCCCGATCGTCATCGGCGAAGGGCGGATGCTGCCGGAATTCGAGACGGCGATCACCGGGATGAAAGCCGGCGAGTCGAAGCAGTTCGAGCTCACGTTCCCGGCCGATTACCACGGTCGCGAAGTGGCGGGCAAGAACGCGCATTTCGAGCTCGCCGCGGTGCACGTCGAGGCGCCGCAGGTCCCCGCGCTCGATGCGGAATTCGTGCGCGGATTCGGCATTGCGAGCGGCGCCGTCGACGATCTGCGGCGCGAGGTCGAAGCGAACCTGAAGCTCGAGCTCAAGCGCAAGATCGAGGCCAGCGTGAAGGCGCAGGCGCTCTCGGCGCTGCGCAAGCAGGCGAGCTTCGCGATTCCGAAGTCGCTCGTCGACGGCGAGGCGCGGTTATTGCGTGAGCGCGCGATCGCGAACCTGCGCGAGCAGCAGAACGTCAAACCACAGGATCTCGACGTGTCGGTCGACCTGTTCCGGCCGCAGGCCGAGGAGCGCGTCGCGCTCGGACTCATCATCGGCGAGCTCGTGCGCAAGGAGAACCTGCAGGCGAAGCCGGAACAGGTGCGGGCGCTCGTGAGCGAGACGGCCCAGACCTACGAACAACCGGAAGCGGTCGTTCGCTGGCACTACGAGAAGCCGGAGCGGCTGCGCGACTTCGAGGCGATGGTGCTCGAGCAGAATGTCGTCGACTGGGTGCTCGCGCGCGCGAAGGTGGCCGACGAGCCGACGACCTTCGAGCAGTTGATGGGAACCCGGACGGGCGGCTGAGGCGCTCCGTTCGCCGGTCGGCGCTTGACGATCCGAACGCGAGGTCCCATCTTCGGCGGTCGGGCGCGAACGCGGAATGCCCGGCGGCATCCGCCGGTTGACCTCTCATATCCACCACGAAAGACGATCAATCTCCATGGAAGAACCGAAGGCCCTGGGCCTGATCCCGATGGTCATCGAGCAGAGCGGACGCGGCGAGCGCGCGTACGACATCTACTCGCGCCTGCTCAAGGAACGCGTCGTGTTCCTGGTCGGGCCCGTCAACGAGGCGACGGCGAACCTGGTCGTTGCGCAGATGCTGTTCCTCGAATCCGAGAACCCGGACAAGGACATTCATTTCTACATCAACTCGCCGGGCGGCTCGATCGCGGCGGGGTTCGCTGTATACGACACGATGCAGTTCGTCAAGCCGGACGTGTCGACGCTCTGCGTCGGGATGGCGGCGTCGATGGGCGCGTTCCTGCTCGCCGCCGGCGCGAAAGGCAAGCGCTTTGCGCTGCCCAATTCGGACGTGATGATTCACCAGCCGCTCGGCGGCTTCCAGGGGCAGGCGTCGGACGTCGAAATCCATGCCAAGTACATCCTGAGCCTGCGCCACCGGCTGAACCAGCTAATGGCGATGCACACGGGCAAGCCGGTCGAGCAGATCGCCCGCGACACCGAGCGTGACAATTTCCTCACGGCCGAGCAGGCGCGCGAGTACGGGATCGTCGACAAAGTGTTGCAAAAGCGGCTCACACCCGAGTAAAGTCGATCGAACGTGTACGAGGCGCAAGCTTAATGGCCGAAAAATCGTCATCGGGCGACAAGCTTCTTTACTGCTCGTTCTGCGGCAAGAGCCAGCACGAGGTCCGCAAGCTGATCGCGGGCCCGTCGGTGTTCATCTGCGACGAATGCATCGAGCTTTGCAACGACATCATCCGCGAGGAAGGCACCGGCAGCGAAACGGCGCGTGCCGACCGCAGCAAACTGCCGACGCCGCACGAGATCCGGCAGATCCTCGACCAGTACGTGATCGGGCAGGAGCCGGCGAAGAAGATCCTGTCGGTCGCCGTCTACAACCACTACAAGCGTCTCGAATCGGGCGGCAAGGACGATGACGTCGAGCTCGCGAAGTCGAACATCCTGCTGATCGGGCCCACCGGCTCGGGCAAGACGCTGCTCGCACAGACGCTCGCGCGGCTGCTCGACGTGCCGTTCGTGATCGCCGACGCGACGACCCTCACGGAGGCGGGCTACGTCGGCGAGGACGTCGAGAACATCATCCAGAAGCTTCTGCAGAAGTGCGACTACGACATCGAGAAGGCGCAGCGCGGCATCGTCTACATCGACGAGATCGACAAGATCTCGCGCAAGAGCGACAACCCGTCGATCACGCGCGACGTGTCCGGTGAAGGCGTCCAGCAGGCATTGCTGAAGCTGATCGAAGGGACGATCGCCAGCGTGCCGCCGCAGGGCGGCCGCAAGCATCCGAACCAGGAGTTCGTGCAGGTCGACACCACGAACATCCTGTTCGTCTGCGGTGGCGCTTTCGACGGCCTCGAGAAGATCATCCGCCAGCGCACGGCGAAGACGGGCATCGGCTTCGGCGCCGAGGTCGCGTCGCCCGACGACCGGCGCAGCATGACGATCCTGCTCCGCGAGACCGAGCCCGAGGATCTGATCAAGTTCGGGCTGATCCCCGAGTTCGTCGGCCGGCTGCCGGTCGTCGCGACGCTCGACGAGCTCGACGAAGCGGCATTGATCCAGATCCTGGTCGAGCCGAAGAACGCGTTGATCAAGCAGTACCACAAGATGTTCCGGATGGAGGGCGTCGAGCTCGAGATCCGCGAGCTCGCGCTGCGGGCGATCGCGCGCAAGGCGCTCGCGCGGAAGACCGGCGCGCGGGGCCTTCGCTCGATCCTCGAGCAGGTGCTGCTCGACGTCATGTACGACCTGCCGTCGCTGTCGAACCTGGCGCGGGTCGTCGTCGACGAGTCGACGATCACCAACGACGGCAAGCCGCTGTTGATGTTCGCCGACGCGCCCAAGGTCGCGGCTTCGGCCAAATAGCCTTTCGCTTCAATGTGTTGGCGCGGTCGCCCGGCGATCGCCGCCACGGATCGCGCCGGCGCCGCGCCCGGCGGAATCGCCGCGGCCCGCGGCTCCCCAAGCATGGCGGCCGATGGCCGGGCCGTGCCGGATGTAGGAATGTCAATTCCTGCGGACGGCCCGGGCTCCCGCCGGGTACGCTTTCGCTTGAAGGGGTCCCCCGCGGCCCCATGTAGATCGATGACTTTTCCTCTGAGGCACGAATGCCCAACGACACA
>Ga0068856_100002610_pt1 | contig 18537 bp, 14 predicted proteins | sample KBSCornC62_FD_66595 | JGI IMG/M metagenome (GOLD analysis project Ga0068856, IMG submission 66595) | Corn rhizosphere microbial communities from Kellogg Biological Station, Michigan, USA - KBS Corn C6-2 | ecosystem: Host-associated > Plants > Roots > Rhizosphere > Soil ...
CCGCAAATTGCGGTTGGGAGGTGGCATGGGCTCCTGAGGTGCTCGCGGCGGCGGAGGGACAGCCGCTCAAGAATATCGTGGCTCATGCCGGTAATGAGCAGGCCGCGGGCGAGTTGATGATCACCCGCTACGGGCTGGAAGGGGGCGCGATTTATCAGCTCGGCGCGGCGTTGCGCGGGATGGCGCTGCCGGAGATCGAGATCGATATCAAGCCGGGGCTGAGTGTCGAAACTTTGCGCTCGAAGCTCGGTCCGGCGCGGCGCAACTGGCTCGCCGAGGTCACGCAGCGGTGGAAGCTCGGTCCGGCGGCGGCGGCCATTCTTGGTCATCATCCCGAGCGCGAGAGCTGGGTGACGCCTGAGGCATGGATCCAGGCGGTGAAGCATTGCCGCGTTCCCCTTGTTGGCCCGAGGCCGATCGCGGAGGCGATTTCCTCCGCAGGCGGCGTGCGGTGGAGCGAGGTGACGGAGGATCTGATGCTCCGGAAGCAGCCGGGTGTTTTTGTCGCGGGCGAGATGATCGACTGGGAGGCGCCCACGGGTGGTTATCTGATGCAGGGGTGCTTTGCAACGGGAGGCTATGCTGCGAGGGGGGCGGTCGAGTGGATGCGGGGTGAGGGTGAGGGAGTTTTAAGAATTAAGAATTAAGTTTTAAGTTCTTCACGGGCGGACAGGCGATAACGCCCTACCCGTCAAGGGAACGCGCTGCCGCGCGGATGTCCACGTGTGGGCTTCTGCACCACAGGATCCACGGCGGTCGGCGGCGCGACGCGCCCTACCGCAGGGGAACGAACGCTGGCGCCCGAAATGTGGCCGTCATTTTAGCGCGAGCGGTCGTTCCGCTGGTAGGGACGCCGCGCCGCGGGGTCCCATTTATTTTATACTGAATGGGGAAACAGCGAAGGGCTCGAAACCACGGCGGTCGACGGCCCTCCACAGGCGGGCAGGCTGCGACTCGCCCTACCGTAGAAAACGAACCCGGCGAATGCCGGGTATCGCTGACGCCAGCGATTCCATTCGATTTCGCATCGCTTTGCCGGTCGGCGCTGCTTATCGGCCGTCGCTTGATGAGCTCGGATTTCCGGTTGAGTCCGTATATCCCTTGCATCTCGGGCGAACCTGTGAGTTTTTGCCTGTCCGCCTCATCTGCGGCGGATGATTCGAATGGATACTCTCGCACAATTGCTTCAGCAGCCCGGTCCCGTTTTGGCGCTTGCGCCCATGCAGGACGTCACGGACTGGGCGTTCTGGAAGCTGATGCGCGATTACGGCGGCGCGGATATCTATTTCACCGAGTATTTCCGCGTGTACGAGACGTCGCGTCTCGAGCGGTACATCCTGAAGTCGATCACGGAGAATCCCACGGGCCGACCGGTCGTGGCGCAGATGATCGGCAATGACATTCCCGCGCTCGTCCGCACGGCGCGCGAGTTGCAGAATCACCCCATCGCAGCAGTGGACCTGAATCTTGGTTGTCCTGCGCCGATCGTTTATCGGAAGTGCGCCGGCGGCGGTTTGCTGCGGGATCCCGCGCGCGTGGATCGTATCCTCGGCGCATTGCGCGAGGCGGTGCAGATTCCCTTTACCGTGAAGACACGCATCGGCTTCGACTCAGCCGATGTCTTCGACGAGTTGCTTCCCATCTTCGCGAAACACTCGATCGATCTGCTCACGGTCCACGGGCGCACGGTGGCGGAGATGTATCGCTCCGAGGTGCACTACGACTTCATAGCGCGCGCGGCGCAGGCGATGTCCTGCCCCGTGATCGCGAATGGAAATGTCGATTCGGCGGAGACGGCGCGGCGGGTGCTGGAGACGACCGGCGCCCGCGGGCTAATGGTCGGGCGCGGCGCGATCCGAAATCCCTGGATCTTCCAGCAAATCCGCCAGCAGACGAGCGGTGGAACGGCATTCACCCCGAGCGGACGCGAGGTGCTCGATTACGTGAGAGCGCTCTATTTCGGCACATGGCCAGCGGAGATCGACGAGCGCGTGCAGGTGCAGAAGATGAAGAAGTACATGAACTTCCTCGGCGCGGGAGTCGGGGCGGCTTTCCTGCACGAGATCCGGCGGGTGACCACGGAGGAGGAGTTTTTCCGCGTGTGCTCCGCCCATCTCGATCACGGCGAGCCGATGGCGCTGGCAGTGGGCATTTAAAGCATTTCAGGTATTTCTGTAGCCACGGCACTCTGTTGCCGTGTTCGTCGATTCCACTTTCTGCATCAGCAAGCTGAACGGATCGAGGCATTTCCTGTTCGGGGACAACTCTGGGGCCATGCTCGCGATTTCCGTGCCCGTTCCGCAACTCGACTCACCCGAGCGCGGCAAGAGACTGCCGCGGCTACAGGAATTGCGGCCACGTCTTTTCCTGAAGTGCTCTAACCCGTAAACTTCACCTGTCTGTGAGGCACGAAGTTTGAGTCCCTGCAGTTATTCCTCGTATTGCGTGGGAGCGGCCGGAGCGATCGTCTCGCGGGCCGGCATGCTGGCGGATGGTGCGGGAACCCGGATCTTGGGCTGGCCGCATAGCCGCATCGAAAGATCGACCGGATCGCCCACGCGCACGCGCTCGGGATCAACTTGATAGGACCACACAGAGAACTCCGTGAGCGTGGCGGCGCCGTAGAGTGTGGTGAACGCGCAGTTCACCGCATCATAGCCGGAGGAAATGCGGATGCGTCCGGTTCTGGGCTTGTTGAAACGTGCGTCGAAAATCTGCCATCTGCCCCCGAGGAAGACTTCCATATACGCGTGGAAGTCCATCGGCGTACCGGGATCCTGGAAGCCGATGTCGGGCACGTATCCGCTCACATAGCGAGCGGGGAGATTGAACGTGCGGCAAAGTGCGACGGCGGTATGGGCGAGGTCGCGGCAGACTCCGTAGCCGCGCTGGATGATATCGTGAGCGGAGAGCGAGGAACTCACCGACCCAGTGCGGTATTCGATATTGCGATGCACCCAGTCGCAGATGCCGCGGACGCGCTCGAGCCCATGTGGAAGCTCGCCGAAGTGGCTCCACGCGAAATCCAGCAGCTTGTCCGAGTCGCAATAGCGCGAGGGCAGGGTGTAGCGCAGGAGCGATGCCGGCAGCAGATGCGGCGGGACGGGCTCGTCGAGATGAGCGAAGTCTTCCCGCGCGCTGGGGACCATCACGATCGCATCATAGTTGAGGACGTTCCGGCCCGGCTTGAAAACGAGCCGGTAAACGATGTTCCCGTGGTCGTCCTCGAATTCCGTCGCCGCGAGTCCGGTTTGGAATTCCACGCTCTCGTTCCGGATCGCCTGCCAGGCGTCCTGTCGCGGCTTGAAGGTCACCAAGGCGGGGACGCTCTCCGCGCATTCATAGGCTATTTTGCAGCCCACGCGCACGGCGAGCACGAGAGGCGGTCGCGGAATGGTCAGGTGAATTGGTTCCTCTCTCATGTGTCGGTTGCCTGAGGTTCGCGACCCGGTTACCATCCGTCTGTATGGCAGGCGCGCAAATGGAAAGATTTTTAGAGCCCGCCATGCGCGCAGCCTGTGAAAAGCGACTGCCCGCCGCCCTGGAATTCCTTCGGGGAATGGTGGGCATCAATAGCTTCACGGCCAATGCCGCGGGAGTAAATGCCGTCGGCCATCTCATTGCCGAGACCTTCGCTCCCCTGGGCTTTTTGCCGACGGTGATCCCGGCTGCGCGCCCCGGTTGTGGTGATCACCTTTTCCTGTCCTCCGATGCAGGACAGGACCCTGCGCATCTGCCGACCATCGCCCTCATTTCGCACCTCGATACCGTCTTCCCTGCGGATGAAGAGCGGCGGAACCGGTTTCAATGGATGCGCCACGGCGACCGTATTTACGGCCCGGGGACGAACGACATTAAGGGCGGCACCGCGCTGATCTATCTCATGCTCGCCGCGATGCGTGAGGCCGCTCCCGATCTGTATGCCGCGGCGCATTGGGTCATCGCGTTGAATGCGTGCGAGGAAGTGGATTCCGTCGATTTTGGCGATGTCTGCGAGCGCATGCTCCCGAAGCAGACCATGGCATGCCTCTTGTTCGAGGCGGACGGAGGTCCGCGCACCGCGCCCGCACTCGTGGCCGCGCGGAAGGGACGAGCGACCTTCTCGATCCGTGTCGAGGGTCTTGGAGCCCACGCCGGAGGGCAGCACGAGCACGGGGCAAACGCGATCGTCCAGCTTGCGCGAATCGTCGATACCGCAGCGGCGCTCACCGACTATGCCGCAGGAGTGACCGTGAACGTCGGCACCATTCTCGGAGGTACTGTGAACAACCGCGTGCCCCACGAAGCGACCGCGACACTCGAGATGCGCGCGCATGATCCCGCGGCCTTCTCGCGAACGAAATCTGCAATTCTCGCCCTCGGAGGCGAGGGGACGGTGCGCAATACGACCGGATTCCCATGCAGGATTCGGATCTCGCTCGACGACGAGACACCGCCATGGCCGGCAAATCCCGCGACCGAGCGCCTGCTGGCGGTCTGGCAGGACGCAGGCCGGGATATCGGCATTCCGATCGCCCGTCAGGAGCGCGGCGGTCTGAGCGACGGCAACGTCCTCTGGTCCCGCTTCCCCACACTCGACGGCCTCGGTCCCTCCGGTGAGCACTCGCATTGCTCCGAGCGCAGCGAGGATGGCTCCAAGGTCCCCGAATGGGTGGATGCCGCCAGCTTCGTGCCGAAAGCCGTGCTCAATACTGTCGCCATCGCCCGCCTGCTGGCGGAAGGCTGAAAGCGCCGACTTCTCCGGGCAGGGGGGAGGGATCTACCTTACGGCGTCGGGCTCGGAGTAGGAGATGCGTCCGTGATCGTGAGCGTTACCGAGCCATTGGCCTGGCTGAGCGTGCCGGTCTGTCCGGCGGCGAGGCCGGTGATCGTCACAGTGCCGAGGGTATTACCGGTGGCTTGGAATCCGGAGAGGATCGTGTACGTGCCAGGTGCGGGATTCGTCACGTTCAGCGTCGAGCCGGATTCGAGGTCGTAGGTGCTCGTCGAAGTGCCGGTGAGCGGGATCACGAACGAGGGGGCTAGATCGACGCTTAACGTGCCGAGAAGTTTGAAGGTCGAGCCGGAGGAAATGTCGATGGTAGCTCCGGAGGAGATCTTCAACGTGGCAGAGGGATCCACGGTCGTATCGTTCCAAGTCACCGGGCTTGAAACGGTTGCAGTTCCTAAACTGAGTTCTCCACCAGCATAAAGCGAAAACCCATTGGCCGAAGCAGTGCCGGCGAGCATAATCGTCGCTGTCAAATCGATTACGGCAGCATTGTAGCTTATTACCGTATAACCCGCCCCATTCTGGGAATTCGTAGGGGGATTATAACCGGTCGAGTTGGAGGAGATATACGTTAGATCGGAATGGACGGAAGGGGCTGTGGTGAAATTCAAGGAGGAAGCCATTCCGCCTGTGCCCTTCCAATGAGCTGCCGCGTCGCTTGCCCGGCGCGATTCCAGGTCACTGAGGATCGAGGAAAATCCGCCTTGGAACCGCTTGGCGGCAATGAGGTAGTCGAGGCGCACCGGAACATTGGCTGATTCCGCGACGCCGATGGCACTTTTGAGGCGGGCCGTGAAATTATCGCCGTTGCTCAGAGAAGTGATATGACCAGTGAATTGCCCGGCGAGATTTTGCAAAGAGCTTGCTCCGGAAAGCTCGAGCACATGGCCTATACCGGGGTAGCCGACCTTCTGAAATGCCGCCGCTACCTTGCGGAAATATCCTGGAAGCGTGGGATCATTGGTGCCTCGGGCGACTTCCAGAGAAAGCAGAGTCTTGAACTGCCTGAGCTGCCGCACGGCATTGTCATCCGAGGAAGTGGTCGTCCCTGCATGCAGGAGATTCGCTCCGACGAGGCAGAGACAGACGATACTCGGGATGACGAACGAGGCGCGGCGGACCATGGCTTCGGAAAAGTAGCGAAAATCGGCGAAGCTTGTCGAACGGGGAATTGTGACAAAAGAGTAGCGGTTCATCCCCTTCGGTGCGTGGGCCTCGGCCTACGGTGTCGGGCTCGGTGTGGGGGATGCGGCGCCAGAGATTATGAGTGTTCCGGAAAGAGTGCCGGTAATGCTGTCAGCGAACACTGTGCTAGCTCCAATACTGCCGGTGCCGCCCATTAAGAGCGTGTCGCCTGCCGAAAAACCAGGAGGCGTAAGGGAAAGGTCCGTTTGTGTAAGGGTGAGTGTGACGACTCCGTTCGATTCCGATAGGGATGCGGTCTGGCCTGCGGCGAGTCCGGTAATGGCGACATTGCCGAGCATGTTTCCAGTACTCTGGAAGCCGGAAAGAATCACATAGGAGCCTGGCGCCGCATGGTGCACCTCGATGATTGAGCCCGGCTCGAGGTGGAATGTGCTCGTTGACGTGCCAATGACAGGGATCTGCGTAGTGGAGACGTCAGTTACGCCCTGGAGCGCTCCGGCGGGAGAAGTCAATATGACCTGCACGGATTTGGCGAGATCGACGCTAAGCGTGCCGAGAAGTGCGAAAGCATGGCCGGCGGCAATGGCGAGGGACGAGCCAGCCGGAATAATCAAATCGGCTGTTGAGTCGACTGTCGTATCAAAGGATGGCGAGACCGTTGTGAACTGGCCGATGGTGACAGTGCCGGTGATGAGCGACGGAAATCCTAAATCGGAACTGCTTGCCGCTGGTGTGGGAGACGGAGCAATAATGTTATTTCCCGAAGTGGCCGTCCCTGAAGATGTCACAAGAGTGACCGTGCCTGTCCCAGCGCTGCCGCCGGTGACGGTTACCACTCCCCCGCTTAGTGTGAGGGCGCCGGTTCCGCTTTTGGTTACTCCATAGGTGACCGGATCGGTGGCCCGGAATTCCTGCGCTCCCGAGGTAATGCCGCTCGCTTGCTGATCAGCAGGCGTTGACACATCCGTGAGGGGTTGGGGACGTTCTCCGATTCCCTGTGTGACCGGGCGGCCATTCGCTACGTTTTTGGCTGCCTTGGAAAGATTGTTGGCGAAGACCGAGGCCAACTGGAGGTACTCGGGCGTTGCCACCGAACTGCTTCCGCTCTGAGTGGCGACTGCCTGTGAGAGCAGACGGGAGAGCCGGCGCGTGCGCGCGAGTGAGCGTCCTGCTTGCTGATTGTCGAGTGCGCTGACCGCTTGTGCACCGGATTGATCGAGCAGCCGTGCAATATTCGTATAACCTGCCGCGCGAAACTCCGCTGCGACGTGGGTGAAATAGACGGTGAGCGAGCGGTCGCCGGTTTTTTGCGCTTTCTCTTGGGCGAGGAGCGCGCGCAGGCTTTCGAGCCGTTGCGCCTCGGCAGTGGAGGATGCATCGGCCGTCGGAGCGACCATCGCGCCAGTCAGGATGGCCGCGCAGGCAGTCAGCGAAACAGGAGATAGGAAGGGCTGGCGCATCCTGCCGAGGAAAGTAGTGAAAAGCGGCTATTCTTGTCGAAGAGGAAATTGTCACAAAATAGACGGCGAAGGGGACTCGAAAATTCGAAAAATCGGCGGCCAAGGGATTGTCCTCCGGACCTGCCAAGTGACTGACGGAGAGGACGTGCGCTTCGCGCACCGCAGTGTCCTCCGGACCTGCCAAGTGACTGATGGAGAGGACGTGCGCATCACGCAGGGCAGTGGCAGCCCTACCCTGGATGGGAGGCGTGCTGCCGCACGGTGCTTCGGCGGCGTCCCGTCGCTGGGCCAGCGCGGTGCGACGATTCCTACTTTCTTCCCTTCGACTGGTTGAACATTCCCGGGTGCCGGCCGGGCGGCGCTGATCGACCGGGAGCGTCTGCTCGGTGGCCTTGGCGTTCCCTTCGGCATGCCTTTGAGGATCGGCGTTTCTCGAATCGCTCGTGCAAGTTGCGGACGGAGAGAAGGGGTGCTTCCATGTGGAAATTTGGTTCGCGAGATTGGGGGGAGAATCGGGCGCGGCGGACAATGCTTCGATGACATTTTCGTTAGAATGTTCGCGTGGGTTGATGCCGTGAAAGCACCGGGCTGACAGGTGCGGGAAAAAATTTCGAAAGGCATCTTGCCATTCGCACAGGCTCTTCTTTAGAGCCTTGTCGGCTTGGAAGTCGTTACGCCGCTCGCAGATGTATCCTCTGGTCCTGGCCGTCGCTGGCCTGCGGACCTCCTTGTCGTGGCGGCATTGGGCGGCCTGCTCTTCGCCATTCTCAATGTCGCGGCGGAGTGGCATGCGCCATATCGCGAGGTCACGAAGGTCAGCCTCTCATTCTGGGAACTGCCGCGCTACGTCCTGTACTCGCTCGCGCGGGGCTGGGTGGCGATGGGCTTCTCGCTCGTATTCGCAGTGGGATACGCGACCTGGGCGTACTACGATCGGCGTGCGGCGTCGGTGCTGCTCCCGATGCTCGACATCCTCCAGAGTATCCCGGTGCTGGGATTCATGCCGGGCCTCGTGCTGGCACTGGTCGCGCTCTTCCCGCGCAGCAATTTCGGCCTTGAGCTCGCGTGCGTGCTGATGATCTTTACCGCGCAGGTCTGGAACATGGTTTTCAGCTACTACGACTCGCTGAGGGCGATCCCTGTAGAATTACGGCAGATGGGAATGCTGGCGGGTTTCACGCCATGGCAACGATTCTGGAAGCTCGAGCTGCCGTTTGCCGCGCAGGGACTGATCTACAACTGCATGGTCTCGATGGCGGGCGGTTGGTTTTTCCTCACGATCAACGAGGCATTCACGCTCGGGAATCAGAATTTCCAACTCCCGGGCATCGGCTCTTATATGAGCGTGGCGATCGCGCAGGGGAATGTGCCCGCGGAGGTGGCGGCGGTGATCGCGATGGCGATCATGATCATCGGCGTGGACCGGCTCGTCTGGTGGCCGCTCGTGATCTGGTCGCGGAAGTTCAAGCTGGAGGACACGGCGAGCGGCCCCAAGGAAACGACATTCGTCGCGGAATTCCTCTCGAGATCGAGCCTCGTGCGAGCCGCCTGGCGCGCGCCTATGGCGATCGTACGCGCGGTGGAAAAGCGGCTGCCCAAGCCTGTGCCCGCAGCGGCAGCGCCCGATGAGGAGAGAGTTCCAGCGAAGGGTGTAAACCGCGTCTGGGAGCGGGTCATCTATATCATCGTCCTCGTGATTCTCGCTATCGGGGGTGCGTATGGCTGCCTCCGCCTCGGCGGACTGCTCGAGCAGGTGAGCCTTCACGAATGGATCGGGATCGTCTGGAAGGCATTCCTCACCTTCCTCCGTGTACTGGCGGCACTGGCGATCAGCTCGCTCTGGACGATTCCCGTGGGCGTCTGGATCGGCCTGAACCCTCGCGTCGCCCGGGTGCTACAGCCGGTGATCCAGTTCGCGGCATCATTTCCGGCTCCGATGCTTTATCCATTGGTCTTTGGCCTCGTGCTGGCTATCGGGGGGAATCTCCAGTGGGGCGCCGTCGTCCTCATGATGCTCGGAGCGCAGTGGTACATCCTTTTCAACGTTGCCGCGGGGGCGCAATCGATCCCCGCGGATGTCAATGCATGTGCCAGTATTTTCCAGCTTCATGGCTGGCGCTGGTGGCGGCAGTTCGCCCTGCCGGCGATCTTTCCGTATCTCGTGACGGGATGGATCACATCTGCGGGGGGTGCCTGGAATGCCAGCATCGTCTCCGAGTACCTGCAATATGGTGGTGGCGTCCATACGGCCACTGGCCTGGGCGCATATATCAGCGAGGCGACGAATGCCGGCCGTTTCCCCCAGCTCGCCGCAGCGGTCGTGGTGATGGCTGTCTGTGTGGTCGCCATCAACCGCACATTCTGGAAGCGGCTGCAACGCAAAGGAGATCTCTATTGCCGGTTTGGAGGATGAAATGAGCGCGATTATCGAACTTAGCGGAGTGAGTCTGCGATATCCCGGGGAGAAGAAATCGTCACCTCCCACCACGATCCTGGAGAACATCGATCTCACGGTCGCGGAGAACGACATCATCGCCTTGCTGGGGCCTTCCGGATGCGGCAAGAGCACGCTCATCCGGCTCGTGGCCGGTCTTATCCCTGCCAGCTCGGGGACGGTGAAGTTTCACGGTCGGCCGGTCGTGGGCGTCTGCAAGGGCGTCTCGATGGTGTTCCAGAATTTCGCGCTGTTTCCATGGCTCACTGTCGCGGGGAACATCACGCTCCCGCTCATGCAGCTCGGTCTCGGCGAAAAGGAAATCGAGTCCCGCGTCGACCGCACGCTCGGCATGGTCGGCCTCGGCGGGTACGAGAATGTTTATCCGCGCGAGCTCTCGGGTGGAATGAAACAGCGTGTCGGCATCGCGCGCGCGCTGGCAGTGAATCCCGAGGTGCTGTGCATGGATGAGCCATTCAGCGCACTCGATGTACTGACCGCCGAGTCCCTGCGGAACGAACTCGCGCGGCTCTGCGCCGATCCGGCGAATCCCCTGCGCACGATGCTCTCGGTCACGCACAACATCGAGGAGGCCGTGTTCCTTGCGAAGCGCATCATCGTGCTCGCGGCGCATCCGGGCCGCATCGCTCTCGATATTCCGAATCCCCTGCCTTACCCGAGGCGTCCCGATGCGCCAGAGTTCCTCGCCATCGTCGAGAAGATCCACGACATCCTCACGCACCACGAGCTGCCGGAGACGGCTTCGATCTCGGCCCCGAGTTCCGCGCCGGTGCAGCCGATCCCCGAGGCCACGATGGGCGAGATCATGGGTCTGGTGAGCCTTTGTTTCGACGGACCGAAGGATGCCTTCACGCTCGCAGCGGATCTGGATGAGGAATTCGGCGCCGTCCTCGGTGTGGTGAAGGCGGCCGAGATGCTGGGGCTTGTCACGACGCCCGGTGACATGGTCTCTCTTACGCCGCTCGGCAGTCAGTTCCAGCTCGCGGATACCGATCAGCGGAAGGAAATCCTGAAAGACCGGATGCTCCACCTCGGCTTGTTCCAGAAGGTGCATCAAGCCCTTCACAGCCATGAAGGCCCGTTGCCGATCGATGATCTGCTCTCGATGCTCGCGCTGTGGTTTCCCTCTGAGAAGCCCGATATTCTCGCGCGACGCATCGTGGGATGGGGACGGTATTCCGAGCTCCTCGCCTACGATAGCGATAGCCGCGAGCTGGCGCTGCCGGAGGAGTGAGGGGCGGGGATTTGAAATTTCAAATTTGAGATTTCAGATTTGGGAAGACTCGCGGGTTAGGGCGGGCATGAAGATTCGATAGGGCGGGGCGAGGTTCGGCTGAGCGTGAATGAAGAATGGGACCCCGACGGCGCGGCGTCCCTACCATCGAAACGAACGCTCGCGCTAATATGAGGGCCGCATATCGAGCGGCAGCGTTCGTCTTCCTGCGGCGCGTCGCGTCGCGACCGCCCACGCCACAGGCGGGCACGGTATGAATTCCCATTTTCATTTCGTGTGGAGTTCCGCCACGTGGGACATGCGATTTATCCGGCGAATACCTCGCAACACGCTCTGGCGGTATTGACGTGCACGGCGATGACTTTCGATAGGTCGGGCGCGTAACCTCCGGCGAGCACCCATGCGGTGGGGAGGCCGTGCTCGGCGGCGAACTCGAAGACACGGTGATCGCGGGCCAGTAGGTCGTCGGGACCGAGGTCGAGCGGTGAATACGGGTCGTCTCTCAGTGGATCCGCGCCTGCCTGGTAGAGCAGGATGTCGGGTTTTGCACGGTCGAGAAGGACGGGGAGATGCTTTTCGAGGATGTCGAGCATCTCGTCGCCACGGCAGCCATTAGGAAGGACGGCCTCCGCGTGATTTGGGCCGGCCGGATGTCGGATCACGCTCACATCACGGAAGGGCTCGTTGTTCCAGTAGTCATTCCCATAGATCGAGAGGGCAAAGAGCCAATCTCGCGATGTGGCGAGCGATGCCGTGCCATTGCCGTAATGCAGGTCCATGTCCAGTACGGCAGCGCGGCGGATGCGCCCCTCTGCACGAAGCTTCTCCAGGGCCACTATCAGGCCATTGAACGTGCAAAATCCTTCGCCATGGTCGGCGCTCGCGTGGTGGAATCCGCTGGCGAGCGCGCCGGATGCGCCAGCTTCCAAGGCCTGAGATGCCGCCGCGTGCACTGCGCCATTCGTGAGGAGTAACGAGTCGAGCAGGGCGGGGGACCATGGAAACTTCTGAGACTCGGCAAGGGCGCGTGGCTCGCCGGTGCGGATGGCATTCACGTAGGCGCACGTGTGTACCCGTAGCAGATCGGCATCATCCACGGGATGAGGCGCGACGATTTCGATGCGCGGATCGGACGCGAGCGCGTCGGCCACCAGCCGGAATTTTCGGATCGGCATGATGTGGTCACCAATCGGCGCTTCGAATCCGGGATGATGGAACAAGCGCAGCTTCATTTCGAAACAACGTCCGTGGGAGCAATCAGGCGGATCGGCTGCTCGCGACCCGGGAGTGCCGCGAGACGCATCCAGAGGCCGTCCATGTCCTGGGCGCGAAAGTCCGCGCCATACATATGGTAAAGACAGGTAACGATCCTCCGGACCATCGCTGCGGGGAGCGAGTCGAGACGGGAATGCGCGACCTCGCGTACCAGCAGGGATAGCGGGAGGGGCCGCGGGCCACCATTCGCGTCGATCTCCCCAGGCGTGCGGAAGTCGGGCTGAAGATAGTCGATTACCGCCGGATCGACCTTGCGATAGCCGGCCCGCTCATACGCTCTCAGTCGAATCGAGCGGGCTTCATTCGCCGGATCGGCATGCTCCATCTCGGCCACGAGGTATATCGGCCATGTCGCGGGCAGACGTCGTTTTGCGAGACTTGCCCTGGCGGCGCCTACGGGTAGGGCGCGCATCCAGCCGGAGATGCCGCTGCGTCTCCAGGCTGGCGCGACGAGATTGTGAGACATGTGGACGACAGCCATCCCGTGCTGTGGGCAGAGAATGACGGTGTGATCGCGTACCGCGACGAACTCGTTTTCCCGTTTCACGAGGAGGAGCTCGTATTCGAACGTGCAGCCATTCGAAGGAGGGCCGGAGTCGCGAGCCAGCCTCCGGGTGATGACGTCGCGAGTCTCCATTTCGCCCTTGGTGCCGAATTCCTGCCAGAGCGCGCCAAATGCCTCGGCAAAGTGCGGATCATCGATCGAGCGGATGCGATGCAGATCGAAGCCGGTCCAATCCGGGCCGGTGCTCTTCGCGTCGCCGGGCGCGAGATCCGCAGGAACCATCCACGGCTGGAGCATATCGGAACAATGCTCCGCGGGGCATCTGGCAGCAAGCTCAGTTCAGGCTCTCATCCATCCAGGCGATGAGTTGCGGATAGACTCGATCGACTTTTTGCCCCGGCTGGGAGGGATCGATGCAGTCGTGGTGGATCCTCCACGTGGGCGGGAACGAGACCGCCTGGACGCGACCCTTCCAGAGGGCTGCGAGTTCCGCAATGCGTGGCAGGCTCACCGCGACGTCGTGCGGGCTGGTGACGAGGAGAATCTTGCGCGCCCTGGGCAGATTTCGCCGAGCGCGGATGAAGAGATCGAGCCCGAGGAGCATCATCTCGCCAATGGGGTGGGTGGCGAATCGAGGGTAGCAGTACGGGCTGCCAACGAGGGCTTCCTTTTGCCGGCCATTCCACCAGAAGAAGGCATTCGGCAGGCGAAGGAGTGTGTTGGCGCATGGATGGATGACGGGATCCTTGAATCCCATCGGAGCCAGAAAAGGAGCGATCGCCACCGCCAGCTCGATATCGTCGCGCTCCTGCGCCAGCCACGCTGCTGCGACGGCACTCGCGGAAAGCCCGACGACGATCACTCGCTCGCCATAGCCGCGCGCCAGGTCGACAGTGGCATTCGTGGAATCCAGCAGGTCCTGCGCGGTAAGCCGGGCCTGATCGGGCGTCATGCGATCGACGAAGCCATGATACGGGAGCCGCGGCAACAGGACATTCGCCCCATTCGCGTGGAGAATGTCTGCAAGCTGCCGGAACTGGACGGGACAATTCGTCAATCCATGCACGAGCACGTACGCATCCCGCGTGCGCCCGCCGTGATCGAGGATCGTGCCGCGGCAGGCATCGCAGACCTCCGGGCCGGAATTGTCGAATGTCTCTGCGGCCCGCGCCACCGCCGAGGGGTAGTCGATCGCCGGCTCGGGGTGGATATGAAATTTCCGCCGCCGGGCCGGGGACAGGACGAAGACCGCGACCGCTAGAGCAATGGCTCCTAGTGCTACTAGCAACAGGGTCGCGGCGGTTCCGAGCATGGCGGGGAACCTACGAGAGAACCTCGCCGCGGATCAGATCGTCGTAGGTCTGCCTCTGGCGCACGATCTTCCAGTTATTGCCCTCGACGAGCACCTCCGGCAGGAGAGGGCGGGAATTGTAAGTCGAGGACATCACCGCACCATAGGCTCCGGCGCTGAGCAGGGCGACGCGGTCGCCTTTTTCCAATGCGGAGATTTCGCGGTCCTGGGCGAAGAAGTCGCCGCTTTCGCAGACGGGGCCGACGACGTCGGTGGTGACGGGTTCGCCGGGCTTCGCCGTGAGCGGATGAATCTCGTGATACCCCTCGTAAAGCGCTGGGCGGATGAGGTCGTTCATCGCGGCATCGACGATGGTGAATCTCTTCGCAGGCGTTTGCTTCACATAGAGTACACTCGAGAGCAGCACGCCCGCATTCCCGACGAGGAAGCGGCCGGGCTCGAGGAGAATGCGCAGGCCGAGGGGGCGCAGCAATGGGACGACTGCGGCGGCGTAGTCCTCCGGCGTGATGCGGCGCGGATGATCCACGGCGCTCCACCACTCCGGCGAGCCACTCGCGAGCGCGGGATCATAGACGATCCCGATGCCCCCGCCCACGCTGAAGAACTCGATGCCGTACTCCGCCTTGAGCTTCTCGACGAGGGGGATGAGCTTCCCGACAGCTTCCGCGAAAGGTCGGGGATCAAGAATCTGCGAGCCGATATGCGTCTGCACGCCACGGATGCGCAGGTGCTTGCGCTGGGCGGCCTCGCGATAGACCTCCTCCGCGCGGTCCAGACCGATTCCAAACTTATTCTGGCTCTTGCCGGTCGAGATGTACTTGTGAGTGCCGGCATCGACATCCGGGTTCACACGCACGGCAATGGGGGCGACCATCCCGATCGAGCCCGCGACCTCGTCGATGAAGGCCAGCTCGGCCTCGCTCTCGACATTGAAGCAATATACGCCCTCGCGCAGGGCAAACTCGATCTCCTCGCGCGTCTTGCCCACGCCTGCAAAGGTGCACCGGCTCGCCTCGCCTCCCGCCTTGAGTACGCGGAAGAGTTCACCGCCCGACACGATATCGAAGCCCGCGCCTTCCCCAGCCAGGAGGTTCAGCACGGCCAGATTCGAATTCGCCTTCACCGCATAGCAGATCGTGTGATCGATCTCGTGCAAGGCGCGATCGAGGCGCTGGAAATTGTTGCGAATCGTCTCTGCGGAATAAACGTAGGCAGGCGTGCCGACAGCGTCGGCGATGGCATTGAGATCGACGCCCTCGCAATGGAGACGATCGTGCTGGTATCGGAACGAATGCATGTACGGAGAGTTTGTAAGTTTTAAGAATTAAGTTTGTAAGTTTTAAGTGCGGCACGGGTGCATGGGGAAGCAGGAACGGGAGCGTCCATCCCGTGACATCCGCTATAGTTGCGGGCGACACAGGCGTTCGTCCTCCGTAGAAGGATCGCTGCTTACTTTACTCCGCCGCTGATGCCGCGCTCTATAGCGGCTGCGAGGTCAGACCGCGAGGAGTGGCTCGATGGCTGCGAGCGCTTTCAGGAAGATCGGGTGTTTGCCACCCCGACCGAGCTCCATCAGCAGGATGTCGGTGATCCGATCGCGTCCCGCTGGAAGAAGCTGAGGCGCGGCTTCGAATGAAACGCCCTCCATCCGTGCGTGGAAGAATTCTCCATTCTGCGCACGCTCGAGGTGGAACGAGGTTTCTCCCGCCGAGAGTCGGCAGGACGAGATGCAGCACCCCTGGGTCTCCACGAGGTCGAATGCGATCTCGCGTCCATCCGCGGCGCGGAATGCATGGCGGCCGAGCACGGACTCCAGCTTCCAGTCGAGCTGTCCCGCCAGCCATCCCAACAGGAGGAGGGCCGAGATGCGGGAGCCGCTCGCATGGGCGATCTCGACGCGGTCGATTCGCTGAAGATATGGGAGCGCGCAGGCGTTGTCGAAGAAGTGGGCCAAGCCCGAGCGAAGGCTGAGCAGGCGGGTCCAGTTCAGGTCGCAGAGTACAGTGCGCTCGCCAGCGATCTGGCGGACGAGGGCAAACTGTCCCGCCGGGTCATCCCACTCGTTGCTGTCGAAAATCAGGCGGTCGATCCAGCTCCACAGGCGGGAGTCCGACTGGCGGGGAAATTGCCCCTGCCACCAGAAGCAGAGCGGCAGATCGGAGTCGAGGTGGGCGAAGACGACATTCGTAAGTGCGGATGGAGAGTCTCCATCGAGCTGGAAGGTGATCTGCTCGGAGCAAATCTCACGCTTGCCGGCGGCGTGGCAGTGAGCATTGATCCATGCGCGCGCTCCGCGGGTGGGGGCGGAATGGTTCGCATACACGAGGATCGCGCGGCAGGCGTGCTCGCTGGCGATCTGAGCGATCAGATCCGTATTTTTGGCGACGGCTTCCGCGGATTCCGTATAGATCGCGAGATTGATGAGCGACGCGCGCGTCTTGCTCTCGCCGCTTTCCTCCCACAGCTTCCCGAGATCCTTCTCGATGCGGCCGATCTCGACCGGCAGGCCCGGTGAGAATCCCGGAATCGCGAACTCGGTGTTCGAAATGGAGTCAGTGTTCATGGTGCGGATTCATTCCGAATATCGCATGCGATACCCGGTGGATACTAGAGCCGCCTCCACGCGGCGCCCGAGCGCTTGACCAGATCATCAGCCTCGTTCGGGCCCCATGTCCCCGCGGCATAGGTGGCGAGCTTTCCGCCCTCTCCGGAATCCCATGCCTCACGAATGGCATCAACGAACTTCCATGCCTCCTCGACCTCATCGCGGCGGGCAAAGAGGGTGGCATCGCCAGCCATGGCGTCGAGCAGAAGACGCTCGTAGGCCTCCGGAGTCGCCTTGCCGAAGGAAGTGCCGTAGTGGAAATCCATCTTCACCGGCTCGATGCGCAGGCTGGAGCCGGGGAGCTTGGCCGACATACGCAGCGAGACGCCTTCGTCCGGCTGGATGCGGATCACGAGCACGTTGTCATCGATCGCCTGGCCGGTCTGGCGGAAGAGAACCGGCGGGACGCTCTTGAAGTGAAGCGCGATCTCGGTCGCGCCCTTGGGCAGGCGCTTGCCCACGCGGATGAAGAACGGAACACCCGCCCAGCGCCAGTTGTCCACATGCGCCTCGAGCGCGACGTAGGTTTCGGTCTCGGACCCGGCGGGCATCTTCTCCTCCTGCAGATAGCCGACGACGTCCTTGCCGTTGACCGACCCGGCAGCGTACTGGGCACGCACCGTGTATTGGGCGACTTCTTCGCCGGAGATGCGGCGGAGCGAGCGGAGCACCTTGACCTTCTCGTCACGGATGGAGTCCGCGCTCAGATCGGTCGGCGGCTCCATCGCCGTAAGGGTGAGGAGCTGGAGCAAGTGGTTCTGCACCATGTCGCGCATGGCGCCGGACTTGTCGTAATAGCCAGCGCGGCCCTCGACGCCCAGCGGCTCGCTGGCCGTGATCTGGACGTGATCGACGTAGCGCGCATTCCAGAGCTGCTCGAAGATGGCATTGGCAAAACGCAGCACCATGATGTTCTGCGCGGTTTCCTTGCCGAGATAGTGATCGATGCGGAAAGTGTCGGCTTCGGCAAATGCCTCCTGGACCATGTCGTTGAGCTCGATGGCGCTCGGCAGATCGGTACCAAACGGTTTCTCGACGATCACGCGCGCCCAGCTTCCCGGGGTCGCCTTGTTCAGGCCGCTCTTGCGCAGGTTCTCGAGGATGATCGGAAACTGATCCGGTCCCGCCGAAAGATAAAAGAGACGATTGCCGCGCGTGCCGCGCTGGGCATCAAGCTCGTCCAACCGCTTGGCCAGAGTTTCGTAACCCTCGAGATTCGTGAACTCGCTCTGATGGTAGAAGATCGAGCTGGCGAAGCTGTTCCACAGTTCATCGTTAATCTTCTGTCGCGAGAACTTGCGCGCGGCGGTCTCGAGCTCCGTGCGGAATTGCTCGTCCGACTTCTCGCGTCGGGCAAAGCCCACCACGGAAATCGACGGCGGCAGGTTGCCATCCGCTGCGAGATTATAGAGCGCGGGGACGAGCTTGCGGTGGGTGAGGTCGCCTGTAGCGCCAAAGATCACCAGCGAGCAGGGTTCGGGCGCGGAGCGGCTAAGAAGTCCTTCGCGAAGTGGATTGGTAGGCATGGCGCTGGCAGTCGGCATGAAGCAACAAAATGAGCAGTCGTTGATAACGCGCAAATTCGTCAATGACAAGAAGCGCTGTAGGTAATGACAGATGAAGCGCTTGAAATAATCGAGCCTCGATCATGAAGGGAATTCATGTCCAAGGTCCAAGGTCCAAGGTCCAAGGTCCAAGGTCCAAGGTCCAAGGTCCAAGGTCCAAGGTCCAAGGTCCAAGGTCCAAGGTCCAAGGTCCAAGGTCCAAGGTCCAA
>Ga0068856_100002611_pt1 | contig 18532 bp, 15 predicted proteins | sample KBSCornC62_FD_66595 | JGI IMG/M metagenome (GOLD analysis project Ga0068856, IMG submission 66595) | Corn rhizosphere microbial communities from Kellogg Biological Station, Michigan, USA - KBS Corn C6-2 | ecosystem: Host-associated > Plants > Roots > Rhizosphere > Soil ...
GCACAACAAATCGGGTTACGACCTTTTCTCGTTTGGACCAGATGGCGTGGAAAGCGATGACGACATCGGGAATTGGTGATCTGCGTGGCAAGAATGACGGTGGCGGCGGTTGATGGGCGAAGGGCGCGATCTGATCGTTGCGCCGGTTTCACCTTGTTGGAAATTCTCCTCACGCTCGCGATCATTGCCGCGATGGCGGCGGTGCTCGTGAGTGGAACGGTGCGATTGACTGAGATGAAACCGGTTTCGCCCCAAGAGATTTTTTGGAAGGCGGTCCAGGAAACGCGCAAACGAGCGCTGCGAAGCGGGACCGAACAGCAACTGCGGATTACGGGAAAAAATCGCTCTCTCGCACTTATGGCGAGCGGTCCGGGCGGCGATACGACTTACCCCTTCAAGGCGACCAGCGACCTGCAGATCGAGTTTCTCGGCCCCGCAAAATCCGGCAGCGCGATTTTAATTGGAGGACAGTTAGTCGAAACCGGATCCGTTCCCTTCGTGACGTTTTATGGCGATGGAACCTGCAGCCCTTTCCGAGTGCAATTTCACTCCGGCGCGGGCGCTCCGTTTCTCGTTTCGATCGATCCCTGGACCTGCGCGCCGGTTCTGATCTCGGATGATTCCCACCGCCGATGAAAAAGCGCTTTGGATTCACTCTGATCGAAGTCCTGATCTCGCTCGCGATTTTTGCGCTCGCTGCGGTGGTCCTCGGGGCTGCTTACGTCAACGTGCTTTCAGGCTACGCCAAGGTTTCGCACCTGCGTGATCGCAACGATGACTTACGTTTCGCTCGCGCCGATTTATTGACGCAGAGCGATCCCGAGCAGGTGGTAAAGGGGGGAGATTTCGATTCCGACACGCACCACGTGGCGTGGACGGCGACGTTTGATCCGACGGAAACGACCGATGTTTTCGAGGTTCATTTCGAGTGCACGATCACGGGGCCCGATCTGAAAAAGCCCGAGAAGTACAACGAGACGTTCCGAGTGCTGCGGCCGACCTGGTCGAAGCCGACCGATCGCTCGATCTTGCGGCAAAAGAACACCGATCGCATCAACCAGCTCGTCACCACGGGGAAAACAACATGACGAGTCGGCGTGGCTTCACCTTGTTGGAAATTTTGTTGGCGCTCGCCATCACCGCGTTGGTTTTGGTCGCGTTAAATACCTTTGTCTTTTCGATGGGTGAGCTGTGGGGGCGGAATAGCGAGACCCGCCTGTTCGAACTCCACGTGCGAAACGTGACGCGGTTTGTGGAAAACGAACTCCGCGAAGCCGCGCTTCCGCCCGTAGGCAAAGCGAACAAGGCAGCATTGTCCCCGCAGGATGTTAAAACAGAAATGGGGACGACGGAAACGTTGCTGACCTTTCAACTGCCGGGAGGCTGTCGATTGCTGAGCTGGCCGGACAAGCCGCTGCCGGACGTCATCTGTTCGTTGGCCTATCGCGAGCGCTTAGGCCTGGTGCTGCTCTATCACTCGCAGTTGGAGAAAAAATTTTTGCAGGATCCGCCGCGTGTCGCGGTGGTCACGCCGCTGTGCACGGGGATTTCGTACGATTACTACGATCCCGATTTCAAACATTGGAAAACGTCGGCGACGTTCGACAAAGACAACAACGGCCAATATAAAATTCCGCAGCGGATTCGCTTGAAGTTCGGTTACGCAAAAATGGCACCGCGCGAATCCGTCATCTTGCTTCCCGTGGCAGTGGAGGGGCTGCCGCTTTTCTGACCATGCGCGTATTCAGAAAAGGATTACGGTGGGTGTCGGCCCGAAGAGGATCGGTCATCCTGATCGTGATGATCACGCTGTTGTTTGCGGCGACGGCGCTCACGCTCTTCATTGAAAAAGCGAGCAACGATTTGATGGTGGAAGTGCGGGAGGCGGATGCCGAACGATTGCGCAAGGTCGGATATTCCGCACTCGAAACGACCTTGGGAACACTGGAGGATTTTCGCCAAGCGCTGGGGGGCTTGCACTCGCCGGCGGAAGGTTGGGGCGACCCACTCGCCTTTGCGCACTATGATCCGCCTCCGGGAATCACGGTCGATGTCGCCTTCGAGGACGAGAGCGCAAAAATGTCTTTGCCCAATGTCGACGCGACGACGTTAACCCAGTTGTTTCAAGGTTGGGGGATGACGCAGGCGAATGCGGAGAAATTGCGCGACTCGATTCTGGGGTGGATGCACTCGGACTACATCGGAACGTCGGCTGGTTCGCCCCGGCCGGAAGATTATGACAAAGGCGATTTGCCTTTCACGCCCCCGGGGAGATCGCTTCGCTCTTTCTCGGAGTTGGCGACGATCGAATATGCGCGGGACGTTTTTTTCGACGAGAAGGGAATTCCGAATGATTTCTATTACCGCTTCGTCGCGGCGTTTTCCCTCTATTCTTATAAGCAGCCTAACATCAATGGCGGCAATGGCGACGTCCTTCTCGGACTGGGCATTCAGGATAAAACGCAGTCGAAACTGGTGCAGGATTTTTTGTCCGGCAAAGCGGCCCACCAGGTTCCGGGCCAGACATTGCCGTATTTCCGGTCGAGCCAGGACGTGGCTGGTTTGCTCGGGGCGAACTCGCCCGCGGTCGCGCTCGGCACGCAGATCATGGCCTTGCGCGTGAAAGTGACCGTGCATCAGGGGCCGTCGCTTTTTCAATTGAGCGCGCTGGTCGCGCCCCAAGGCGGAGCCACCGTGCCAGCTCCACCAGGCAACTCCGTCGCGGCCACCCTCGCTACGAAGACCCCTGAAACGGGGAACAGCCAGCAAAACGTTGCAACTAACGTCGCGGCCTCCACGTCTTCTACCGCCAGCCCCAACGGCGTGGGGACGGTCCAGGCCTTCCCGCGGGCGACCACTTCGGCCAATGGCGGTACAAATGCTTCGTTGAACTATCCCTTTACCATTTTGGAATTACGTGAGAATGATCCGTCTAACTCCGTGCAAACGAATTTGAAAGGTTGAGCATGCCGTTGTCCTTAAAGCGTTTTTCTCTGAAAGCGCCGCCGCCGCGCGTGGTCCTTCTGCCCGATCACGTATTCTTTGTTCGGTCGGTTCCGGTCACGGAGTCGGCGGTCGAGGCGGAGATCAGTTCGCAAATCGAGCTCGCCTTGGAGGGCCTTGCGCCATTCCCGCTGACGCAGATGTTTTACGGCTATCGCTGGATCCCTGGGGCGAAGAACGCGTTGGTTTACGCCTGTTATCGCAAGCGGTTCAGTGCCGACGAAACGGACGCATGGGAAGATGCCGATGTGGTCTTGCCGCGTTTTGCGGCGTTCCTCAGCGCTAAAGTCGACGCCGCAACCACGCTGGTCAGCGCAGACACCGAGGGGTTGACTGCGATTCACTGGAGCGATGAACCCGGTGTGCCCGATGCCGTGATCGCGCGTACTTGGCCTGCGGATACAGGCGAGATCGAGCGCGGCCGGGTTCGCGAAGAAGTGGTGCGCAGTTTTGGTGGCTCGAAGCATACGGTTGATGCCAACGCTGAACCGGTCGCCTCGCGCGATGGCGGCTCGAGCGATATTCGTTTTCAAGCGGGCGGAGTCGAATCGGTCTTTACCCGCGAACAGTTGGACTCTCTCGATGTTCGCGACAAAGCCGAGCTCTCGGATCGCCGCAAAGCGCGGAGTCGCGATTTGCTGATGTGGCGCGCACTGCTTTTCTGCGTGGGAGCTTTGGTCTTGGCCGCGATTTTGGACGTCGGGGTTCTGGCTGGCGGAATTTGGCAACGTTCCCGGGAGCGAAAGGTCGAGCGGCAATCACCGGTTGTAGCCGACATCCAGCGTCTGCAGTCGATTGCCACGCGGATCCAAGAACTCTCGACCAATCGACTGCGCCCCTTCGAAATGATCGCGCTCGCGCAGAGTAAGCAGCCTCCGTCGGTAACCTTTTTGCGAGCGACGACGAATGGTCGCTACAAACTCGAAGTCGAAGCCTACACCAGCAATCCGGCCGATGTTGGCGTCTACCAGTCTGGTCTGCGCGCGGTGCCGCAGCTCTCGCAGGTTGAGGTGCAAGACCAAGTGAGCCGTGATGGCGTCTCGTCTTTTCGTCTCGTGATCACTTTCCGTCCGGAGGCGTTTCGCTGATCCCATGAAAGCATTTTTCCTCAGCCGTCTTTTCCGTGAGAAATTAATTCTGCTCGCGTTCATTTTGCTCGGCGCAGCGATGTGGCTTTCTTCCGCCGCTGATCGGGCGCACGTTTTCTTTGATCAAGCGCATGCGACGTCGATCGAGTTGGATGACCAAAAACGTTGGCTCGCTGGTCGAGCGCAGATCGAAGCTGCCGCTAAAAAGGCGATCGAGCAGCTCGATCCATCCCGCACTTACGACAGCGTGCGCTTGCAGGCCGAGTTGGTGGCGATCGCCCAGTCGGTTGGTCTGACGAAGGACACGAGCGTCGACGATACACAGGTTACGCCTGGGACGCAGTTTTCGCTCAACTCGGTCCGCTTTGTCATCCGAAATGCCGAATGGCAGACGCTCGAGCGTTTTTATCAGGAATTATCAAAGCATGCGCCGTACATCGGCATCGAAGAGTTTTCCATTTCTTCGAACAAGGCGAACCCGTCCCAGTTGAACGCCGCGTTACGCGTCTCTTCGGTCGAGATCGCGCATTGAGTCAAATCTCCCACGCGTTGAGCGTCGCGTTGTGTTTGTGAGAGTAAGAGAGAGCTTTGCGCCGAAGCGATGCACCGCCATTTTCCCTAACGAGTGCGTTCTCACGGCGTCGCGTCTGCGTGTCTGACCGTCGCACGTTCGAAAACGAAGTGCTTTGCTGAACCCCAAGTCGTTTACTCATGATCTCACGCATTCTCATTATCGGCGGAGGCGTTATCGCTCGAACCCATGCCGACGCGGTCCGTTCTCTTCAACCGGCGCGCCAGCTTTGCGTGGCTGAACCGAACGAAGCCGTGCGGGCGAAGTTTCAGGAAGATTATCCTGAGGGCAGCTATTTTGCGTCGGCCGACGAAATGCTCGCTCTGCCGCGCGAAGGGGACGAAGTGGTGGTCGTCGCCACACCCCCTTGGTTGCACCATCGTTATGCGATGGCCGCCTTTGCCACGGGTCGCCATGTGCTTTGCGAAAAACCTCTCGGGATTTCCGCTGGGGAGGGAGACCAGATTTTTGCCGAGAGTCGGCGCCGCGGGCTGCACTTCGCCTGCTGCAGTGTGCGTTATCTCAACCGTCCCGTTCTCGCGGCGGCCAAAGCGGTGGTGGATTCGGGTTCGCTCGGTCGGCCTTTGCACGTGCAGTGGCAGGCGCGCCTCCGCGCATCGCGGCCGGGGATCGAATATCAACCGGCGTCAAAATGGTTTTTGCAGAAAAAATTCGCCGGTGGTGGTGTGCTGCTTGACTGGGGGCCTTACGACATTGCGACGTTCAACGCCTTGTTTTCCCCTCGGGAAGTGATCGTGGAAAGCGCGTGGACCAGCCGACCCGAGCGCGGCCCAGCCCAGCCGGCCGACGTCGTTATCGATGTCGAACACCATGTCTCCGCCACGCTCAAGTACGTGCAAGCCGATGGTCAGATCGTCCGAATCGATTATCAACGGATGTCCACGACATTTGGCGCGCCGGTGGAATCCTACCAAGTCGAGGGGCCTTTGGGAGCAGTCGAATGGGATTGGCTCGAGTGGAAGGGCGACACCTTGCGCGTTCATCGCGATCGCAACGGCGAGGATGACACCACGAGCACGCGCTATCCGGAAGGTTCGGACGACTTGAGTGGCCGCCGTCCGGTGCGCACCTTCGTCGAATTTCTCGAAGGAGGTTCGCCGTCGCTGATTCGCGACGAGCAGGCCTGGTTTAACTTTCGAATCCTTTGGGCCATTCAGGAAGCGGCTACGACTGGCCAGCCGCAGCGGGTCGTTTTCCCGGGCGCAAAGATTTGACTCGGGCAACTGGGCTGGCGTCCTAGCGGGTTTCTCACCATGGCTCGCCTTTCCCTTAGCGGCGCCGCTTGGCGCTTTCGCGATTGCTCCCAAAAAACTTGGCTGCCGGCCACGGTGCCGGGCTGCGTCCACACCGATTTATTGGCGGCGGGGAAACTGCCCGACTTATTTTGGGGCGCGAACGAGGAACAGGTCCAATGGATCGAGGAGCGCGACTGGGAGTATCAGATGACTTTTACCGTGGCGAAAGATCTGCTCACGGAAGAAGTCGTCGAGTTGGTTGCGGATGGCCTCGATACGGTTGCGATCGTGGTGCTGAACGGCAAAACCGTCGCCGAGACGGAAAACATGTTCATCGGTTATCGGTGGAACGTGAAACACCTGTTGCGGCCAGGGAAAAACGAACTGCGGATTCGTTTCAACAGCGCGATGGCTTATGTGCGTTCACATCGAACCAATCATGTTCCCCGTGATATCAACGACCCGGTGGGCCGCTGCACCGTCATTCGCAAACAGCAGTGTCAATTCGGCTGGGACTGGGGTCCCCGTTTCGTTTCGGCCGGAATTTGGCGCGACCTGCGTTTGGAGACCTGGACCGGCAACCGCCTGGAATCCGTGCGTATTCGCCAAGACCATACGCGTGGCTCATCGGTGCGGTTAGAACTGAGTGCCGAGCTGGCGCGAATCGACGAAGCCGCGACATTGCGCTGGATCGTTTCGCTCGACGGGAAAAAAGTCGTGGCGGGCGAAGGCGAGGCGGTGGATATTCCAGAGCCACAGTTGTGGTGGCCGAGCGGGCAGGGCGCGCAGCCACTTTATCGTATTCAGATCGACGTGCTCAGTGGCGCGGGACAGTTGATTGGCCAATGGGACCGGCGCATCGGTTTGCGCACGATCGTGCTCGATCAGCATCCGGACGAGTGGGGCACCTCATTCCAGTTCGTGATCAACGGCCGGCCCGTCTTCATCAAAGGCGCCAACTGGATTCCGGCGCATACGTTCGTGGCCGATTTGACGCGGGAAGATTACGCGCGCGATCTGCGGTTTGCGGTGGATGCGCACATGAATCTCGTCCGCGTCTGGGGCGGGGGGATTTACGAGAGCGAAGATTTTTATGATCTTTGTGATGAGCTCGGTCTGCTGGTCTGGCAGGACTACATGTTCGCCTGCACCCTGTACCCGGCGGACGACGAGTTTCTGGCTTCTTCGCGGGATGAAGTGGCGTATCAAACACGACGCCTCCGCCATCGGGCCTGCCTGGCGCTTTGGTGTGGGAACAATGAAGTCTACTCCTGCAACGCGCACGTCCTGGGCGATCCGGCCAACGCGCACCTTTACGCCGAGTATGAGACGTTGTTTCACGACGCGATTCCGACGGCGAAACGCCAGCATGACGATGTCACGCCTTATTGGCCGAGTTCCCCCTGGCGCGGCGACACGGCAGCCGATCATGCGGCAGGCGAATCGCGTGGCGATACTCACTATTGGGACGTTTGGCACGCGCGCCTGCCGGTGAAAGAATACGAGCGTTGGAATTTTCGTTTCGCCTCGGAGTTCGGGATGCAGAGCTATGTCTCACCCGAGACCCAGGCGACCTTCTGTGACGCGGATGCCAACGTTTTTAGCGCGGAGATGGAGAACCATCAGAAAAATCGCGGAGGCAACCAGGTCATTCTCGATTACGTTTCACGCCGCTACCGTTTTCCGAAAAATCAGGCAGCGCTCATTTACCTTTCTCAGTTGAATCAGGCTTACTGTATGCAGGTGGGTGTCGAGCACTACCGACGCCTCACGCCGCGCTGCATGGGCGCGATTTATTGGCAGTTGAACGATTGCTGGCCTGTGGCGTCCTGGAGTTCGATCGAATTTACCGGACGCTGGAAGGCGCTGCACCACTGTGCTCGACGCTTCAACGCGCCCTCACTCGTCACTGCGCATGTCCCGGGCGATGAGACGGCGGGGGTGAGCAATTATCGCAAAACGACCGTGCGTGAAGTCCATCTCTTTACCGTGCATGATGCGCCGGAAGCGAAGCGGGGCCTGCTGCGTTGGGATATTTTCCATGTCGACGGACGGCGCCTGCAAGGCGGCCGAAAGAAAGTGACTTTGCGCTATGGTGAGAGCGTGCGGCAACAGTCGCTGGACTTCGAAAAACTTTTCGCGAGCCATCACCGCGAAAATATTTATCTGCGTATCGCGCTCGATGTGGACGGCGTTTGCGTGAGCGAGGACACGATTTTCCTAACCTTGCCGCGCTTCGTGAACCTGCCCAAGGCGCCGGTTCAGGTGAGGGTGAAATTGCTCGGAGCCAAAGAAGCCGAACTCACATTCAAATCCCGCCAGCTTCAGCACCGATTGATGTTCAACTTCACCGGAGCTGATTTCAGGGCTGGCGACAATTATTTCGACCTCTACCCGGACGAGCCCAAGCGCGTGCGCGTTCAGTTCGATCGCGCCGTGAACCCTTCGACCATCAAAAAGAAACTAACCCTCCTTTCGCTCGCGGACACGTATTAATTCCGCCCCTACCGAAGTGGGAGGGCTGCGGAATCGAAAATAAAGACGGATTCTTGGTCGTCGAAATTACCGGCGTGAAAGGCAATCGCCTTGCCGCGGCGCATGAGGGACAGCCAGCGTTTGCTCAGGTGGTAATCGCGGCGTTCGTTATTGGAGATGCAGACGTAGCGGACTCCCATTTTGCGGACGAGATCGAAAGCTCCATCTTCGTATACGCTTCGGATCTGACGTGCGCGATTTTCTTGGCAGTACATATCGGTATCTCCGTAAAGCCCGGCCATGACGCGTCGACCTCCGAGAGGCGTGACGAAATGGAAAATATCGAAGGCCCCGGTAAGCACGACATCTTCTGGGCTGGTATCCTGACGCAGCCAGCGCGCTGCTTCTCGATCGTTGCGTTGAAAAAGAAGGATCTTCCCCTCGGGCAATGTATAAATGTCGCGGTAAAATTCATAAACAGCCGGTCCAACGCTGATCAGGAAAAAGAACGCCCAAAGCGCGTGGGCGCGCCAGGCGCCCCGGCTGCCCTCCCACCGTGAAGCACCGTAGACGATGACAAAGCTCATTCCCAAATTGAGGAAGAGGACGAACTTGTTGCTGTCACCCCAACAATACATGAACGAGAAAAAGTTAATTAGGGCGAAGAACACGATACAGACCGCAAAATACCACCGCCATTGAACGACAAATTTCCATAACGCTCCGCGGGTTAAGGCGGCGATGCCGATGAACACCAGGCCCCAACAGAGGAAGTCTCCGTCCGCGAAAAACCAGAAAAAGCCGGATCGCAACCACGAAGCCGCTCCAGGCAATTCGCCGTCAGGTAAAAGCGGGTGAGTTAATGGAGCGACAAAGGCGGGATTCACCGGCGGCCCATAGAACTTCAAATAGTAGACTTGCAGTAGACCAATCGCGAACGGCACGCACCATATTTTCCAGCGAGCTGCGATCCACTTTTTCTCGCGCCAGAGCGCGGGAATTGCGGCGCAGGCCAACATGATAAATGCAATAATGTGCGAGAGTGGAAGCAGGCAGATCAGACTGGCGGCCCACAAGAGTCCGCGGCGATTTTCATCAGGCAACACCTCTGCGCGGTTGACCCAACTCCGCATGCCGAAGAGCGCATGCATAATAATCAATGCGATTGGCAACGTGAACAAAAAGCCACGTTGAGGTTCGAGCAGGTTGCTGAGCGTCGATTCGAAGTTGAAAAAGGGGAAAAGCAGAATTCCGTCGAGCGGAACGTCTGGCCGAAAATACGCCGGTCGGAGAGCGAAGTAGTGAATGAAGTTGATTAGGCCGGTATTGAGAAAAAGAAAGATCACGCCGGCTAAAAGAATCCATCGGGGTCTTAGCCCCAGCCAGCATTCCGCGAAGGCCCAAAGCGAGCCGACCATGGCTGCTGCACTGATAATGTTCATGAAGAACATGCCCTGAAGAAAGGGCATGCCCAACTGATGAAGATGCGCCACGAAGAAGTCCGCCAAGAAGTGGTACTTCAGGGGGTAGGGCGCCATATCCAAATCGATCGGCGGGAAGTGGTGCGCAACATCGAACGCCCGCGCCATGGAGAGATGGAACGGCATGTCGACGAAGTTGAAATTGCACCAGATATTGCCGTTGATCTCTTCGATCGCGTTGAAGAAACGGCTGAGGACGAGGCCAGCCAAAAAGAAAAACGGGTAATTCCAGGTTCGAAACGCCTTGAGATTTTCGAACGACGCCCGGCCAAGGGAACGTAGTCCAGGCCAGTTGGCCTTACGCCAATTGAGAAAGCCCGCCGTGACGGCAGGGAGCCCGAAACTCAAGCAAAGGTAAGCGGGACTCCAACCCAGCAGGACATAGAGTAACAGGTCGATCCACGCGAAAACAAAGAGCGTGAAACCTAAAGCCGAAAGATAGCGCGGTAGGCCACGGATCCGCGCAAAGAGTTCAATACGGTTGGTTGCGTTCGCTGCGAGAAAAGCGAGCGCGAGAAGATAGAAGCTGGCGGGAACCATGGGATCGGCCGGCTGGAAGCGGACCGTGCCTCCATCATCGACACCTTGTACAAAAATTTAATTTGTCTGTTGGCGCCAACCGCCGGCCGCTGCGCCGCAGCGATCTCAATCTTCAGAAACAGGTTGGCATAAACTCAGTCCACTTTACCGTGGAAAGACCCCTCTTTCGGGCGTGTACCCCAGGCATCCGCAATATTGCGAACGCTGGTAATCCCGGGTCCATTCGATAAAAATTTAGCAAAAATTTAGATCTTTTGCCGAGTGGTTGCAATCCACCAACCGTAGGCTCTAGCTGCCATGATGCGACCGCCCGTACTTTTGGTTTTCATGACCCGAGACGAGGAATGCTCTCCTCTGTTAAAAGGGATTGGGCAATACGAGCGCGCGCACGGACCTTGGGACGCTTTTCTCGATGACGAGGCCAAGGTCCTCAGTGATCCCCGCTGGCTACGGAGCCGTTCGTGGCGCGGCGTTATCAGTCGCCACACCACGCCCGAGTTGGTGCGAGATTGTGCAGCGTTGAAAATTCCGCTCGTCGATATGACAGATGGCCCGGCGATCGACACCGTCCCGAAGATCCGACCGGATAATCGCGCGGTTGGACATTTGGGCGCTGAGCATTTTATCGAGCGCGGTTATCGGCAGGTGGGCTACTGCGGTTTTTCGAACAATAATTGGGCGACGGAGCGGCGCGATGGTTTCGTCGAAGCGGCCAAGCTCGGCGGACTCAGTTGCGATGTTTTCGACGTCGAATACCCGGGAGATTTGACCCCGTTGTGGGACGAGTCCCAAACGGCGGCGCTCGCCGCCTGGCTCCAACGATTGCCCAAGCCCGCCGGCGTCATGGCGTGCAACGATATGCGCGCGTTGCAAGTCATGGCTGCGGCCCAAGTCGTTGACTTGCTCGTACCGGAAGAACTCGCGGTGCTGGGAGTGAACAACGACGCCATTCGCTGCGAACTCGCTTACCCTCCGATTTCGAGTGTGGCGACGAATGGTTTTTCCGCGGGTTATCGCGCGGCCGAGATTCTCGACCAGTTGATGCATGGTCGGAAACTCAGTGAGTCGTTCGTGCGGATTGATCCGATGGGCGTGGTCACGCGCCACTCGACAGACGTGCTCGCGATTGACGACAAAAATGTCGCGGCTGCGTTGAGTTATATTCGGGAGCATGCATGTGAGGGCGTGGTGGTGGAGGACGTGTTGAAGCACGCAGCGGCATCGCGCAGCCAATTGGAGAAGAAATTTCGGCGTCACCTGGGTCGTTCGCCCCAAGCGGAGATTCGCCGCGTGCAGGTTGCGCGCATTCGACAACTTCTGATCGAAACGGATTTCCCGCTGAAGAAGATCGCCGAGATCACGGGCTTCGAGCACGTCGAGTACATGTGCGTTTTATTCAAACGCCTGACTGGAATGACGCCGGGCGCGTGTCGGAAAAAATTCCGCGCGGAAGAAATGCCGTAAGGCGAAGGGCTGAGAAGAGAAAGGCTGAAGGACTGAAGGCTGAAGGGCTGAAACGCTGAAGGACCGGAAGCCGAGAAAGCGAAAGGCTGAAAAGGGGGCGCACTGTGTACACCGGCGTATCCGGAAGTTCACGGAAGCTCCTTTTCACGCAGGAGACCAGATGCGTTTAGGTCCGCGGGATTGTTTCAGCCCTTCAGCCCTTCAGCCTTCAGCCCTTTTCTTCCTCAGTCCTTCGCGAAGCGCGTGGCTTGGGCTAACTCGTCCGCTAGTTCGCGGTCGCTGCGGCAGCGCGGCATTTTATTTTGTCCGCCCCATTTTCCGCGTTTGCGCATCCACTCTTCGAATACACCGGGCATGACCAGACGCACGATAGGCGGCTCGAGGCCGCCACCTTTGCGTTTAGCTTCGTAATCGTCGTTGAGCCGCATGAGCTCGGCGTCGAGTTCCGGCGCGAGGATCGGGCCGGTCGGCGTTTCCACGGAGTGGGTTTTCAATTCCACCCACCACTCGTGTCGCCCTCGTTTCTGACCCGTGAGTGAATCGACAAACAGCGGTGCGACATGAAAATTCACGATCGTCCAGCCGTGCCGCGTGCACACCGTCGTCAATGTATCCGTGAGCTCTTTCTCGATCACGTGTTCACCGAAGGCGCTGAGCTGTAGTTTCGTGCGGCCAACGTAAATCAGCCGCGGCGGATGGACCGATTGAAAACGAACCACATCGCCAATGACATAACGGCAAAGGCCGGCCGGCGTGGTCAACAAGAGCACGTAGTCGATTCCCGTTTGGACGCCTTCGAGCGAAACGGCTTTGCTGCCAACGTAAGTGAGGCGATTGTCGTCGTATTCGGACAAAGGAAGAAATTCGTAGAACACGCCCGCGTCAGTGAGCAGACGCAGCCCGGCTTCCGGTTCGATATCTTGAGCCGCGATGAAGGCCTCGGACGCGGGATAGACTTCGTGGAAATGAATCGTCGGTCCGAACGCCGCGCGCAGTTCGTTCACGTACGGCCCGATCGGCACTCCGCCGTGAATCAGGCATTCCAAGTTGGGCCACAGTTGTTGTAGGTGTTCGATGGCTCGACCGCGTTGTGCCGCGTCGGCGCGAAAGCCTTCGGCAAGAATGAGGAGCCAGCTCGGAATTCCTCCAACCATCCGGATGTCACGGTCTTTCACCCGTTCGACGATCGCTTTGATTTTCGTCGGCCAATCGGACATCTGCGCGATCTCGACACCCGGTTCGTAAAGGTAGCGGTCGACCCATTTGGGCAAATTGAGCGCGGTGATGCCGCTCAAATCGCCGGCGTAGGCGACGAACGGTTTTGATTCCTCAATTGGGAAAAGCGTCGTCGATCCGCCGAGAAAAAGATGCTTGCCGCGAAACAAGTCGGTGCGGCCGACCCGCGAGGTGTAGAAAAAAAGGGAATCGAGGCCCGTTGCGCGAAAGTGCGCCAGCATGGCCGCCGTGATGGGGAGGTACTTCGTCCGGCCCGCGGTCGTGCCCGATGAAATGGCGTAGTATTGGCATTGCCCGGGCCACAGAATATCGGCCGCACCCTTTTTCATCTTCTCGATGTAGGGGCCGAACTGCTCGTAAGTCCGCAGGGGAACGCGCTGCTTGAACTCCTGGTAACTGAGATTTCCGTCGAGATTATGCTCCTGGCCGAACTGGCAATGCCCGATTGCCGTGAGCAATTCGCGCAGGACTTTTTTTTGGGCCGGGATCGCGGACTCGCGCATGCGCCGCCGGGTGCGCGCGCTCATGATTTTTGCGCCCAGCGCCAAGCAGGTACGGGAAAATGGCATGCGAGCCGAAGCGCCGCGGGAGGTCAGGCGTGTTTAAAGATCTTGCCGGTCTTCAAGTGCTGATAGAAGGCGGTGATCGGTGGGGTGAAATTGACGCAGTGAAAGATCAGCGAGGCATGCTGAACGGGGTTGCCATCCTGATTCGCGATGACGCGGAAATGGCTGTGCGGGAAATAAGCGCGGTGGGCGGATTCGAGTGCGAAGCGCGTCGGAGATTGCTCCGAAAGAACTGAACTTTCTTTTTCCGCGTACATGATCAGCGTCGGGGCATCGGACAGCGGAAGGATTTTTTGCGAAAAATAACTCGAAGGTGCCCGCATCTTCGCCAGCGCATCGACGCGTTGATGCGCACCCAGGTCTTGAATCTGTTGGATCGTGTTGATCACGGCGTCGCGCAACTTCTTCAACTCGGCGCCGCTCATGAGGGTCCGGAGCGTCTCTTTGTTTTGAGCGCCGGCTTCGAACATCTTCACGAAAATATTCCGCGCACGCTGCATCGCCGTGGAGTCGATGTGTCCCTCCGTTCCGACCAGCGGCTTGATCGCACGGCCGAGCAACGTTTGTTTGGCTCCGGGGCCGGCTACCACGTCCTCGATGCAGGCGACCGGGCTGATAAAGATCGATCCGCGGATATGGATTTTTCGCCCCTTTTCCCGGGCTTGGCGCATCCACTCGAGGATCAGTCCCACGCCAAAGCTGACGCTGAGAAGAACGGGGCGCTGGCCCTGGCTCGCGATGTCTTCGATCAGATCATCGAGTTGGGCAAAGAAGAGCTCGCTCGAAAAACCGATGGGGGAGTAGTTGACGTAGTAAACAGAGCCGTTCTTCAGCAATCGGTCGCGGAGGAGGAAAACCTGTTCGGTTGCGTCCGGCACAAAACCGCCCAGCACGATGGTGGGCGTGCCGCCTCGGCGGAATTCGCGGAGAATGGTCGCGCGTTGCCCTTCCGTCGCTTGTCCGGAAGCGAGCACGGCTTGCTCTGCTTTACGGTGAGAGACGTGGTAAACTTGCGGTCGCGGCGGAAGCAGGCGAAACCGAGTCGACCGAATCAATGTTCGCAGAGGCGCTCCGGAGGAGAATCGGCCGACGGCGTTAAGCAGAGAGGATGCAGGATTGAAGCGCGACGCTGCCATTGAGAAAGGTGAAAACGTTAAAGGAGGAGGAGGCGAGGCGACAAGTAAAAGGCTCTCCCCTCCAAAAGTGGTTTGACCGGAGGAGGATATTAGGCTGCGACGACTGAACCCAGGCCCAGCTAGTCCGCAATCCCGCCTCAAAAAGAAAGAAGTTACTCGTGGGTGACAGCAGAAAGAAAGGCCGTGACAAGAACTTCACGTTTCGGCCTCGTATTTTCCCAACGCCTCGCCCTGTTTTTCGCCTTTGTCTCTGCCTCCTATCATTTTTGAAGACGCTACGCTGATCGCATTCGATAAACCGAGCGGATTAGCCGTCGCGCCCGACCCGTTCGATCGAAAAAGACCCGATTTGACGGCGGCGGTTCGCGCGCAGTTTGGCGAACAGGTCGCGAATGTCCATCGCCTCGACGCCGAGACGAGCGGTATCGTTCTTTTTGCTAAAACCAAACCGGCCCTCGATTTTCTGAGTGGGCAGTTCCAGTCGAAAACGGTCGAGAAGCGCCACCTTGCGTTAGTGGTGGGTGCGCCGGGAGAGGACACCTTTGTCGTCGATTTGGCTCTCGCGCCAGACGAACATCAACGCGGCCGGATGCATGTGGGAGGACGAGGCTCGCAGGCTGCGGTCAGCCACTTTCAGGTTTTGGAGCGTTTCGGCGCCTTCACCTTGCTAGAATGTCGACCCCTGACGGGCCGACTCCATCAATTGCGCGCGCATTTAGCGGCGAAAAATCTTCCGATTCTCAACGACGCCATTTACGGCGGGGAGACAAAGCTGCTGCTCTCGTCGTTGAAACGCGGATACAAGGGCCGCGCGGACGAAGAGCCCTTGATGGAGCAACTCGCGTTGCACGCCGAGGATCTGGTCATCAAACACCCTGAAACGCGCGAGCCGCTAACCCTTCATGCGGAGTTGCCGCACGAGTTCGCCGTGGCGCTGAAATACCTGCGAAAATTCGCGGTGCCGCGGCGGAAGCGCTAGCCCTCATAAAGGGCCGGACCGAGCACGAGGCGGGTGAACTCAATGCCGGTGTCTCACTATTCCCCAAAATCTACGCTCCGAGGAAGCACTTCTTCCGATTCGCGACCGCTTGGAAAAGCGCTTTCAGCGGGAAATACAACAGAACGTAGAGGATCGGCGCCGTGATGGCCCACGCAATCACGGCGTGCAGAACCGCCCAACCAAACTGGTCCAAGAAATCAACCCACGATGCACTGCGCAACGTGTCCATCATCTCGCGGACGCTGACGGGATCATCCGAGGCGCGGCAGATGAATTCGCCGAGCCGAATGTAGACCACGATCATGACGATGTGAATCGGCCCGACCACGACGTTGAGAGCCTGCATCAAAGGGTGGTTGAGGCGAAAACGCAGCCCGACGATCAAGTTGAGCACGGTCGTGAAGCCGAGCACGGGAAACATCGAGCAGATCAGCCCGCCGCCAAACGTCTGAGCGAGTTTTGACGGCGTCATTCCTTGCTTCAGCAAAGCCATGACCGGCGTCGCGAATCGTCGTTTCCAGAACGATTCGGGGGGCTTAGCAGATAGAGGAGCGAGGGAGGACGACAAAGCTAAAAAAAGTCGGCGTTTCGAGGAAACCCCGAGAGAGAAGCGGGCGCTGCAAGTAAGCGAAATTTTCTGGGCTCAGGTCAAAACTTTCGACGGCTTGGCCAAAAAAAATCCCGGTGCGATTTACGCGACCGGGATTGGTTTTTTAAATTTCAGAAGCTGCTTCGGGATCCACCGTCGATTGAGTGGCAGACGGGTTTTTCGGACCACCGTTCAACTCGTGAGCAAGTTCGGCCATGTCTTTATGGACAGCGGGGCGTTCGACTTTTTTCTGCACGTTCATGTCGGCCGATTGCACGGTCGCGATCGCGATTGCGGCGGCTGCGGGCATGACTTTTTTCAACGCGGAGTATTCGGGGTGAACATGGGCCGCGCGCTGTGCAGCAGCCACCGAGGCGGCGTGTTCTGCACGATGGCCTTCTTCGAGAACGGACGCCGGCACTGCTTTGAGGCCCCAGATCAATTTCGTCCAGGACAGCGCCTTGAGCATGTAGTAGGTCGGATCAATTTCCCACCAATAGAAACCGTTGCGAGTCGCGCTCTGATAGCGGTGGTGGTTATTGTGCCACCCTTCGCCGAGCGTGATGATGGCGAGGATCAAGCTATTGCGGGAATCGTCTGTCGTGGAAAAACGGCGGCGTCCCATCAGGTGAGCCATGGAGTTGATGCATGCGGTCCCGTGGAAGAGCGCGGTCGTACTGATGAAGAAACCCCAGACCAGCATTTGCAGGGCACTCGTGTGCAGTTGCGGTGCGAAGTGGCCGAGGAGCGCTCCAAAGCCGGTCAAAGCAAGGGCGAAGAGAAACGGAACGAGCGTATCGTAACGGTTCAAGAAAACGAGTTCAGGGTACTTGGCCAAGTCTTTGACCTTGGAATAATCGGTCGGGAAATTGCGTCGGCTCGTGATCCAACCGATATGCGACCAGAGAAAACCGTGGACGTGCGGTGAATGAGCATCCTCTTCTTCATCGGAATGCTGGTGATGATGGCGATGATGGTAGGCCCACCAAAGCGCGCCGCGTTGCACCGTCGTGCCACCCCAAAGGGCGAGTAGCAATTGGCCGAAGCGGCTCGTGCTATACGTCTTGTGCGAAAAGTAGCGGTGGTACACGCCCGTGACGGCGGCCATGCGCAAAAAATAGAGCGCCACTGCAGTCCAGATCGCGATCTTACTGACCCCGACCCAGATCACTCCCAAGCAGCCAAGATGAAGAATGGCGAACGGGATGCAGCGAACCCAGTCGACACGATCGGGTTCAGTTTCTGGGTTTATCGGGCCACGAGGCGAGAAGTCGGAATCGAACCATTGGGTCAACGGAGTGACCAGGCGCGAAAGGCGAGAGGATGAACGATCAGACATGAAGGGTCGGAACTACGAACTGCTTTAATACGATGGCAAGAGGGATTCCGTGGAAAGCCGAGGTGCTGTTTCAAGTCAGCGAGCGACCTTGGATTGCAGGATGGACATAGGTAGTGGTAACTACACTACGACTCATTTTCTTACGACCTATGCGATTTCGCGGGGATTTTGCATTGCACGTATCTGCATCGCCTGACTTCTCTTCAAAAACCGACCATGACTAATCGACGCGTTAAATGGGGAATTATCGGAACCGGCGGCATCGCGCAGACTTATGCATCCGGGGTGAGCGCGTCCGAGTCAGGTGAACTGGTGGCCGTGGGCAGCCGAGACGTTGCCAGCGCCAAAGCCTTTGCGGGCAAACACAAAATTCCTCGCGCGCACGGAAGCTATCCCGATCTGCTGGCCGATCCCGAGGTGGAAGCTGTCTATATTTCCACGCCCCACCCGATGCACGCCGAGTGGGCGATCAAAGCGGCAAAAGCGGGTAAACATATTCTTTGCGAAAAACCGATTGGAATGAACCGGGGGGAGGCGGAGGCCATTTTTTCCGCAGCGAAACAGGCGGGCGTGTTGGTGATGGAGGCGTTTATGTACCGCTGTCACCCGCAGACAAGGAAAGTGGTGGAACTGATTCGGAGCGGTGCTCTGGGAGTGGTCGGCAGCGTGCAGGCAACGTTCAGTTTCAAAAATACTTCGGGCGCGGATTCGCGTTTCTGGTCCAAGCAGCTTGGTGGCGGAGGTATTCTCGATGTCGGTTGCTATCCTGTGTCGTTCTCGCGACTCGT
>Ga0068856_100002612_pt1 | contig 18532 bp, 15 predicted proteins | sample KBSCornC62_FD_66595 | JGI IMG/M metagenome (GOLD analysis project Ga0068856, IMG submission 66595) | Corn rhizosphere microbial communities from Kellogg Biological Station, Michigan, USA - KBS Corn C6-2 | ecosystem: Host-associated > Plants > Roots > Rhizosphere > Soil ...
GGAGCTGGTGACAACGGGCCAAACACCAACTAATTTCAGAGAGCTTTCGCCCGCTATCGCGGGCTCGCAAAAAACAACGCTTGCTTCTTCCTGGGGCTGGCGCCCCAGGCTTTATGCTTGCGCCCGCTGTCGCCGGCTAAAGACTCACACCCTCGTAAGCGTAAACGGAACAAAAAGCGGCTCAGACATCGAGGAAAATTTTTGAGGGACTCACGGCCTGCGATAGAATTCGCACGCCTGTGAATAGAGGCCCTTTCAATGGTTGAAGCTCAAACTCACGACCTGACACAACTCCTTGTTGACTGGAGCCGCGGCGACAAAGCAGCACTCGATAAGTTGATGCCGCTCGTTGACGAAGAGTTACGTCGTCTTGCACATCGGTATATGAGTAGAGAGCGTGCCGGTCACACTTTGCAAACCACCGCGCTCGTTAACGAGGCGTTTCTTCGGCTAATCAATCGCAGCAAAGTGGATTGGCAAAACCGCGCTCACTTTTTTGGATTAGCGGCGCAGCTAATGCGCACGATCCTTGTCGATCATGCTCGTAGTCATGCTTGCGCCAAGCGAGGAGGAGGTGCTGACAAACTAGAGCTTGATGAGGGGCTGGCGGTTTCACAACAAAAAGCGTCGGAAGTTCTCGCGCTGGATGATGCTTTGAAGCAACTCGCCGTTATAGATCCTGAGCAGGGTCGAATAGTAGAGCTCCGATTCTTCGGAGGGTTAACAGTTGAGGAGACCGCCGAGGTCCTCCACATCTCACCAGCCACGGTCAAACGCGAATGGAGCACGGCAAAAGCGTGGCTGTATCGGGAACTGCGGAAGGATTGAAGGTTTGGCCTTTGGCCTTCGGTCTTTGGCCTTCGGTCTTGGGCCTCCTTGGGCTTCTAATCGAAAGTCTCAAGCCAAAGACCAAAGACCAAAGACCTAAGACCAAAGCACAAATCTTAAATCTTAAATTTCCATGTCTCCCGAACGTTGGCAGCAAATCAAAGCTTTACTCGCATTGGCGTTGGAGCGCGATCCGCGCGAGCGTGCGGCGTTTCTCGATGAAGCTTGTGCCGGTGACACTGTCTTGCGTCATGAACTCGAGACGCTTCTCGATTCGCACGCTCGCTCCGAAGGCTTTATCGAATCGCCAGCTTTTGAGGTCATGGCAGAATCGCTCACTGAAAGCACTTTAGTTCCCGGAACAACGATCGGTCACTACCAGATCATCAAGCGTCTTGTATCCGGCGGAATGGGTGACATCTACCTCGCCCAGGACAGACGGCTGGAACGTAGAGTTGTCATCAAGACTCTGCCGAAACACTTCACCAGAGACACCGACCGAGTTCATCGGTTTCAACTCGAAGCGAAGGCCGCGTCAGCCCTTAGCCATCCAAACATAATCACCATCTACGAAATCGGGCACATAGACGAACTTCACTACATCGCCCTTGAATTTATCGATGGCGAAACATTGCGACAGCGCATCGTGACATCGCAGTTATCGATTTTTGAAGCTCTCGAGATCGCTATCAATGTTACGGCAGCATTACTCGCCGCTCACGAAGCAGGAATCGTTCATCGCGACATCAAGCCGGAAAACATCATGCTTCGCGCAGACAGAGTTGTAAAAGTGCTTGATTTCGGTCTGGCCAAACTAACCGAATCCAATCCTATTAGTTCCGGATCTGGTTCAACATTCCAAACCGAGCAGGGAACTGTGATGGGCACGGCGCCATACATGTCGCCCGAACAGGCGCGTGCACTGACTGTGGATCCGCGCACCGATATTTGGAGTCTTGGTGCGGTTCTTTACGAAATGGTCGGCGGTCGCCCACCTTTCGAAGGACCAAGCACGTCAGATGTTATAGCCGCGATTCTCGGCCGCCAGCCTTTTCCACTCGTGCGCTATCGCCCAGAAGTGCCAACGGAACTGGAGTGGATCATCAAGAAAGCGCTTCGCAAGGATCGAGACGAGCGATATCAAACCGCGAAGGAGCTTCTAGCCGATCTCAGGAATCTCAAACAAAGACTGGAGTTTGAAGAGGAATTAGAACGGTCACACGACACCACTGACTCCGCCAGTCTTCACCCTTTCATTTCTCGTGATCGTCAAATCCAATCAAAGCCATCTCGACACTCGATGGATTCCCTGGCAATTCTCCCTTTGCTAAACAACTACGCCGACCAAAGCATGGATTACTTCAGCGACGGTATAACGGAAAGCATGATCAGCGCGCTTTCGGAATTACCGGATCTGCGGGTGATGGCCTGGAGCACCGTATCGCGTTACAAAGGCCAGCAAACGGATCCTCGTCAAGTCGGTCGCGAACTCGATGCACGCGCCGTACTGACCGGCAGAATGATTCAAACTGCAGACGTTCTAATAATTAAGATCGAGATGGTAGACGTCAGCGACGGTTCACTGCTTTGGGCCGATAGTTATCGTTGTCAGCCATCGGACGTCCTCAATATCGAAAGTGAAATCTCGAGTGAAATCTCGGAGAAACTCTTACTCAGATTAACCAACGACGAACGAAAGCAGCTTGGCAAACGACACACCGACAACGTTGAGGCATATCACGCTTACCTCAAAGGACGTTATTGCTGGAACAGACGAACTGACGAGGATGTAAGAACAGCAATTGAGTACTTCACGAAAGCTATCGATGCTGATCCATCTTACGCACTCGCTTATTCTGGCCTGGCGGACGCGTATCTGGTGCTCGGTAGTTTTGGAATTGCGACACTTGCTCCGAACGATGCTTTTCCAAAAGTTCGTGAGGCAGCCACCCGAGCGCTCGAAATCGACGATACGTTGGCTGAGGCGCACGCGTCGCTCGCCTACTGTCTCGGTAACTACGATTGGAATTGGAGCGCATCCGAAGCGGAATTCAAACGTGCGCTGGGACTCAAACCGGGGTATGCAACCGCGCACCATTGGTATGGCTTCACCTACCTCGCTGCAATGGGACGCTTGGATGACGCTATTGCAGAAGTAAGGCAAGCGCTTCAACTTGAGCCCCTTTCCTTACCCGTCGGCTCTAATGTTGGATTCCTGCTGTACCTCGCACGCAAGTACGACCAGGCACTCGAACAATTCAATAGAAACCTGGAGATGGATCGAAATTTTGTTTACTCACACTGGCAAATGGCTCTGACCTACGAACAGTGTGGACGATTCGATGAGGCTATCGCGGCTTTTCAGAAAGCGATCGCTTTGTCCGGAAAGAGCGTGCATCCGCGCGTCTTACTGGCACGTACGCTTGCGCTTTCGGGTAGAAAGAACCAGGCGTTGCAACTGCTCGATGAGTTTAACGAGGTCTCAACTCAAACATATGTCTCGCCATATCGTATCGCTGCCGTCTATTCAGCACTCGGCGACAAGGACCGCGCCTTTAAGTGGCTGGAGCATGCTTACGAAGGACGAGATGGCTGGCTGGCTTGGCTCCCGGTTGATCCTGTCGTTGATAATCTGCGGTCTGACCAACGCTTTTCTGATCTACTGAAGCGAGTTGGTCTTGGTACGAGTCGGGATGCGGCTGAAGCCATACCAACGCTGAAAGCAGCTCCGGTAATCGCGGCACATGAGACTTCGTTCGTAGAACGCTCTCGACTTCCGATGGTAATCGCCGCATCAATACTTCTGCTGCTCATTGTGGGTTATGTTTCGTTCAAGTTGGTGACAAAGAATCGTGGTGCAAGGTCTCCGGAAGCTTTTAATTTTCATCAGTTGACTTACCAGTCAGGCCCGGAGTTCTTTCCCACGCTTTCGCCTGATGGTCGATCGGTCGCGTACGCGAGTCATGCACTTGGTAACTGGGACATTTATCTGCAGCGAGTCGATGATGCCAACGCGATCAATCTGACAAAGGATTCCGCGGTCGACGATTCGCAACCGGCGTTTTCTCCCGATGGACAACAAATCGCGTTTCGGTCAGAGCGCCAGGGCGGCGGCATCTTTGTGATGAAAGCCAGTGGGGAATCGCCAGTTCGAGTCTGCGATTTTGGCTATAGCCCATCATGGTCACCCGACGGCAACGAGATTGTGATTGGCACGGAGAAAATCCCGCAGCCTTCTACTCGTCCCACCAAAAGTCAGCTCTGGACGATCAACTTGAAAACGGGTCAACGTCAGCAACTCTCTGAGGGTGATGCTCTGCAACCAACTTTTTCTCCGCACCGAAAGCGAATTGCTTACTGGAGCCGACCGGACCGATATGGCCAGCGCGAACACATTCTTACGGTACCCGCTAACGGTGGGGACGCAATTGCCGTCACGGATGGATCTTCGACGGAGCTCAACCCTGTTTGGTCTCCCGATGGACGCTATTTGTATTTTTCAAGCAATCGCGGTGGCAGTTCGAACATATGGCGTATTGCTATTGATGAGAACACAGGGCTCACGTCCGGCAGTCCTGAAGCCGTGACGGCCATTGGGGCAAACACTTCGGTTCTGCATCTGAGTTTGTCACACGACGGAAAGGAGATGGCATACTCCGCGGAGACGGAGATCAGAAATCTGCGAAGCGCTTCGTTCAATCCAGTCACGGGAATGGCGGGCAAAACGGTCTCAGTTACTCAAGGTTCGATGCAGTTTTGGTTTCCCGATGCTTCGCCCGACGGTCAGTGGTTGACAGCATACTCAATGGGCGAGCAACGACATATCTACGTGATGCGAACTGACGGCACAGACCAGCGCGATCTCACGCCAGACAATTTCAGACACTCATGGCCTCGCTGGGCTCCCGATGGTGACCGCATTGCTTTTACTTCGCGCCGCACCGGCAATTACGAACTTTGGATCATCAACCGTGATGGCTCAGGCTTGCGACAACTAACACAGAGCGCTGGGGGGCATTATTCGCCCTGGTCTGCCGATGCAAGAATGGTGGCATATTCCATTCACACACCGAAAAACGATTGTGTCATCTTCGATCCAGACAAGGCCTGGAACGATCAGAAGCTCGTATATCTGTCTGCGCTTAGCGATGCGAGTTTGTCGTTTGAGGGTTGGTCATGGTCTCCGGATGGAAAGAAGTTGGCAGGCATTAAGCATCTGCCGAACGGAGTTCATTCGGGTGTAGGAATTTATGATCTTGATTCAAAGACCTACGACTGGTTAACTGATTTTGGAGACTGGCCGCTGTGGCTCAACGACAACCGACGCTTGTTATTTGTAAGTCAGGGAAATCTCTTCTTATTTGACACGCAAACGAGAAAGTACACCCACGTTTTGACAGTCACTGATCAGGACGTCGATATCGGCAGCCCCTCACTGTCCCATGACAACCGCACAATCTTTTTTACTTACGTGGCGTCCGAAGCTGATATTTGGCTGATGCAGGTTCCGGCTGGCTAATCTCTGCTTGTTATCCCATCGATCAGAAGTTCCTTAACCGGATATACGGAGGCTCTTTTGTCGGAGCGCGGCCGTCCTCGGCCGCCCCCATCGAACTGAACCATCATCGGTTGAGTTGGGTTGCTCGCTTGGAACCTGCCTGGGTTCTGTTCGATGGGGGCGGCCGAGGACGGCCGCGCTCCAACAGAAGAGCTTGCGTGCATCCGTCAAGGAGCTTCTGTTCGGCAGTATTTAAGAACTACTCCAACCAGTCTCGCGTCATATCACACCACAGAGCCAACCCTCGCCATTCATTAAAACGTGAATAGTAACGGTCTATCTTTTTGTCAGTCGCTTTTCGTCCACCGTTCCGAACTTTGAAAAACTTGGCTCTCGTCCACGAATCCAGGGCCAGTCCATCATAGCGGCCAACCAGCTTCAGCAGATTTTCTGCGGCGTAATCGCCAACCCCTTTCACGTGCTTCATCTCTTTGATCAACTCCCTGGTTGATAGTGGACTGTGCAGCCAGCCCTCTACATCCAATTCACCTGAGGCAACGCGATCTGCCAATTCCTTTAAGTAAGGGGCTCGATATCCAGCGCGGACTTCATCGGTGAAGAACTTAACCGGCATTACGGCCATTGACTGTGCTGAGGGGAACGTACGTTTGCCACCGGACTCTTGACCGAGATTTTCAACGAGGCCAGTCACCATCTTTTCCGTGAGCGACCAGGAGCAGTTGGTGGTGCAAATCATTTTTACCAGGTCTTCGAACACAGTTGGTGAACGAAGCATGCGGCCGGCACCTTGTTGGGGGATCCACTCGAAATCCGGAGTGGATGTCATTGTCGCGTAAAAGACGCTCAAATCGTCATCCAAACGCAAGATATGCCTAACGTCACTTTCGACCCGAGTGGCTTCCGCTCTGGTGAGCTTGCGGCTCGTTTTTACGTGTAACTCGCGCTTCCGGGAGCTGATTTGAATGGTTACGGGCGGGCGTGGATCCAGCGTCAATACTCTGGTTAGTTCCCATGCCTCGCGATCGAGTGAAAAAGGCAACAGCTCGCACCATCCATGGCTGATAACTGTGCGCTGAAAACTAAAAGTTCTGGGTGTTGGGATGATGATAAGGCTAGTCATGGCTCCTGAATTTAATGGATAAAAAATCTGGAAATCTGGTCAAATTAATCTTGTATGGTTCAAGTTCGGTCAAGCTGATTCTTGACACTTCGGTGGTCGGGGGCTAGACTGAGCCCACTTGAAAAAACAGTGTGTGGAAGGCTGACTCCCTCCGTTCAACTACACTAGAGCGAGAGAGGAGAGAGAAGTCAAACACTAGACTTCCTCCAGTACTCCGGTGAACGTACGCACCGCTTCCGAAGACAAGTGAAGTCGGAGCTTTCCGACGAGGTTCGTCGCCCCACAGGCCAGTTAGCAGGGCAGGCCGTGGGGCGAAACCGTTTTTAGCGATAACTTGCAAAAACCTCAACGTCGTCACCTTACATAAATGGGATTGGAGATTATCCACGGCTGCTCGCCAGCCGGTTCTCCCAACTGAGGCAAATAAACCTCAACTCGGTATATGCCTCGCTCAGTTACTTTCCAGTCAACAGATTTAACTCCATTCTCCTCAGAAATCTGTCGACCATCTTTCATTATCCGAATGCGTGAAGATACGGGTGCAAGGATCTTGAGACGAGTGTCCGACTGAAAGGCGATGTCATCGCCCGGTAATTTGGTTCCGGAAGCGTTCGCTGCCTCAAACCTGAATCCAGTGGTATCACCCAACAAATCGAAACCGATGAAACAATGACCTGACCTCAGCGCCGCGAGCAGTTCGTTTGAATCGAGCGAGTGAGCAGCTCTGGGCAAAAGTACATGGACTCTTACAAGATGAAAACTTGTTTCATAAGGATCGAGCTTGAACCCCAGACGAACGTTGCCACTACTGTCGTTCAGAGTAAACCCGACATTCGAATGGGAATCGTTGCCGGCCGTAGCGACGAGTTTCTTCTGCCTCAGCATCTCATCCCATTTGCTAAGACTCTGGTCAGGTCGCTGGAGATAGTTTGCGAAAAGCAGATCTGGGTAACTGTGGTGAGACCAGAGCGCGTCAAAGAATGCGACGAGTCGGTTAATCTTGCGAGCGTTAGTAAATACGTTGTAAACCTCGATACCATCGGCCGCTGTTTCCGCTGAATCACCAAACTGTTCAGGATAGGCGATGATGGCCAAACCATTGCGACCGTGGATGTCCGACAAAATTTCAGTAGTCGTATGTTTGGTTGGACCGGATAGAGAAGCATCACCTGGAATTGACAGCACACGATCTCCCGAAGCGCTTTCGACCTCATTGCCGTTAACGAATAACACTCCTTCGTGCGTTCCCGACAAAGTAAGCGCGGAAGTATCGAAGCCGCTCTCTGCATGCTCCGTCATGATCACAAAATCGAGCTGGTTGGTTTTTGCTCCGGCAATGATCTCTTGAAATGTGCCCGTACTGTGACCGCCCAGGAATGAATGGACATGGATCACGCCTTTGTATTCGCGAAAGGGTGCGTTCGTATTCTCGGTAGAAACACGCGTGGAGTTTATTGACTGAATCGCCGCGTTCAGCCTGCCTAGTCTGTAGCGGCGATATGCGAAAGGGATCTGGGATATCAAGATGAAACCCAGAATCAAAAACAGAACTTTCTTTGACCGTGACATCCGTCAGACTTTTCGTGGGCGGCTGATATGGTCTCTTAGGTTATGAAGTCAACTGACGCGACATGCTCGCTGATGCTTCTACCGAAGTCCGCGACCTTCACGTGTTCGGGATGGACCGTGTACGTGTCCAATCCGGCGCGATCATCAAAAGTCGCGACCAAACCAGTGTCATAGGATCGTGGCAGGAACAATGTATCAAAACCCACTAACAGGGTTCTGATTTCCGGGATGATAGTAGTAAGGGCTTGCAAGCGGTCGACGTGTTGTTGACGCGTCTCAGGCTCAACGTCTGAACGATATTTCCAGACTACGATGTGCGTAAGCATCCTTTTGTGACCTCGTTAAAACGGTTAACCATGCTCTCTTCTCTGTTAACACCGGGCTGGAGCCCGGTGAGAATGAGAACAGGACTTGGGAGGCGAGCCGACCTGAAACGGCGGCGCCAGTAGCAATCAGAAACTAAATCTTACTCGGAGTGTAATCAACCGATTCCCGCCAGATCCGCCGCCAGGTCCAAAAACAAAATTATTTGAACCGCTCGCAGATTTCAAGAAGTAAGGTGACGCCATGTTCCCGACGGGCGCACCTTTGTTCGTGCGGTTGAAAAGATTGGTGGTGTAAATCGAGAAGCCCAACATGTAAGGACGTTGCACGGGAGGTTTGGGTTGTGGCTTCTGAGGAGTTGCGGCTGCGTCGGTGGTTTTTGGAGATGCGGGAGGTGTCTTCGGTTCAATTGCCTTGCCAAACTTGAAGACTTTTTCTAGTCCGAGATTCACGGAAATGAAACCGGGTCCGCGACCAAAGTTCCGCGGGATAATCTGTTGACCCAAAGTTGGATTTGGATCAAACGCCCCAAGCGGAGTAACGACTACTCCCGGCTTGGTGAGGTCTGTCGCGAAGGCAGGACGTTCGCTGAATACGGTATCGCCATTAGTATCCCGGCCGGTTGTAATGTTGAATGGTTGTCCGGAGTTAGCAATCATAAACAGGTTCACACTGATTCCACGAGGTGCTTGATAGTATCCGCCGGCATAGAAGAAGCTCAGCGTGCTGAAATTGCTGCGCGACCATTCGTGAGTGAAGTCGAAGGCGTCAAATGGTGAACCACTACTTCCGCTGTCAGTGTTTCGTTGTTTACCGAAGCTATAACCACCCCAGAAGTTTGCTTTGTTCAGATTCCCATTGAGATTGATATTCAAACTGTTTCCAATAGCTCGTCCAGTTGGCTGGTATTCGAAGACGTTGCCTGCCGACTGACCTAAGGGTCTGATCCCACTGTTTGGCTGACCGGGGATAAATGTTCCACCCAGCGGCGCGTTTATGTTCACAATGCGTTGTGTGTCGACGGTGTGTGCATGTGAATACGTTGCCGACAACTTGATGGTCTTGGTGAGTTGTCGTTCGGCCGTGAACATTGCTCTGAACGATCGAGATGGTCGTAAATCGTCTGAAATGACGCGGCGACTCTGAGGTTGCGCAAAGGCGTCGAGCAAACCAATCGGTGGAACTATTGGAAAGAGATCGAGAACAGTGGGATCGGTAACCAAAAACTGTTGTTGAGTTGAGCCATCGAAGCGTAAGGCCTGGAGTGTTATATCTTCTGAAATTCTGTTGTAGAACAAACCCAGGCCGCCGCGGAAGACTATTTTTGGCGGACCGGAGGTTGGTTTAGCAGGACCAGCGGCAGGAGCAGGACCAGGACTTGGTGTCTCGGCGGGTTTTGCAGGGTCCACTTTCTTATGCCCAAACACAGGCGACCAGGCGAAACTCAATCGAGGCGCAAAATTGAAGTTACTGCTGATGTTGTTTTGGTTCTCGTAACGCAGACCCGGTGATAATGTGAAGTGCGGCGACACTTTCCATTCGTCCTGAAAGTAAAACGCGACATCACCCTGACTCACCTTTGCCTGAGGATTACCACCTGCAATTGAAAACTGCGTAGCGCCTCCGCCGAGTGCTCGAATTGCGGCGGGACTTAATCCCTGACGCTCGAAAAGAAGTGTGCGCCGATAGCGCTCGAGGCTCCCCAACTGAATTAACACCGGTTGTCCCTTCGAATCGACGACGATTTGATTGTTTGAGTCGAGCAAAGGTCCGGTGCCACCGGCAAACGTATAAGTGCCACCGAAATTCCCCGGAGATACGCTGTCAATTCCGACCCAGCGCAAGCGGCCACCGACTTTAACGAAGTGCTTGCCCACTGACCACGAGGTAAAGTTCTGCAACTCCATCCGCTTTTGCAAATTTCCAGTTAAGCCTGTTTGCGATCCACCTCCATAGAATGAGTCCTGAACCGTCAGTGCAGGAAGAGTCGAGACACTTGTTTGTTCATAATGGTTTCGCGATAACTGGAGGCGCGTTTCATTTATGGTCTTTTCATTGATCACCGCTGTCTCGGTAATCTGAAGAGTGTAGTCACTGCGATTTCCCCGATAAGCGCGACTCGGCAATGAAAAACCGCCGATGCCCTGAAGATCCTGACTTGAAATCCAGTACGAAAACCTTCCCACCAAAGTGTGCTTCTTATTGATCTTGAAATCGACTCGTGCGTTTCCGTAGGTATTCGTCTGCGGTGTAACAAATGATTGATTGACTGAAACTGGTTGCAGTGTGGCTGGATCAAGCACGGTCGCATTAACGATTGAATTGCTGTCGCTTACAAATCGAGAGAAGTAAGTAGAGAACGACATGCGTTTCTTAACAATAGGTCCGCTCAGACTGAGCCCAATCGATCGCTGCTGATATGGCGCTCGCCGGCTCGAGAAAGGATTTCGCGAATTCAAGCTTTCATCGTTGAAATCTAAACTGCCGCCACCGTGCCATTTGTCGGATCCAGGTTGCGTAAAGATTTCGATTCCATTGAAACCAGGAAACTCATTCTCAGCCGAATATGGATTGTTGTTGATCCGGACTTCGCGAATAGCTTCCTTGGGAGGTATTTGACCATTCGAGAATCCGTCGACTTTCACCTGTGCGCCGCCTTCAGCGTCCGGTGGACCGGCCAACGCCTGAAGTGCCGCGGCCAACGCATCCGGATCATTCGGCAAGGCGTCGAGGTCGCGGCCTCGTAGCACGATCGCGTTGGCGTTGTTATCGGGGTCTGTGCTTACACCGCGGTTGTCGATCGTTACTTGCTGTTCCTCAAGTTCAACTGAAAGCTGAATGTCCAGACTAGTTGTTACACGCGCGGTAACGGCGACTTCCTTGTCCTCGTAAACGACGAAGCCAGGCGCGACCACACGCACCTGGTAAAGGCCAGGTTTGAGATTCTTAAACTCAAACATGCCGGCTGAATTTGTGGTGATGCTGGTTGTGGAAGCGCGGTCGTCCTTCAAAACAACTCGAGCGTTTGTAACCAGACTGCCGAGTTGATCAGTTACAGTTCCCTTGATCGAGCCAGTGTGTTGCTGAACGCCAAAAGACGGCGCACAGGCGAGAAGCAGAACGACGTAGCGGAGAATTGTTTTAAGCACAGAACTATCGGTAGTTAGTGAGCCGCCGATCATAAAAGTTTCAATTGTTTCGTACGACAGGCTGTTAGCCTGTCGTGGTTTCAGTTGGTGCGCCGAGAGGTTAACATCCTGTCGTCGTTTCAGTTTGCTACGCACGACAGGCTGACAGCCTGTCGTACCATCTCTTCAAACAGCAAGTACACGTCCTGAATCATTTCCAAGTTGCAAAAAGTAGTAAAGAACCTGAAGTGTTGAGGGGAGTGTGAATCTGAAATCTCAAATGCCTCAAGTCTCGCCGCGTAAGGTCTTAAGTTCTTTGATGAGATTACCGATCGCATCGCCCGCCCACATGATCTTTTTGGCTCTCCAAACGACGCGCGGAGGCGTTTTAGTCTCAGGTGAGCCTTTCACGATTACAAAGAGCTCGCCGTAAGGATACAACGTGTTTAGAATTCGCCGGAATTCAATCAGGTTGAAATAGATAACGTAATCGGCATCACTGAGATCCTCTGCGGCAGTAAGGCTTCGATATTTTCGAATGTAAGCGTTGAGCTTTTTCGCGAGTTGGCCGTACACCCATTGATAGCGACCTTTTGGCCGTGGATCAGCTTTGAGAACCTGATCGATGATTGCTCGTTCGTTATCGCTGGCATCCAGAACACTGGAACGAAAGACGATTAATAGAGCGCGATGTTTATCTCGTACTTCGCTCAACGAACTCGGCGATTCATCTGACGAGGCGGGAGCCTGCGGAAGTCCAGACACGCATTGGAGCAGGATTAAATTGGTAACCAGCAATAAGACGGCGCGTGGCAAACGGATCATGGCAATAGCTTCACTTCGTTGGGGATCGTGTCATCTAAACGTCGAGCCTGCTCTCGTAAGGCACTACCTCTCCAAACTCGACGTATCGCTTCAGTAAACGAAGATACATTGCCCAACAAAAACATGAGGTGCGGTAGTGCTCGTTTGCTTGCGGCCAATTCAAGTGATGGAACGACACGAAAGTAGTTCCGTCCTGTTGCTCTAAATGAAAGCCGAGACGCGTTCCTTTCCAGTCATCTTCAGATTCAGTGAGCGTGAGTTCGAAATCAGAATCTGGCGACCATGTAGAGACCCTCGCTCTCCAGTCATAGCCGGGACCAAAATCCAATTCGTATTCGCCGCCCTGCACAGGATTTACTGAACTGCCTTTTGTCCACCAGGAATCAAGACCTTGTGAAGTTGAGATAGCTTCAAAAACCCGTTGAGGCGAACCTTTGATCGGAAAGTGGTGCAATATGTCAGCCATTTGTCCTCCTCATTTCAAAGGATGGTGGGTTGTCGTGCTTTGCCTCAAATGTCTTTCATCTCATTCTCCCCAACCTTTAGGTTGGGGTAAGCAACATTAGAAAGAATAGGGAACCATTTTAATGGTTTTTCCTCCGCGACGACTCAACACGTTTCAGCGTCCGACCTCAGGATTTTATTCTTTTCCAACTCGCCATAAGCGGTCCGGGAAAACCATTGAAATGGTTCGGAATTTTCAATGACACTGAACCCCAACCTAAAGGTTGGGGAGAATGAGAGTTGATATCACACAGTCTCCTCAATCCGCTGAAAATGAGATGAAGCGACTTTTGAGGAAATGATCGCTGCGACACAACCCAGCACAATACCAGACGTTGAAGTCACCCAATCATGCCAGACAAAATACTTCAAGTAGACGGTTTGAGCCATGACTATGAGGGCCGTTAATCGAGCAACCAGGGAGCGCGATGTAATTATGCAATAGCTGAGGAATAGCGTGTGTCCTGAAACAAACGGAACATTCCCAATGACCCTCCACATTGCGATCAAAACTACGATCGCATCGATGAGTTTTTGCTTCTTGTTTCTTTCGCTCCATCTCTCGCCACGGTCTAACAAATAGGCAACGAAGGGAACCACAATCGGCACCACGTACATGAAAGTGCCGGAAAGCTCAAACCAATGAGACCGAACACCCGGCGACCGCGACAGGTAACAACCAAAAGCAGCAGCACCCGAGAGTGAGATGATTAATGAGAACCAGGGCTTGAAAATGAACGAGAAGTTCGAGCCGGGCCGATCCAAATTGGTGCCTCAAAAGTCAGAATTCCACCAACGCAGTTGGTGGATTGTTAACTCCTATATATCAACAATCCGAGAATTACAGCCGTCGCATGCACAGCCAGGAGGATCAGAGCAAAGCGGGCCCGCTGCCTGCGAGTTTTACCTAACGCTACGAGCAGACCGTAAGAGGGAAACTGAAACGCCATCAAAACGCCACCGACTGATTCCCATCGTCGCAAACTCCAAAGAATAGCCGCGAAAGGGAACGCGATAGTGATCGGCCTCGAGCAGTTGCACGCGGAGCTTGCGTACCCTGCGAAGAGAAAGCCCACAGCGGTAAGAAGAGTGCCGATGAGTATGGCTAATAATGGACGGAGGATTCTTAAAAGGTTTGACTTGTACTCAGGAGTCATTTAGGGAATTTGCACGAAACTTGAATTTCATTCTCACCGGCCTTCAGCCAGGTGTCTGCACTAACCGATTTGATAATCCTAAGAATCCGATAACAACTCCGCCGAGTTCGGTGATTGCCAAAAGCCAGGCAGTTAATTGAAAGGTGAGAGTCCACGAGCTGGCCGGCAATGTGAACGCATTATCAGAACCCGTGGCAATGAAGTGATAGTAAACGCCGAAAACAAATGAGCCGATCATAGAAATCGTCAGGAGTGCAAATCCAGATCGCCGCCGTATCCAGATAAACACTGCGGCGACTATCGGAGCGATCAATATCACCACGAAGATATAGATGTTCTGCCACGTGTCCATTGCTATGTGGAGATTGGTATGTGCAATCGAATGAGGAGCGGTGACGAGCGCGTGCAGAATGACCACCAGCACTGCAAGGCGCCTGAGAGTGACGAGTCCAACGTTCATGTCGCACCTCTTCAATAGGACCTATAAGACCTATTGGACCTGTTAACCTACGGACTATTGACCCTCAGGGCTTAGTAACCAAGGGCAACTCGATATAGCTTTCTAAACCTACAGAGTGATAAATCCGCTGAGTTGCCTTCTTGTAATCCTCGGGCTTGGCCCAGAAAATATTCTTCACAAACGTCTGTGGATTTCGATCGTAAAGCGGAAACCAGCTCGACTGGATTTGAACCATGATTCGATGACCCGGCAAGAACACGTGATTTGCAGTTGGCAGCGTAAATCTATACTTCACCGGTTTGTTAGCTTCAATCGGCTTCGCTGCTTCAAAGCCTTCTCGATAACGGCCACGCAGCACGTCAGCCGAAACCATCAACTGATAGCCGCCCATCTCCGGTTGTGCCGCAACTTCGTCTGGATATAGATCAATTACCTTAACGACCCAATCGGAATCAGTGCCACTTGTCGAAGCGATCAGGTTCACAATTGGTTGGCCGCTGATCTTAACGGGTGCAGTCAGGACTTCAGACTTAAAAGCTAACACGTCAGGTCGGCCTGATTGTTCCCGTTGATCGTCTACCAACCACAATCGCCAAGTCGATCCATCTATCGGTCGCGAACGAAAGGGAACGGGCTTGGATGGATCTGAAATGTATTCCTCGTAAGTCGGGGAGCTGGTCTTTGGTGAGGCGAAACTCGCAACTAACCCATCGTTCAGATAAAGCGGTGTTGGTTTGACAGTGCATCCGCTGGGGCAACCCGATGGCCACGACTGAAGTCGATACCACTTATTCGTTCCCGTCTCAAATGCAGTCACGGGCGCGACATCCATCTTTGGCGCACCATCTTTCAGATAGTGATCGAGAAAAGGTCGCAGGATCTCCTGCCGAAAGTAGAGTGCTGTATCACTATTGAATTTGATCGCGCCTAACGAACTGCCTTCGCGAATTTCCTGTCCGTGATGCCATGGCCCAAGGACTAAATAGACCATGTTGTTTGACTTATCCTTCGGTTCGATTGCCTTGTACACCGCAATATCGCCATAGATGTCTTCCTGGTCCCACAAACTGTGCACGAGCATGACCGGCACTTTCAGCGGCTCTTTTGCAAGCAACTTGTCCACTGCCTGGTCCTGCCAGAACGCATCATACGCTGGATGTTCGAGAATCTTTTTCCAGAAGCCAACTTGCTCGAGCCCACGACGTCGACCCAACTCGCCTGCTGAGACCGACTCGAGAAACATGTCGTAATCGTCGTGGTGGCTGGTCCACCATAATATGTCGTTAGCGCGCGTGGCCTCCTGGTCATAGATATAAGGCATGCCTTGTTGCCGGAACGCTCCATTGTGAAACCAATCGTCACCCATCCAGCCGTCGACCATCGGATTCATAGGAACAGACACCTTCAAGGCTGGATGTGGATTGAACAGAGCCATCAACGGTAAGAATCCATCGTACGAGATTCCGAGAATGCCGACCTTGCCATTGGTCTCAGGAATATTCTTCACCAACCAATCGATCGTATCGTAGGTATCGGTCGCGTGATCTACATTCGTTGGGTTCTGTGGTCCACGTAGAGGTCGGTTCATTACATAATCGCCTTCAGATCCATACTTGCCGCGAATGTCCTGCACAACTCTGATGTAGCCGCCTTCAACAATGACGTCCGTTGCATTGTCATAACCTTCCAGACTGGGCCCGAGATGCGAACTATTTGTATGAGTTGTTAAGGCAGTGGCGTTATATGGCGTGCGAGTTAAAAGAATTGGCGCACTCTTAGCGCCTTTCGGGACGAGAATCACCGTGTGCAGTTTCACGCCATCACGCATTGGAATCATCACTTCCCGGCGGGTGTAGTCAAAACCATCGTAGGTTGGTTCAATCTTCTCTGGCCTTTCGCTGGGCAAAGTCTGCGCGTGAACAAAACTTGACATAGACAAGATTGCAATGATTACCAGGACAGTTTTGCATTGGGCTTTGATCATCTATGTTTCCTTTCGAGCGTCTTGCTTGCCGGGGTGATAGGACTTATTCGATCTATAGGACATATAAAGCAATCTTAAATCTTAAATTCCTTCACTTTCTCATTCGCTTCATCAACTGAGCGTGATTGTCGAGAATGCTTGTGACTGTGTCGGGATTCGGCTCAAGCGACCAGACGTCGTGTTCAAACGTGCCTCCAAGAATGATGCCGTCGCGCCGTGGGAACATATAACCCAATTGACCGACATAGCAGTAATCGATTTCTGGCTGTGGCAGCAGTATCTCGAGTTGACCACGTACTGGAGTCAAGCTCGGATCACCGACCAGCTTCTTCGCTCCGAGGCCTGTGCAGTTGAAGATCAAAACTTCCGACAACTGAGCAATCTCTTCGGCATTTTGAAATTCACGCACGACGACTTTCCCGCCAGCGACATAAAAGTCGCGCAGTAACGCATTAAGATACGTTTGCGGTTCGATCAGCATCGTACTGAACTGTCGTGCTGTCTGAACGCCGAAGTATTTCTTTGACTCTTCAAATCGGTGATTGTCTGGATAGAGTTCAGCACCGCCTGGCATGTCAGGCGACAGCGAGCCTTCGCCACTCTGAAACTCGAAAGTATCAATCCACCGCACTCCATACTCGGGCCCCGCCAGCAACTGGAAAGCGCGATTCGCGGTCGAGCAAGCTAATTGAAATTGATCCAGGAACTTTGAAGTTGTTCGGTTGCCTTCATAGACAGACGTGGGGTACCAAAATCCGCCGGCAATGTTCGAAGTGGTTTCGGGCGGCAGCTCCTTTGCGTAAATGGTTACTGAGCCGCCGCGTCGTTGGAATAGACGCGCAGTCGAAAGCCCGATCACTCCGCAGCCTAACACCGCACAGTTGGGTTGCCTGGAATCGCGGGCGAGTTCCAGAGCCAGATGTGCACTTCCCCACGACAGTGTGATCCCGGCGCCCCCGTGCCCGTAGTGATGCACAAGCAATTTATCGCCGAGCTTTTCTGTTTCCACGCGGAAGCCCTCGGGACGATAAGGTCTTAACCCCACGACCGTACGAATCAGCCGATCACGCGAGACTTTGACCGGGAGAAGTGTTCGCTTGTTGTCTTTTGCTGCAAGTGAACGTCCGGAGCTTCCTAAGGCCAAACCGCCAGTGGCCGCGAGAGCCGACTGAATAAACGTTCGCCTGTTGAGTGGGGTCATGGGTGAATAACGGGCGCGGAGAATATAACATTATTGCCGATTTCCGATTGCCGATTGCCGATTTGTTTCAATTTGGGTTTACCCTGGGACGCGGCGTTTACCGCGAAGCGGTTTCGTCCCAAAGCCCAGGGTTGCTTCAACCCTGGGTCCGTGTTGAGTTTTCTTAACAACCCGGAACGGGTTGCGACCATTGGCACGAGTTGTTGTGGTTGGGTTTGCACGGACGTGTGGCCCATGGTTGCTTCGAACGTACCGGTGGTGTTGAGAGCTTCTAACGATAGGCACGCGTTGGGACGATTGACGCAACCGCGTTGCGGTTGGATTTGCACACGCGCTAACCCAGGGTTGAAGCAACCCTGGGATTTGGGACGTAACCGCTTCGCGGTAAAGCTAAACACTGTGCCCCGCCGCATACCCCGACGCCCACGCCCACTGGAAGTTGAATCCTCCGAGGTGGCCGGTCACGTCTACAACTTCACCAATGAAGTAAAGGCCTGGCACCTTTTTCGATTCCATCGTTTGCGACGACAACTCGTCTGTTGAAACGCCTCCCGCTGTTACCTCAGCTTTCTTGAATCCTTCTGTGCCTGTAGGAACGACTTCGAAGCGGTGTAACCTTGCAGCAATACGTTGAAGTTCCAGCGAACTAAACTGGCGCATCGGTTTTGTGAGCCCAAACAAGTCGCACCAGGCATGCGCGAAACGTTTTGGTAAGTAATGTGAAAGCAGATTCGATAATTCGATTGAGGAACTCTTCTGGTCTTCTAGAAAAGCCGCGTCCCCAAGGTCGGGCAGGAGGTCGATGGAAATTGATGACCCAGGTTTCCAGTAAGAGGATATCTGCAGAATTGCGGGCCCGCTCAACCCGCGATGGGTGATGAGGATATTCTCACGAAAAGACGTCTTGCCGAAG
>Ga0068856_100002613_pt1 | contig 18528 bp, 17 predicted proteins | sample KBSCornC62_FD_66595 | JGI IMG/M metagenome (GOLD analysis project Ga0068856, IMG submission 66595) | Corn rhizosphere microbial communities from Kellogg Biological Station, Michigan, USA - KBS Corn C6-2 | ecosystem: Host-associated > Plants > Roots > Rhizosphere > Soil ...
GCGGTGTTCCCGTTGCAGATGCTGCTCGTCGCGCTGGCGTGGCCGGTGCGGATCACGCGCGCGCAATGGCTCGCCATCGCTGCAGGCTTCGTGCTCGTCGCGGGCTTCTTCGCGCTTCGCAGTCACCTGTTCGGCGATGCCTGGCGCGTTTACCACGCGGGCGCCGGGGCGCCGACGCCCGAACGGCTGCGCGATGCGATCGCGTCGCTGCCGTCGTGGTGGTCGGCACTGACGCATTCGACGCCCCTCGCTGCGAACATCTACGTGCCGCTCGCAGCAGTTGCGTCGCTGGTCCTCCTGGCCGGCGCAGGGTCGCACTCGAGCACTCGCTTGACGGTCGCGCTTGTTGCCGCTTCGGCGGGCCTTGTCGTCGCGACATTCCTGAACCTCGGCAGCATGGGCGATACCGGCGAGGGCGGCCGGCTCGCCTACACGCCGATCGCGTGGCTCGCGCTCGCCCTCGGCGTCGCGGGTGCTGCTCCGCGCGGGCTCGTCGAAGCACGCGGTTGGCGTGACGCAGCGCGTCTGCTCGGCATGGGCCTCCTCCTGCTCGCATGCGTGTCGGGCAGCTGGGTGCTCGAAGGCGAGCTGGCCGGTGCGAGCCGGGCCGAGCAGGGCATGCGAGCGCTCGCACAATCGCTTCCCGCCTGGGTGCGCAGCCATCCGGGACTTACGCTCCTCGTGATTCCGGAGCACGACGGGCCGGTGATCACCGGACGCAACGCGCAAGCCGGGCTGGTGATGCCGCCGCTGCAGCGCGAGCCGCTGCTGCATCGCGTACTGCCGACGGTGCCGCGCGAGATGGACGCGCGCCACGGCCAGCTCGAAGCCGGCCTAGCATCGCGGCTCGAAACGCTTCGTCCGGCCCGCGTCGACGCGCAAACGCTTGCGCGCATTTTTGCGCCGGATACCGCGCGCTGGCCGGATCGCTATGCGTGCTGGTCGACGACCGAGCGGCGCGTCATCGATCTGCCCGCGCCGGATCCCCATGACCGCGCGCGATGGGTCGGCGAGCTCGAGCGGGCGGCCGAGCAGTGCCCGCCACGCGGATGAACGCATGCGCAGTGAACACGCTGCTGCTTCGCGTCGCTCGACAAGTGCAACGACGCTGCAAAAGCTCAGCCGCGCTCGAGCACCACGCCGATCCGCTCCTTGAGCGACGCGGGGTCGAGGTCGTCGTACACCTCGAACGGCTGGCGTATCCACGGGCTGTCGGGCAGGTACTCGACGTAGTAATCGGGCTTGAACACCGAGCACGCCTTCCACCACAGCACGGCCGTGTGCAGTTCCGAGATATGCGGGAAGCGGCGCGGCAGCTCGTCGTGAACTGCGGCGAGCGTGTGCCCCGAATCCACCATGTCGTCGACGAGAAGCACGCGATCGCCGAGGCGCGGCTTCGTCATCGTCATGTGCTCGGCGATGACGAGCTCGCCCCGGATGGTTCCGCCGTCGGCGGTGTACGAGTGCGTCGACAGGATGGCGAGCGGCTGATCGAAGATGCGCGACAGCACGTCGCCGACGCGAAGGCCGCCGCGCGCGATGCAGATGATCTGGTTGAACCGGAACCCCGATTCGTGCACGTTCAGCGCGAGCCTTTCGACCAGCGTGTTGTAGCGCGGCCAATCGATGTCGAGTGTCATCGCGTCTTCGCGTCGAATTTACCGCCGCGAATCGTCGGGCTCCGCCCGCGATTCGAGGGAGATATCTTCGGACGAAAGCAGGGGTTTACTTTCGTCCGCGCAAGAAAACGGGTGGCGGACCAGAATCGTTTCGTCGCGGTCGGGGCCGGTGGACACCATCGCGATCGGGACGCCAGTGAGCGCCTCGATGCGCGCGAGATAGCGGCGTGCGGCCTCGGGCAGCGCGGCGAACGACTTCGCGCCCACCGTGCTCTCGCTCCAGCCGGGCAGCGTTTCGTAGACGGGCTCGCAGCGCGCGACCTCCTCGGCGCCGGTGGGAATGAGGTCGACGGTTTCATCGCCGATCCTGTAATGCGTGCAGACGCGGATCTGCTGCATGCCGTCGAGCACATCGAGCTTCGTGATGCACTGGCCGTTCACGCCATTGAGCTCGAACGAGCGGCGCAGCGCCGGAATGTCGAGCCAGCCGCAACGTCGCGGACGCCCGGTGACCGAGCCGAATTCATTGCCGCGTCTTGCGAGCAGCGCGCCGGTGTCATCGGTGAGCTCGGTGGGGAAGGGACCGGTGCCCACGCGGGTCGTATAGGCTTTCACGATGCCGAGCACGTAGTCGATCATGTTCGGACCGATCCCTGCGCCCGGGGCCGCGGCACCCGCGACGCAATTGGAGCTCGTCACGTACGGGTACGTCCCGTGGTCGACGTCGAGCAGTGCACCTTGCGCCCCTTCGAACAGCAGCGATTCGCCGCGGGCGCGTGCGCGCTGGATCGCCGCCGCCACGTCGCCGACCATCGGGGCGATGGCACTGCCGAGTGCGAGCACTTCGTCTTTCGTCTTCACGAAATCGACCGGCGGGCACTTGAAGTAATGGACCAGCGTGAAATTGTGCAGGTCGAGCAGCCGCTCGAGCTTGTCGGCGAAGCGCGCCGGATCGAGCAGATCCTGCACGCGAAGCGCGCGCCGGCCGACCTTGTCCTCGTACGCGGGGCCGATGCCGCGTCCGGTGGTGCCGATCTTCAGCGTATCGCCGAGCGCCGCTTCGCGCGCCTGGTCGAGTGCCACGTGTATGGGCAGCACCAGCGGGCATGCGGGCGAGATCATCAGTCGCGAGCGCACGTCGACGCCGGCCTGCTCGAGCTCGCCGATCTCCTGCATCAATGCGGACGGCGACAGCACGACGCCGTTGCCGATCAGGATCGCGACACCTTCGCGCAGCACGCCCGACGGAATGAGCCGCAGCACGGTCTTGCGTCCGCCGATGACGAGCGTGTGCCCGGCGTTGTGACCGCCCTGGAAGCGCACCACGCCGCGCGCGCTCTCGGTGAGCCAGTCGACGATCTTGCCCTTGCCCTCGTCGCCCCACTGGGCACCGATGACGACGACGTTGCGGGGACCGGATACGCGCGTCGTGCGAGGATCGGAGACAGCGTTCGATGTCATTTGCGCGTGTCCTTCACCGACGAAAGTCGTCTCTGACCCTACTTCGGTTCGCTACGCGCGAGCACGTCCGCGAGTTGACGAAGGTCGAGCGTGAAGCCGGTCGCCGGGCGCGCGCGGCCGAACGCCTTGCCGATGCCGTCGTAGCGGCCACCCTTGCCGAGCGCATTCGGCTCGCCCGCAATGAACACCGAGAAGATTGCGCCGTTGTGATAATGATAGCCGCGAAGGTCGGCGAGATCGATGTGCAATGCGTCGACGAGCGGCGTGGCCATTTCGACGAGCGCTTCGAGCGACGCGAGGGCGTTGGCGATCGACGCAATGTCGGGCAGCCGCTCGCGTGCAGTGCGCAGAACGTCCGGCGCGGGGCCGTAAAGCACCGGCAGTGCCTCGAGCGCATCACGCCATGCCGGCGGCAGGTGACGCGCAAGCGCATGCACGCCCGGCTGGTCCTTCGTGCGCAGTGCGTCGAACAGCGCGCTGTCGTCGCTTTCGGCGAGCCCGGCCGCACCGGCGAGCGCGCGATAGACACCCATGTGGCCCACATCGAGGTGCAGCCCGCGGACACCGGCCGCGGTGAGCGACGACACGAGAAGCGCGATCACTTCGCGGTCACCGTCGGTCCCCGGTACGCCGAACAGCTCGGCACCGACCTGCACCACTTCACGCGTGGCACCGGGCCCTTCGGCCACCGCGCGCACGACGCTGCCGGCATAGCAGAGGCGCGTCGCGCCCGGCTCGTTCAGCAGATGCGCGTCGATTCGCGCGACCTGCGGCGTGATGTCGGCGCGGATGCCCACCAGCCGTCCCGATTGCGGATCGACCGTCTTGAACGTCAGAAGCTCGAGGTCGCGGCCGCTGCCGGTGAGGAGCGAATCGAGATGCTCGATCAGCGGCGGACGAACGAGCCGGTAGCCGTGGAGTGCAAAGTGGTCGAGCAGCGTGCGCCGCAACGCCTCGAGCCCGGCCGCCTCGGCCGGCAGCACGTCGTCGATCGCTTCGGGGAGCAGCCAGTTGCGCACGCCGAGCTTCAGATGAGGTAGAGGCCGAGCAGCCCGATGAAGATCGCGATCATGCCGATGAAGCGAAGCTGCCCGTCGGTAAGCTCGGTCAGGTGCCGGAAGCCTTCACGCCACACGCGCGGTGCTGCGAACGGCAGCAAGCCTTCGAGGATCAGCAGCAGCGCGAGCGCGGTCCACAGCGAATCCGGCACGCGAGCGGCTCCGTGCCTACTTCGCCGGGGTGCGCGGCGCCGTGCGGCTCGTGCCCGGATCCTTGAAGTACTGGAAGAAATCCGAACTGGGATCGAGCACCATCAAATCGCTCTTGCTGCGAAACGTGGCCCGGTACGCCTCGAGGCTGCGGTAGAACGAATAGAACTCGGGGTTCTGCGTGTACGCCTGCGCATACGTCGCCGAGGCCTTCGCATCGCCGCTGCCCTTGATCTTCTGCGCCTCGCTGTACGCGTCGGCGAGAATCACCGTGCGCTGGCGATCGGCATCGGCGCGGATCTTCTCGGATTCGGCCGCGCCCAGCGAGCGCAATTCGTTCGCGACGCGCCGTCGCTCCGATTCCATCCGCTGATACACGGGACCGGTCACGTCGGGAGGCAGCTCGACGCGGCGCAACCGCACGTCGATCACCTCGACGCCGATCGACTTCGCATCGGCGTTGGCCTTCTGCTGCGTGACCGAAGTGATCTTGTCGCGCGCCGACGAGATGGCCTCGTGCACGTCGTGCTTGTTGAATTCCTCGGCGAGGTTCGCGCGGACCGTCTGCGAAAGACGCCGCCGCGCCGCTTCCTCGTCGCCCTGCACCGAGCGGTAGTACTGGCCCACGTCGGTGATGCGCCACAGCACGACGAAGTCGACGAGCAGCGGCTTCTTCTCCGACGTCGTCACGCGGTCGGGCTCGGGGTTGTCGAGCGTCAGGTTCACCTTGTCGTAGAACTTGACGTTCTGCACGAGCGGAACCTTGAAGTAGAGCCCGGCCGTCGTCTTGGTCTCGACGATTTCGCCGAGCTGGAACTTGATCGCGTACTTGCGCTGGTCGACGGTGTAGACCGATTGCGACGCGATGAACAGCACCGCGACGAGTGCCGCGAGGAGGGGCATCGACGATCTCATGGTGCGCTCATCCTCATCTCCCCTCCCGATTGCGCAGCGCATCGCGCGAGCGCGACGCATCGATCGACAGCGCGTTGTCGGAAGGCATCGCCCGCGGCGGCGTCGCCGTGGCATCGGGCACCGCGGCGCCCGGCGCCGGCGCTGCCGACTGCTGGATCAGCTTGTCGAGGGGCAGGTACAAAAGGCTTCCGCTCTTCTGGTCGACGAGCACCTTGCTCGAATTGCCGAGCACCGACTGCATCGCGTCGATATAGAGCCGCTCGCGCGTGACGCCGGGCGCCTTCTGGTATTCGACCAGCACCTGGTTGAAGCGCTGCGCGTCGCCCTGCGCGCGCTGCTCGACTTCGGATTTGTAGCCGTTCGCCTCCTCGAGCAGCCGCGCCGCCATGCCGCGCGCACGAGGCACGACGTCGTTGGCGTACGCCTGGCCCTCGTTCTTCAGGCGCTCGCGGTCCTGCCCCGCCTTGACCGCGTCGTCGAACGCGGCCTGCACCTTGTCGGGTGGCTGCACGTTCTGCAGCGTGACCTTCTGCACGAACACGCCGGTGCCGAAGCGATCGAGGTTCTGCTGCATCAGTTGCTCGGTCTGCTTCGCGATCTGCTCGCGTCCCTCGTACAGCGCGAAGTCCATCTTCGCCTTGCCGACGACCTCGCGGATGGCCGATTCGGCGACGTAGGCGACGATCTGGTCGGGACGCCGGTTGTTGAAGACGTAGTCCTCGGCGCTCTTCAGGTTGTATTGGACGGCGAACTGGATGTCGATGATGTTCTCGTCATCGGTCAGCATCACCGCTTCCTTGTCGATCTTGTTCTTCGGCGTGTTGCGGTAGCCGACTTCGATCGTCTTCACCTGCGAGAAGTCGACGAGCTCGACCGTCTCGATCGGGAACGGCAGGTGCCAGCGCGGACCGGGCTGCGTGGTTTCGGTGTATTTGCCGAAGCGCGTGACGACACCGCGCCGGCCTTCGTCGACGATGTAGAAGCCGCTGGCGAGCCAGATGACCACGACGAGCACGATCAGCATGCCCGCGCCGCCGAGCGGCAGATGCATTCCGCCGCCACCGCCATCGCCGCCGTCGGGCGATTCGCGGCGGCGCCCGAACAGCTCGTTCATCCGGCGATTGACGTTGCGCCAGATCTCGTCGAGGTCGGGTGGTCCGCTGTTGTTGCTTCGCTTACCCCACTGCGGGTCGTTCAGCGACATACGGGTTCCACTCGGGCTCGGAGCATGCAAAGTTCGGCGCACACGCGCCCAGGGAACCGGAAGGCTCAAAAGCCGGAACGCGCCGGTGTGTCGGTTGGTTCGGAAACGGGAAGCGGCGAGGCCGGGAAGCGTTCGGCCAGCGCGGCGCGCAACTCGGCGATCCCGGCGCCGGTGACCGCACTCACGCGGACCGACGAGATGGTACCACAGGGGTCGCGCTCGACGCCGGCCGCGGTCGCGGCGAGGTCGCTCTTGTTGTAGATGCGAATCTGCGGTACTTCGCCTGCGCCGATCTCGTCGATCAGCGCGTCGACGGCGTCGATCTGCTCGTCGCGGTTCGGCGCACTTGCGTCGATCACGTGCAGCAGCAGATCGGCGTCGGCCGCCTCGGCGAGCGTTGCGCGAAACGCGGCCACGAGATCGTGCGGCAGGTCGCGGATGAAGCCGACCGTGTCGGACAGCACGATGTTCTCGGCACCCTGGACGTGCACGCGGCGAAGGGTCGTGTCGAGCGTCGCGAAAAGCTGGTTCGCCGCATAGACCTTCGCCGCCGTCAGGCGGTTGAAGAGCGTCGACTTGCCGGCATTGGTGTAGCCGACAAGCGCCACCGTGCGTACCGCTGCACGCCGGCGCGCGCGATTCTGCGTGGCGCGGCTTCGCGCCACGCGGCGCAGGCGCTCGCGCAGCAGCTTGACGCGCTGGGTGATGAGGCGCCGGTCGGTTTCGAGCTGCGTCTCGCCGGGGCCGCGCAAGCCGATGCCGCCCTTCTGCCGCTCGAGGTGGGTCCATCCGCCGACCAGCCGGGTGGCCATGTGATTGAGCTGCGCGAGCTCGACCTGCAGCTTGCCCTCGGCGCTGCGCGCGCGTTGCGCGAAGATGTCGAGGATCAGGCTAGTGCGGTCGACGACGCGACATTCGAGCGCCTGCTCGAGATTGCGTTGCTGGACCCCGGATAGCGTGTGGTCGAAGATGACGAGGTCGGCGTCGGCCGCGCGGCGCTGTGCGGCGATCTCGTCGACCTTGCCGCGTCCGGCGAAAAGCGCTGCGTCGGGACGGGGCCGGCGCCCGCGCAGATTGCCGACGACGGTGGCACCGGCCGATGCGGCGAGCGCCGCGATTTCGGCAAGCCGGTCGGAGCCGTCGACGCGGCCGATGTCGAGCGCGACCACGAGCGCGCGATCGCCGGTATCGGGGCGTTCGAACATGCCGGCTAGCTCACCGCGGGCCGACGCCGCGCGGTGCGCGGCACAGCGGCGTGCCGGGCGGCGTCAGCTTTCGGCTTCGTGGTGATTCTGATGCGGCATCGCGACCGGTCGCGACGGCACGACCGTCGAGATCGCGTGCTTGTAGACCATCTGGGTGACGGTGTTCTTCAGCAGCACCACGTATTGGTCGAACGATTCGATCTGTCCCTGCAGCTTGATGCCGTTCACCAGGTAGATGGAAACCTGCACGTGCTCCTTGCGCAGGGTATTCAGAAACGGGTCTTGTAGCATTTGCCCTTTATTGCTCATCGGTGAGCTCCGCGCTTGTTTTTCTGGTTACCGACTGGAATTCGCGTACGGATTGGCGCCTGTCTTGAATTGTATCCTAAGGGGTGTGCCCCGCAATTGGAACGCGTCGCGGAAAAAATGTTCCAGATAGCGCCGGTAGCCGTCGGACACGTGCGATAGCGCCGAACCGTGGACGATCACGAGCGGCGGATTGACGCCGCCCTGGTGTGCGTAGCGCAGCTTCGGGCGCACGTAGCCCGCACGCGGCGGCTGCTGGCGCTCGACGGCCAGCTGCAGCGTGCGTGTCAGCCGCGGCGTCGGCAGCCTGGCCATCGCGGCGGCATACGCGTTGTCCACGGCGCGCAGCAGCGCATCGACGCCGCGTCCCTCGCGCGCCGAGATGTGGTGATGCTCGGCAAAGCCCAGGAATGCGAGCTTGCGGTCGAACTCGCGCTTGACCGTTGCGCGCTGCTCGTTGTCGGCTGCGTCCCATTTGTTGATGCCGATCGTCATCGCGCGCCCCGCCTCGAGGATGTGGCCGGCGAGGTGCGCGTCCTGCTCGGTGATGCCGTCGCCGGCATCGAGCAGCAGGATCACGACGTTCGCGTCCTCGATCGCCTGCAGCGTCTTGATCACCGAAAACTTCTCCACCACTTCGCTCACCTTGCCGCGCCGGCGCACGCCGGCGGTGTCGATCAGCGTATAGCGGCGATCGCCGCGCTCGAAATCGAGATGGATCGAGTCGCGTGTCGTGCCGGGCTGGTCGAACGCGATCACGCGTTCCTCGCCGAGCAGCGCGTTGACGAGCGTCGACTTGCCGACGTTGGGCCGGCCGACGACGGCGACCTTGATGCGCCGCTGGCCCCCGTCGATCGGCTCGGCTTCGGCGGGCGGCGGACATTGCTCGAGCGCGATGTCGATCAGGTCGCGCACGTTTTCGCCGTGTGCAGCCGAAATGGGCAGCGGTTCGCCGACACCGAGCTCGTGAAATTCGACGCTGCGCTCGGGCGCGAGTCCTTCCGCCTTGTTGACCGCGAGCACCACCGGTCGCCCCGACTTGCGCAACAGCGACGCGATCGCGTGATCCTGCGGCGTGACGCCCTCGCGCGCGTCGACGATGAACACGATGACGTCGGATTCGGCGATGGCCGCGCGCGCCTGCTTCGCCATCTCGAACAGGATGCCCGACGTCGCGACCGGCTCGAAACCGCCCGTGTCGACGACGAGGAATTCGCGCTCGCCCGCGCGGGCGCGTCCGTAATGACGGTCGCGCGTCAGGCCCGGAAAATCGGCGACGAGCGCGTTACGCGTCTTCGTCAGCCGGTTGAAGAGCGTCGACTTGCCGACATTGGGACGGCCGACGAGGGCGATGGTGGGGAGCATGAGGGTCGGAGACGACTTTCCGGACGAGTCACCGGGTTGCCGCTCGATGGTCGCTGAAAGTCGTCTCTGACCCTACATCGGTTCAACGAGCAGAAACCGAAAAGAGCGTTCCCTTTTCCGATTGCCACAGCATGCCGCCGCCGAGCGGCGCCGGCTGCGTCGTGGCCTGGCTGCCGTCGGTGGCAACCCGCCCGACGTACGTGCCGTCGCTGCGTGACAGCAGGTGCAGGTAACCCTCGACGTCGACGACGCCGACCTCGTCGCCGATCAGCTGCGGGCCGCCGATGCGCCGCTTTGCCAGTGCGTCCTGCTTCCAGACCGACGCGCCGTTCGTGCGGTCGAACGCGAGCACGCTACCCTTGTCGTCGACGACGTAGACGCGATTCGCGTCGGCGGTGATCCCGGCGAGGCTCGATACGTCGCGCGTCCAGATGAGCGACCCGCGCACGACGTCGAAGCAGGCGACACGGCCCTGGTACGCCGCGGCGCACGCCTCCTTTTCGTCGACATACGGAAGGCTCGTGACGTCCGCGATGCGCTCGAGCTCGGTTGCGCCCTTCGGTGTGGCGACGGTGCCATCCCAGGCGACCGTCCCGGTCTGCGCATCGATCGCGAGGAGCCGTCCGCCGGCGGTGCCGACGAACAGGCCGCCGCGGGACACGACCCCGCCGGCCGCGTTGCGGACCGTCAGCGGCGGATTCGTGCGCGGATCGACCCACAGTGTCCTGCCGTCGGTGCCCGACAGCCCGTAGATGCGTCCGTCACCCGAAAACACGATGACGACGTTCTCGTCGATGCGCGGAGGCGCAATGACTTCGCTCGACACGCGCACGGTCCAGCGCGCCTTGCCGGCGGTGTCGAACGCGAGCACGTCGCCCTTGGCGGTGCCGACGACGACGAGCGATGCATCCGCCCCCGGGCCCGCCGACAGCGCCTGGCCCGCGCTGACCTTCCATTCGACGCGTCCGGTGGCCGGATCGAGCCGCATCAGCGTGCCGTCGCTGGCGGCCGCGTAGACGGCCGACGCGGTGATCGCCGGCGCGATGCCGGGCGCGGCCTTGCCTACGCTCTGCTGCCAGTTGATGCGCGGCGTGACGGCGGCGTTGAGCGCCGGCAGCGGCCCCGGCTTGTGGCTCCCGCCGGTGAGCCAGGCGAACGACGGCGTCGGGATCGACGACATCCACGAGGTCAGCGGCGATTCGGAAAGCGTCGCACACGCCGCGCACAGCACGACGGTGACGAGCGCGGCCGATGCGGCGCGAAGCACGGGCATCACCGATGCCGCTCGCGTCATTTCGCCGCTCCGCGGGCCTTGCCTTGCGCGGCATCGCCCGCCGCGACCGGGGGCGGGGCCGCCGGCGACGCGTTCGCTGCCGGCGCGCTCGATTCGGCCACCTTCGCCGTCGCGGGAATCGCGTCGTGCTTCACCTGCACGTAGTTGCGATACGCCGATTTGGGATCGAGCTTCGCGAGCGCATTTTCGTACGCCGCGCGCGCGTCGGCGCCGCGTCCGGCGGCGGCCAGCGCATCGCCGCGCAGATCGGCGTACATGCCGTCGAACGACGCGGGGTGCTTCGCATCGAGCGTCGCGAGTGCTGCGTCGTATTGCTTGTCGTCGATCTGGATCTGCGCGAGGCGATAGCGCGCGATCGTGCGCAGCTCTTCCTCGGACGCGTGATCGACGACCCATGCGAGCTGTGCCTTCGCACCGTTGCGATCGCCGGCGTCGTAGAGCATCTTCGCGTAGAGCAGCTCGGCACGCGGCGCGTAGCTGGTGCTCGCATAGCGATCGGTGATCTGCGCGATGGCATCCTTCGCCTTGGCCGTGTCCTTCGTACGCGCGGCCTCGCTGACGGCGCTGTACAGCACCGACGCATTCTCGGCGCGGTGGCCCGCATACCAGCGCCATCCCTGGATGCCGGCGACGACGAGCAGCCCGAGCACGAGCGCGACGGTGACGGTTCCGCCATAGCGCGTCCACCACGCCTTGAGGTCGTCGATCTGGTCCTGTTCCTCGAGATCATAAAGAGCCATATTCATCCTTACCGGTATTGAGTGCGGCGAAGCGGGCAACGACGTCGGCCAGCGGCACGGCGACCTGGTCGCCGCCTTCGCGCAGATGCTTGATCGCGACGGTGCCGGCCGCGGCCTCGTCGTCGCCGACGATGATCGCGAGCCGGGCGCCGCTCGCATCGGCCTTCTTCATCTGCGACTTGAAGCTGCCGCCGCCGGCGTGCAGAACGACGCTCGCGCCGTGATCGCGCAGCGTTTCGGCGACGTGGCGCGCGACCGCGCCCGCCTTGTCGCCGGCGTGCACGACGTAGGCATCGGGCGCCGCGGCGCGTGCCTTGCCCTGCGCCTCGAGCAGCAGGATCATGCGCTCGACGCCGATCGCGAATCCGCACGCCGGCGTGGGCTTGCCGCCCAGTTCCTCGAACAGCCCGTCGTAGCGCCCGCCCCCCGCGACCGTGCCCTGCGCGCCGAGCGCGCCGGTGACCCATTCGAAAACGGTGCGATTGTAGTAGTCGAGCCCGCGCACGAGCCGTGCATCGACGCTGTACGCGATCCCGGCGTCGTCGAGCAGCGCCCGCAATGCGTCGAAGTGCGCGCGCGATGCGTCGCCGAGCTGGTCGACGAGCCGCGGCGCGGCGGCGATCACGTCCTGCAGCGGCGGATGCTTGCTGTCGAGAATGCGCAGCGGATTGGCGTGCAGGCGCCGCTGCGAATCGGCGTCGAGCATGTCGGCATGGCGCGCGAAATGTGCGATCAGCGCCTCGCGGTGCAGGCGTCGCTCGGCCGGGTCGCCGATCGAGTTGATCGACAGCGTGATGCCATCGAGCCCGAGCGCGCGCCACAGCCTTGCCAGCATCACGATCTGCTCGGCATCGACGTCGGGACCCGGAAACCCCAGTGCCTCGACATCGAGCTGATGGAATTGCCGATAGCGCCCCTTCTGCGGCCGCTCGTGGCGGAACATCGGGCCGGCGGTCCAGATGCGCTGCGGCCGCTCGTACGTCAGGTGATGCTCGATGGCGGCACGCACGATGCCGGCCGTCGCCTCGGGACGCAGCGTCAGGCTTTCGCCGTTGAGCTTGTCCTCGAACGTGTACATCTCATGCTCGACGACGTCGGTGTGCGCGCCGATGCCGCGCACGAAAAGCGGCGTCGGCTCGACGACGGGCACGCGCAGGTTGCGATAGCCGTAGCGCTCGAACACGTTGCGCGCGGTGTCCTCGAAGCGCTGCCAGACGGCCGCCTCGTCGGGTAGCACGTCGTTCATGCCGCGTACGGCCTGCAATGCAGCTGCCATGGTTTTTCCCGATGCGATCAACGCGAATCAGCGCGGGACCGCACTGCTGCTTCGCGCTGACTCGATCGCCTTGACGGCGATCGTCTTCTGCTGCGGCACGAGCGCTGCCGACTTCGCTTCGCCGCCGTACGTCGCACGCACGTAGTCGACGACGATGCGCTCGAATTCCTCGGCGATGCGATCGCCCTTGAGCGTGACCGTCTTCTGTCCGTCGACGTAGACCGGCGCGACCGGCGTCTCGCCGGTGCCGGGCAATGAAATGCCGACATTGGCGAGCTTCGATTCACCGGGCCCGTTGACGACGCAACCCATGACGGCGACGTGCATCGCCTCGACGCCCGGGTAGCGCTCGCGCCATGCCGGCATCGATGCGCGCAGGAACGATTGGATGTGTCCGGCGAGTTCCTGGAAATAGCTGCTGGTGGTGCGGCCGCAGCCGGGACACGCGGTGACCATCGGCGTGAACGAGCGCAGCCCCATCGTCTGCAGCAGTTCCTGGGCGACGATCACCTCGCGCGTGCGATCGCCGCCCGGCTCGGGCGTGAGCGACACGCGCAGCGTATCGCCGATCCCCTGCTGCAGGAGCACGGCCATCGCCGCCGTCGACGCGACGATGCCCTTGCTGCCCATGCCCGCTTCGGTGAGGCCGAGATGCAGCGCGTAGTCGCAGCGGCGCGCGAGATCGGAGTAGACGGCGATCAGGTCCTGCACGTTCGAGACCTTGCACGACAGGATGATCCGCTCGGGCGGCAGTCCGAGCGCTTCGGCCTGCGCCGCGCTTTCGAGCGCCGACGCGACGAGCGCTTCGCGCATGACCGCTTCGGCTTCCGCGGGGCGCGCGTTGCGCGCGTTGTCGTCCATCATGCGCGCCAGCAGCGCCTGGTCGAGGCTGCCCCAGTTGACGCCGATGCGCACCGGCTTGTCGTGGCGGATCGCGAGCTCGATCAGCGTGGCGAACTGCGAATCGCGCTTGCTGCCCTTGCCGACGTTCCCCGGGTTGATCCGGAACTTGGCGAGCGCCTCTGCGCATGCCGGATGCTCGGCCAGCAGCTTGTGGCCGTTGAAATGAAAATCGCCGATCAGCGGAACCATGCAGCCGCTGTCGTCGAGACGCTTGCGGATCTCGGGAACGGCGGCGGCCGCTTCGGTCGTGTTGACGGTGACGCGGACGAGCTCGGACCCCGCGACAGCGAGCGCGCGCACCTGCTCGACGGTGGCGGCGACGTCGGCGGTGTCGGTGTTCGTCATCGACTGCACGACGATCGGCGCGCCGCCGCCGACGGCAACGCCGCCGACATCGACGCGACGGCTTGAACGACGGATGATCGCTTCGCGCTCGATCACGTGGCTCGACCGGTTCGCAGTGGCAGGATGCGCGTCGTTGCAGCCGTGCGCCTCATAGCAGCAATGCGCGTCGTCGTACCGATGCGCGTAGTCGCAGCGATGCGCATCATTGCAGCGAAACATGCGCGACGTTGCCGCGCGTGTAGGGGGTCAGGTCGAGCGACTGCCCGCGAAACGTGACATCGACGTCGCGCGCATTGCCGAGCGAGAGCTCGAGCGGCGGCACGCCGGAGATCGTCTGCGTCATGCCGGCGCCACCGGTCATCTGCAGCACGACGCGACCCTTCGCGTCCTTGACCTCGGCCCACGATGTGCCCTTGAACGTCAGCACGAGCGGCGTTTCCGCCGGCGCCCCGCCGGCACTCGCGGGCGGCGCGGTTGCTGCCGCAGCGGCGGAATCGCCTGCCGGCGGTGTGGGCAACACCTTGATGGCGCTGCTCGCGGTGGCGCTCGTCGCATCGGCGGGCGTGGCCGTCGCGGTCGACGGGGCAGGCGCTCCCGGCGCGGCCGCCGGATTCGGAAGCGCCGACGCCGTCGTCACCGGCGGTGCAGGCGTCCCCGAAACCGAGGGTGCGCTTTCGGTGTCGCGCTGCGCAAGCGACGACAGCAGGGCCGGCAGATGGAACGACGAGCGCGTCAGCTGCAAATAGGCAACGGCGGCGATGACCAGGATGACCAGCAGCGGAACCAGCCAGCGCGCCGCGGACGGCCTCGTTATGCGCTCGACGGGGATTTCGCCCATGGGACGCCGCGATGCAGTCAGCGCCGGGCGTTCGAGTGCAGGGGTGGTGTCGGACGCCGGAAGCAGCGCGAGCACAGCGTCGGGATCGAGTTGCACGAAGCGCGCGTAGTTGCGTGCGAAACCGCGGACGAACGTGCGCCCGGGCAGGCGCTGCCAATCGTCGTCCTCGAGCGCCTTCACCTGCCGCGGTGCGAGCTTCAGCTGCTGCGCAACCGCATCGACGGACAATCCCGTCGCCTCGCGCGCCGCGCGAAGCCGCGCGCCCGCCGTGTCCTGCATGCGCGCGCTCGCGCCGGTTTCCTTCGCGTTGGCGTCCGCCGGAGCGTCGGTGCGCGGCGCGTTCATTCGCATGTCCCGCCGGCCGCCGCCTTCGCTTCGGGCGAATCGGGCCAGCGATTCTTCAATTGCGATTCGTACGAGCGCTCGGCCTCGCGATCGCCCTGCTTGCGCTCGATGCACACGCCAAGGTAGAGCGCCTGCGGCGACGGCGATGCCTGCCGCATCACGGGCACCATCCACGCGCGCGCCTCACCCATCCGCTTGTCGCGGTACGCGAGGAGCGCGAGGTTGTAAGCGGCGGTGGGATTGCCCGGCGACGCGGACAGCGCGCGGCGCAGATACTCCTCGGCGTTCTTCGTGTCGCCGACGGCCGCGCTGCATTTGCCCGCGTTGATCAGCGCGATTTCCGGCGTCCGGTAAAGCGGATCCTTCAGCACCTGCTCGAATTCGGGCAGCGCCTCGCGCGCGCGGCCGGTGCCGCACAGATACGCACCCCAGTTCTCGCGGATCTCGGAATTGTCGGGCGCCAATGCCAGCGCCTGGCGGAAGTTCTCCTCGGCCTTCGCGCGCTCGCCGAGCATCGCGTAGACGAGGCCGTAGATATCGTAGATCTTCGAATAGGTGGGATCGAGGGCCTTCGCATTGCCGAGCTCCTCGAGCGCGATGTCCATCTGCCCGCGCTGGTAATAGCCGGCAGCGAGATCGGTGCGGATCTTTGCGCGCTCCTGCGGCGTGGCCTCCTGCGATTTGATGGGCGTTGTGTCAGGTGCCGGTGCTTGCGCCTGCTGCGGCGCCGGCGGCTTCGATGCGCACGCGGCGAGCGCGACCGCGACCGCGACGAGCAGGGACGATGCAAGGCGATTCATGCGCAGATGTCCGGGATGAGGCGCCGTTCAGCGCGCAGCGAGCGGAATGCGGGCGGCGAGCCGGTGCTTCGTGCGGTCGTGCACCTGCCCGGCGAGCTGTCCGCACGCGGCATCGATGTCGTCGCCGCGCGTCTTGCGGATTGTCGCCACGATCCCGGCATCCTGCAATGTGGCAGCAAAACGGCGGACGCGCTCGCGCGGGCTGGTTGCGAAGCCGCTGCCCGGGAACGGATTGAACGGGATCAGGTTGAGCTTGCACGGCACGTCGTGCACGAGCGCAAGCAGCGCGGCCGCGTGCTCGGGCTGGTCGTTGACGCCGTCGAGCATCACGTACTCGAACGTGATGAAATCGCGCGGCGCGCGCTCGAGATAGCGCACGCACGCGGCCATCAGGCTGGCGAGCGGGTGCCGGCGGTTGATCGGCACGAGGCGATCGCGCAGCGCGTCGGTGGGCGCGTGCAGCGACACGGCGAGCGCCACCGGGCATTCGTCGCGCAGCCGGTCGATCCATGGCACGAGGCCCGACGTGGACAGCGTGACCCGCCGTCGCGAAAGCCCGTAGGCATTGTCGTCGAGGAACGTGCGCAACGCGGGAACGACGTTGTCGAAGTTCGCGAGCGGCTCGCCCATTCCCATCATCACCACGTTCGTGATCGGTGCCCGTCCGGCTTCGACCCACGGTGGCTGGATGCCGTCGTTCAACAGCGTCCGGTTCGCGTGCCATAACTGGCCGACGATCTCGCCGGTGCTCAGGTTGCGATTGAAGCCTTGCCGCCCGGTCGAGCAGAACGCGCAGTCGAGCGCGCATCCGGCCTGCGATGAAATGCAGAGCGTTCCGCGGTCGTCCTCGGGAATGTAGACCGCCTCGACGGCATTGCCGTTGCCCGCGTCGAGCAGCCATTTGCGCGTACCGTCGGCGGCGGTGGTATCACGCAGGACCGCCGGTGCGCGGATCGCGGCGGCGCCGGCGAGCGACGCGCGCAGCGGTTTCGCGAGATCGCTCATCGTGCCGATGTCGGCGGCGAAGCGCTGGTGCACCCAGCGACAGACCTGGCGCGCGCGAAACGGCTTTTCGCCGCGTTCGGCGAACCAGTGGGCAAGCGCCGCGGGTTCGAGGTCGAGCAGGTTCTGCATCGCGACGCGCCGTCCTCCGATTACCGTGCGTAGATGCTGTGTGCCGGGAAGAAGTAGGCGATTTCGTTCGCCGCCGTTTCCGCTGCGTCGGAACCGTGCACGGCATTGGCGTCGATCGAGCGCGCGAAGTCGGCGCGAATGGTGCCGGCCGCTGCCTTCTTCGGATCGGTGGCGCCCATCAGCTCGCGATTCTTCGCGATCGCGTTCTCGCCTTCGAGCACCTGGATCATGACCGGGCCGGTGGTCATGAAATCGACGAGGTCGCGAAAGAACGGCCGCTCGCGATGCACCGCGTAGAAGCCCTCGGCGTCCCTGCGCGACAGCCACGCCATGCGCGCCGCGACGATCGTGAGCCCGGCCCTTTCGAAGCGCGAGTAGATCTCGCCGATGACGTTCTTCGCCACCGCGTCGGGCTTGATGATCGAAAGGGTGCGCTCAACAGCCATGTTTCCGCTCCGACAAGATAAAAGCAAGTAAATTCAAAATTATAACATGTGACGCGGTCGCGATTGCCGCGTTGGCCAGACGCCGCGCAACCGGGCGGATCGGCCCGCGCGCAGTCGCGCGGCGAACGCGCCCTTTGCAGGAAAGGCGTCGTCGATGGCAGGCGCGGGCGCGTGCGTCAGACGGGGCGCCATTCGAGCGCCACGCCGGCCTCGCCGGGGGCGGCCAAGAAGCTGGTGTCGACGCCGGCGCAGGCAACCGCGGCCAGCGCGTCGCCGCAGTAGACGCGCGGCATGCCGGTGCGCGCCCATGGCGGCACGCCCGCTTCGCGCAGCAGATCGGCGACGTTGCGGCGCAGGCCGCCGCCGATTCGCAAGCGCTCTCCCGGCGTGCCGGAGCGAAGCGTTACGGCCGTCCCGGCGAGATGGCGCGTCGCGATGCCGCCGCCGGCGGTCGCTGAAAGGACAACGGTGCCGTGGGGCAACGCGATACTACCGTCGCCCGTCCACCTGAGCGAATACCCGTCCGGCGCACGCGGATGGACGCACACGCGTCCACGGTGCACGCCGAGTTCGGCGCCTGCGTGCACGAGCGCCGTGCGCGCGTCGCCGGCGGCGGACGTCAATTGCCGCAGCATCTCGGCGAGCCGCGCCGAAGACGGCGCCGGCAGGCCGTGCTGGCGCAAGAACCAGCGCAACAGGTTGCGCGCGCGCGGAGCGCCGAGCGAGCGCAGGGCCGCGCGATCGAGCGTGGCGCCGTCGCAAGCATCGCGCGCATCGAGATCGGCGAGCTCGTCGAGCAGCGCGGCCGCTTCCGCCTGAAGCCGCGCCGCTCGCAGCAACGTACCGGGATAACCCGGCGCGATTGCCCGCAGCGCCGGCACGACGTCGGCGCGCAACGCGTTGCGGCGATAGCGCGCATCGGCGTTGCTTTCGTCGTCGATGTAGTCGAGCCGCTCCCGCGCGACGTATGCATCGAGCGCCTCGCGTGTGATTCCGAGGAGCGGGCGCAGCCAGCGCACGCCGCGATCGACGGCGATGCCGGGCATGGCCGCCAGGCCGCGCGGCCCCGCGCCCCGAAGCAACTGCAGCAGCACCGTTTCGGCCTGGTCGTCGGCGTGATGGCC
>Ga0068856_100002614_pt1 | contig 18521 bp, 35 predicted proteins | sample KBSCornC62_FD_66595 | JGI IMG/M metagenome (GOLD analysis project Ga0068856, IMG submission 66595) | Corn rhizosphere microbial communities from Kellogg Biological Station, Michigan, USA - KBS Corn C6-2 | ecosystem: Host-associated > Plants > Roots > Rhizosphere > Soil ...
CGAAGGAAATGACTAAACTTATTTCTATTTCAAAGGATGCAAATCCAAATTACCTTGCTAAGATCATACGCGTACCTAAACTACGAAAACATGCCAACGCCGATAGGCTAATGGTTATGACAGTAGATGGTAACGACATTATAACATCGAGCGAAACTCAAGAGGGAACTGTAAGTATTTACTTCCCACTTGAGTGTCAACTCTCGCACGATTATTTAAGTAAGAACAACGATTATAGGAAAACATTAAATCTTAACGTTGATCTTGAAGCTGCTGGTGGTTTCTTCGAAGAAAAAAGAAGGATTCGTGCAGTAAAGCTACGTGGCGAAAAGTCACAAGGTTATGTAGTCCCAATCTCAACTATGGATGTACTTGTGGGTAATAAGTATAAAGAGTTAGAGAATTACATTGGTGAAGAATTTGATACCATTGACGGGCAATTGCTTTTAAATAAATATGTGGTACGCGAGGTAACACAACAGCAATCTAATGGTAAGAAAGCGGTTAAATTAGAATCTAAGTTAGTAGACAATCAATTCAGGTTACATTATGACACAGCGCAATTCGGTAAGAATTTATATAGGCTCAAACCAGAAGATCTTATCTCGATCACATGGAAGCTCCATGGGACGAGTTTCGTTTCCAGTAAAATACTATGTAAACGAAAACTCAATTGGAGAGAAAGAGTTGTTCGCTGGCTTGGATTTGATCTCACACAGACCGAATATGCGAACATATACTCGTCGCGTAAAGTAATTAAAAATGAAGACCTTAACACGACTCCGCAGCACTATTATAAATATGATCTTTGGGGAGATATTAACGATACCTTCAAAGATCAACTACATGATGGAGAGACCATCTATGGAGAGTGTGTGGGTTTCACCAAAACTGGCGAGTTCATCCAAGGAGGATTCGACTATGGATGCGCACCAAAGGAAAAGAAACTATATGTATATCGTATAACTCATACTAATACATCTGGTAAGGTTATTGATTTACCATTCAATATGGTGCAACAACGCTGTGAGCAATTAGGTGTTGAAGCTGTACCACTAATTTTCTTTGGTAAAGCTAAAGAGTTCCATCCTACAGTATATACAATTACTAGTGATGGAATCGCTAAGGTTAAAACTCCTGCTAGTATGGTTCCAGTTGAGGTCTGGAGAGAAAGCTTCTTCGATACTTTAAAGGAGAAGTATGTTTTCGACCAGGATAGCCAATTCTGTAAGAATAAGGTTCCTGAGGAAGGCGTTGTAGTACGTATCGAAGGTTTAAACGCCGAGGCATTCAAACTAAAAGCTTTTAGGTTTTTGGAAAATGAAAGCAAGGAGCTGGACAAAGGTGAAGCTAACATCGAGGATCAAGTAGCTGCTGAGTAATTAAAAAGTAAATACAATGACAAGAGATCGAGTGGTAAGAAAGCCAAATTTACCTGAGCGGCTATTAGCTGCTGGGTTCACAATAGTGGGTGAGAAGGAAATCTACGAGAGCAAGAGAGCTATGCATGGGTATAGCCCTACAAATGGATGGTTAGGTTGTACTACCTATCATCCATGTGTTAGGATGGTTAGGGAGTTTCATCACGAAACCCTAACTGTAGACTTCTCTCTGCAAGGTCCTATCTCTGCACTATACGCGAAAAAAGAAGACTACCCTTTATATGAGAGGCGTGCAGTAAAATGCATAGCCTTCCGTAGGGGAGAGAAAGTTCTGTACGCAAATTTGTCTGGTATATTGCCAGATGATGACTTTATAGAAGGTTTTATAAGAAATGTTAAACGAGCTGAGGATATTGATCGGTGTGCCGGGTTCGGGAAAAAGCACCTATGCAAATCAATTATTAAAGACAGACAAGAGCTTTACAAAAGTGTCACGAGACGACGTTAGGTTCATGCTTAAGGATATGCCTTATCCTGGAGAAGAGGTAGAAGGAATAGTGAGTTCGATAGTAGATTCTTCAGTGAGAGCATCTCTAAAAGCTGGCTATGATGTCGTCCTCGACAACACTCATTGTAATGCCAAACATCTAAAAGAGACTATAGCTAAGTTCGGTAAGGAGGCAAGAATTGTTCTGAAAGTAATAGGTAGTGAGCTATCTATGAAGCAGATCAAAGCACAGAATCTAAACCGAACTAAAGTAGTTCCTGAGGAAGTTATAGACCGAATGTACGACGGTTTCAAACACATAGTACAAAATAAAAAAGAGTTTCAGCAACAAATTGACGAACTTGCGGCAGAAGCATATACGGCAACTGAGCCTATAAAACAAGATGAAGCCCTTGAAAAGGTTATCATCGTGGATATAGATGGTACAGTTGCCCATATGGAGGGTAAGCGTAGTCCATTTGACTGGCAGAAAGTTCACTTAGACTCACCTGATCAAAAAGTGTTAGGTTTAGTAAGAGGTCTGTCAGAAAAATATAAGGTTATATTCATGAGTGGTAGGGACGAGGAAGCGAGAGATCTAACAACTCTGTGGCTTCAACAGCACTACAAGAATGAGGAGATAACCTTATTTATGCGCCCGCATAAGGACTATCGTAAAGATAGTATCGTTAAGCTAGAACTCTATAACCAACACATTAAGGATAAATACTATGTCCAAGCGGTGTTCGATGATCGAGATCAAGTGGTTAAGATGTGGAGAGACCTTGGGCTAACATGCGCACAAGTAGGTTATGGAAACTTCTAATAACAAATCCAAGAAGGAAAAAAGAAGCTGGCTAAGAGAAAGCTTAACACTCCTTCAGTTTTTAACTGTACTAGCCACTTTAGGCTTATTAATCTATGTAGCGATGACATTCGTCGCTACTTTTCTACAAGCACTAATTAAACTATAAGATATGTCAGCAATAACGAAAGAAAGAAGACTAACGGCAGAGGAAGAGGCAGATCATGACTTAGCCAAACGTGAGGGTTTATTCAAAATTGGTCAGAAAGTAGTGGTACGCCGCGAGCCAGCTAATGAAGAAGAAGCCGAGATTACCAATGGTTGGAATGAAGAAATGGCTACGACTGTTGGTCAGGAGTACGAAATCGTTGATATGATTGACTGCTATCAGAATGATAAAGGTGTATACAAATATCGCCTCTCCACTCAACAGGGTGGTAAATTCCGTGACTATTGGTACGCTCAGTTTCTAATAGCGCCTGCGCTTAAAGTTGGTGATTATGTAACTATACATAAGTCCACCTATGACGACCCATTCGCCACTGAAGAGAGTGGTGTCTCTAGCTGGGTTGAAAATATGGATAGAGCAGATGGTCAGGTTGGTATAGTGGTCTCAGCGGATTACAAAGGAAGTAACTTTCAGGTAAAAGAGGAGAAAAGTGGTACCTGGTATTATAAAGGCCACTGGTTGGAATACTATGAAACCATCGACGAAATCGCTTTTGAGGTTGGTGACAAAGTGCTTATCGAGCGCAAGCCTTCTAAAGAGGAGATGCCTGCAGGTTTCGTATGGGCGTCGAAACTCGACAAACATGTTGGTAAGCATGGTGAAGTTATTAAGGTCATGGACGATAAGAAGCGTTTCGTCCTAAGTATTGAAGGTGGTAAGCACAAAGAGTGTTATCCGAGACCTGCACTACGTAAGCTCACTGTAGTTGAGGAAAAGGAATCACCTATCGTAATAGGTGATGTCGTGCAAATCGACAGACTTGCAACCACGCAAGAGTTAGTCGGCATTGGTGGTAGGGGAGATACAGACAAGAAACTAATCGGTAAGATTGGTGGTGTCAACATGGTATATCCTAAAACAGATAGCCATGGTGCTTGTATACTCATCGCCTTTAAGGATGGTACGAGCAGCGTATATATGCCTACTGCCGCCGCGAGTAAAGTAAGTAAATGGAAGAGAAAGAGGTATCTGGAATCGTAACAGAAACTGTCACAAATAATGTTGACCGACAGTATATAGATCTAGTAAAAGATATAATGCGTAATGGTAAGGCTAAGCATAGCCGTACTGGAATTGACACGTATTCTATATTTGGTCGACAATTAAGATTCAATATGGCGGAGGGCTTCCCTCTGCTAACTTCCAAAAAGATGTTTACTAAAGGAATTGTAACAGAACTAATGTGGTTCTTAGGAAAACACATGAAGAATCCTGATTACTTTGATCTTGGTGCAACAAACATTAAGTATCTGGTTGATAATGGGTGTAATATCTGGGTGGGAGATTGCTATAAGAAATATGTAGCTTGGTTTGAGAAGCAGCGGCCTATAAAAGTAAAGGATGAAGCTCTCACTATCCCTATGTCTATGGATGAGTTCACTGATGCTATTAGACACAACTTTAGGTTCGCTAAAGAACATGGTAACTTAGGTCCAGTATATGGTAAGCAGTGGAGAGATTGGGGTAATAAGAACAAAGTATACCAGCGTATGGATAAACTATGCGATCATGTTGATTCTATAGATGAGATGTGGGAAGCAGTCCTCGATGATGCTTGTGAAGTTCCTCAACAGAGCGCTGACTCAGTTCTTGAGTATGGTCAGGATCAAATAGCTCAGGCTATCAACTTATTAAAAACTGATCCTGATTCTCGTAGGATCATTGTTAATGCTTGGAATGTTGACGAGATTGATGATATGGTTTTACCGCCTTGTCATTACGCATTTCAACTTTATACCGAGCCCATTAACTTTGATGAGCGTTTCAGCCTTTTACCAGAGCGTGTAAAAGAAGAGCTTAGTGATACTAAGTATGGTCTACAAACTAAGGTCGCTGTACTGAAATCTTTTAACGTCCCAGAGCGACGACTATCCTTGATGTGGAATCAACGTTCGGTTGATGTACCGTTAGGCTTACCGTTTAATATAGCTTCTTATGGACTACTTTTACACATGTTCTCGGATATATGTAATATGGTTCCGCATGAGCTTATTGGTAACTTAGGTGATACTCACATCTATGAGAATCAACTATCAGGTATAGTTACTCAACTAAAAGCTGAGCAGCACCCATTATGCAAACTGAAAATAAAGAAAGAAGATGCTACTGGCCCTATAATTATCGCTGATATAAGCGACTACGAGCTAGACTCTTTTATCTTCGAGGATTATAAAAGTAGCCCTACTATTTATTTTCCTTTATCTAATTAATTAATCCGGAGGGTGTAATAGCCCTCCACAATTTAACGCCATGAACGACGATTTTGATTTCGAAGACGAATCTCGGGAAGAAACCGAGAAAGAAATGGAGGATATCCTTAGAGCTAAGGTTGAAGAAGCTAAGCTACGGATAGACAAAGAGGAGAAGCACGTGCGTCTCGGCAAAGGATTACTCTTCTTATGTGAGGGTGAGTTAAATCACACCTTCGATGAGTTAGAGTCTTATCTTAATTTACATCAAATAGAATTTAGTACAGACCTGAATGAACGATTATAATCCTGAAGTAGAAAAAAGTTTAAATACTGAGATACTTCTTAATCAAGAAGAACAGAAAGATCAATTAACGGAATTCAAAGAAGACCTTACGGAATTTATCAAGAGCCTTTCAAGGAAAGATAAACGTAGGTACATAATGGAAGGACGTAAGTTCGCTGATAATCTTGAGAGGACTATGCGTGAAGCACGTCTAGCTAAAATCAAAAATAAACAATAATGCAGTATATAGTTATTGAGTACTTTGGACAACCTACAATCGTATCCGATGAGACAGGAGAGGTTAAGATGTTTAATGACTACACTGATGCTACAGATGAGGCGCGTGAATGTCAGAATGGCATTGTCGTGCCTCTATCTAGTAAGCTAATGGGTGCTCTAGCAGAAGCCGCGAATTATATCGAAGAGCAGGTTAATGAACCCCAAGAGCTTGACTTTTTACACGACCTTAATGAACTATTAGGTGATGACTAGCTGGCAAGAATTTATGGACAAAGAGAAGGAAGCTTCTTATATGTTCATATTACAGGACTCGTTAAAAGACGAGAAAACTAAGTATCAAATATTTCCACCAAACGACGAAGTATTTAACGCCTTTAAATATACGCCTTTTAATAAGGTAAAAGTTGTGCTACTTGGTCAGGATCCTTATATACATCCTGGTCAGGCGCACGGTCTCGCGTTCTCCGTCAAGAAGGGTGTTACTGTACCACCATCATTAGTCAATATTTATAAAGAGCTTCATGATGATATTGGTTTTACTATACCTAGTCATGGAGAGCTTACTGAGTGGACTAATCAAGGAGTATTTCTACTTAACTCTATACTTACTGTTAGGAGAGGTGCTTCATCAACTCATGCAACATTAGGTTGGATGAACTTTACTGATGCAGCTATAAAGGCTTTAAGTGATCATCGAGAAGGTATCATATTTGTGCTCTGGGGAAACTTCGCCAAAGCTAAAAGGATGCTAATTGATGAGACCAAGCATCATGTTCTTACCGCTGCACATCCATCACCTAGGAGTGCTAATAGGGGATTCTTTGGCTGTAAACATTTCTCTGAAATAAATGACTTGCTAAAGAAACAAGGTGTTGAACCAATTGACTGGAAGATAACAGATGAAGAAAGAAAAGTGGATATTACTAGCGAAAGTGTATCTGAACGGGCTGAAGGAGCCACCACTGATAATCCGTAGGGGGCCTTTTAATGAATTCCCTCCAGAGTTAGAAACTCACTATTTCTGGAAGGACTTACGTAAGGATTATCCTATGGAACTCATCAGTATGGAAGCTAAGGTGTGGGAGGAAAATAAATGAAACGCTATTATATAAAAGCACAGCTTAAACGTAAGAATGGCCAGCTCGTAGACTTTCTTGAAGATCCTTTTAACGAAAGACCACACTGGATAGTATTACGAAAACTACAGAAGAAGTATATCTCTCGATATCCTGATTGGGTGACATTATCACTTGGTGTAGTAGAAAGGGAAATACCATGAGAATTTATGTAGATATGGACGATACCATTGCGGATTTCGCATCAGCCTATAAAAAGGCTATTGCTGCTAATCCTGATATTAAGTATCCTCAATCACAGCATGGATTCTTTAGGGATCTTGAACCTATCTATTGTGCACCACAAATGGCGCAAGCCTTAGCTCATTTAGGCCATGATGTATGGATCCTAACAAGACCATCTACTCTTAATAGGCTTTGTTACACGGAGAAGGCTGATTGGATTTACAAGCACATGGGGCAGGACTGGGTTGATAAGTTAATTCTTTGCCCAGACAAAGCCCTACTCAAAGGTGACTATCTAATAGACGATATTTTGTGGCCAGGCTTTGAAGGTAAACAATTACTCTATGGATCAGAGGACTATCCTTCATGGAATGATGTCTACGAATATTTTGTCATAACATACGGAAGATGAAGAACATGCACGATTTTCTGTTCCACTATAATCAGTACACAGGTTTGTGGGCTGCATTTAGGAGAGCAGATCAAAAGAACTATATGGACAAGATGCATCCGAACGAAGGATCCAGAGCTCTGTTCTCTAAGGATTTTATCGATCTTGTCATTGTAATAGAAAAGGGAGAATTCCCTCACGAACCGAGAACAGAATCAATTTTTAAATTAGTTAGTCAAACAGATGAAACCAAGTAAATTACCGCAAGTAGCCTTCAATAAGTTGGCCGAAACTCTAACTGGTCACGCCATTCAACTTGGTAAAGACTTAGGCAATATGATCATCAGGAGCATCAAGAATAAGGTGATGTTCACTATGACTATTAAAGACTCAAGTGAAGTCTATTATGCATTCCAAGACTGGTTCTATGAGAACCATGAGGATAAATTTCAATCGGTAACTGTGTATAACGTTCCGAAGAACTCTGATGGCCAGAAGGTTAAGAATAGCGCTTTAAACCGCTACGATACTAGTGGCTACAGTTTTGATATCGGCTATAGCCAGGATATCTCTACACACATGATTAACTACGAGGGAACCTTTATTCAGGTTACTAAAAACGTGATCAATGGTAACCGTCAAACAGGAGAGAAGGAAGTTCAGCAGTACACACTCGTAAGTACTAGCAAGGACAAGGTTAAGAAAATGATTGAGGAAATTTACTCTAAGTATAACCAAGATCATGATCAAATCAAGATCTTCGTTTCTGACTTCTTTGGCGAATGGAGAATGGCTAAACGCCTTACCGGCAAAAGCTTGGATAACATCATTATGGAGGATACCCTACACGCCAAGCTTGTAGGTGACCTCGAGGAATTCGATACTGATAAAGAGTGGTATGAGCAAATGAATATACCGTACAAACGCGGTTATTTATTGCACGGCCCTCCGGGTAACGGAAAGACTAGCTTATCAATTGCGATGGCTAGCCAATTTAAACGTAACATTTATTGTCTTGATGTTAACAAACTAAAAGACGATGGAGCATTACGTTATGCTTTCTCTTCTTTACAGGCTAACGCTTTACTTCTCATTGAGGACGTTGACGTAGCTTTTCATATGAGTAGGGAGATGGACACTAAACGTAAACCACAAGTTACGTTTGCATGTTTACTTAACTGTCTCGATGGTGTATACTACAAAGAAGGTCTCATCACTGTCATGACAACTAACCATGTTGAGAAGCTGGATCCTGCACTTATCCGTCCAGGTAGGATGGACTTAAAGGTTAACATACCTAATCCGGCTAAAGCTGAGGTTGAAAGGTATATGACTAAGTTCTATCGTACAGAGGTTGTACTAGACGAATATACTAAGAATATACCTATGGCAGCTGTTCAGGGTGTATGTATTAGCAACAAGACAGACCTTGAGGCAGCGAAGGATGCTTTGATTAACTTCGATGATCAGGAAATCCTTCGTAACTACACTGTCAATCAACCAGAAGTTGATGCTGAAAGTGATACAGATAAGGCAAACAAACCTATCCTTGAGTTAGTTAACTCGGGTGATCTTGATCTTAACGACACACAAGCTGTTGCCGACTTGATAGCTAACACTATTAGTAACATTAAAGCGGCACAAGATGAAAGCTACTGAAGAGAGGTACAAATACCCTCGGACCCCGCATCTACCTTGGAGTAGAGGGACTGCTGATGATAAGACCTTAAAGAATGACGATCATTTTAAAGGTAAACGTGTTATAGTGACTTTGAAGATGGACGGCGAATGCACGTCCATCTACTCAGATTACTTTCATGCGCGTAGCTTAGATTCAGAGTCACATCCAAGTCAAAATTGGGTAAGGAAGTTACAGGGAGATATTGGATGGATGATTCCATCCGGTATACGTATATGTGGTGAGAATCTTTATGCTAAACATACAGTAGAGTATACAGATCTCACCTCATTCTTTACAGGCTTTTCATTGTGGAATGGAGACTTGTGTTATGATTGGGAAACAACATCTGATACATTTGATGTATTAGATATACAACCTGTTCCTGTCATATATGATGACGTTTACAATATGATGGCTATTCAAGCTGTATGGGGGAAATATAGTTCAGCACATGAAGGATATGTGGTTAGGATAGCTGAACAATTCAACTACGCGGACTTCGATACAAGCGTTGCAAAATTCGTAAAGCCTGAATTTAGGGAAGCGTTAAATCAAAACACTAAGCATTGGAAGCAAGGTGTTTATACTAAAAACAAATTAAAATAGATAAACAGATGATTACATTAATTGTATTACTAGTAGTGATTGAAGCAATCGTGCTAGGTAGCTTAGTTTACACAGAGAATGGTTTATGGGGATTCTTCTCCTTATTGGTTGCTGCCTGTACCTATGGGTTCGTCCTGGACAAGCAGGCTCCAAGTAGCCTTTGGAGTTGGATTACAACTAATCCGGTTCAATTAATTCTCGGCACGGTTGGTTATGTAATCGTTGGTGTTCTATGGTCTTTCTTTAAGTATTACTCATATGTTAGAGAAGGAAAACGGAAAGGTGTTAGTAAGGATTATATGAGCGACGGTATAGCTGGTAAGGCGATGACTTGGACTGCTTACTGGCCGGTATCTCTGGTACTACACTTTGCAGGTGACGGAATTTATAAATTCTTCCGTTGGGTATATGACCAGGTCTCTGGTGTTTATGGTAAAATCTTAGATAAAGTGTACGGAGAATAATGAGGATCAGGTTAACTAAATGGACTCTTTATAAAATGATCATAGTATGGCTAATACTCATGCTATGTCAAGGAGGGTTCTACACAATCTTAGGAGTAGCTATACTTCTCGTTTTTCACCATACACTTACTGTTTACGAAACCTTAGACCAACTAGGATCTGATGATTGATTTAATGCTGGATATTGAAACCCTGGGCAGAGGCCCAGGGTGCATTGTCCCACAAGCGGCCATTGTGCCATTCCATCTTGATGGTCCTATCCTGTCAGATGAGGAAACTAATAAATTTACATTTGAAACAAAACTACACATCGGAGAGCAGCTTGCTCTTGGTTACGTGATTGATGAAGAGACCTATAAATGGTGGATGAGTCAAAAGGCGGAAATCAGAATAGAAGTATTCTCTGGTACGATAACCGTCTCTACCTTTAAAGAATTACTCGAACAGTATCTTGCTAAAGTGAAGGTAGAGTATGGAGACTATTGTATATGGGCATCTGCTCCAAAATTAGACTATGGTTGTTTAAGCTCCATTTTGGCACCACCAGGTGGAGAGTATCCGGTATCCTACAGAGCAGAGCGCGATGTAAGGACTCTTAAGGATACTGTGACGCGTTTAAAGCCAAATTTCAAATGGCCAAGAACGTTGTACAATCATAATGCAATCGTTGACTGTAAAAGTCAGATTGTTACTGCTCGCGCAGGCTTCGGATACCTAAAGTATCTGGAGATGATAAACGGTGCAAAACAAACAACTACAACAAGTTCGGACGTTCATGCAGACGTTCGGCCAGGAAATACCGACGGGACCTTGCATCCCGTCAAAGGAGATAACGGATCTGAGGATCAAACTATCACAGGAGGAGTTGGATGAGTACGCAGCAGCAGTTGCAAAGAATGACCTCATCGAAGTGGCTGATGCTCTTACTGATAGGTTATATGTATTGCTTGGTGATTATCATGCTCACGGCTTAGGTGAATTACTTGAGCCGTTGTTTGATGAGGTTCAAGCATCTAACATGAGTAAATTAACTGAGGATGGCCAAGTACTAAGACGTGAGGATGGAAAAGTTCTCAAATCTGATAGGTTCTTTAAACCTGACTTAGCTAAAGTCATAAATAACTGGTTTCTATCGCCGATGAAACCTAAAGTGGATACACGTAAACCTACTAAAGAACGATTACGTGATCTTGTCAAAGCTGGAACTGCAGATGAGTATATGGTGAGGAACTTATTGGATAAAAACCATATTAGTTTCGATGATTATCTTTATGCATTAGGCGCTGATGAAAACCTTTAAAATAGCGTATGTCATCACCAACAATGGTGATGGCAGCGCTTCTGTTCATTTCTGTAAGAACTACGCTGAGGCAGAAATCTATGATAGATTCTTACAGGAAACACGTGATGGTTGGGGAGAAGGAGAAGCCTTCGAGGAAACTATTACATTTGACGATGATGGCAACCTAGTAGTAGAGAGTATCCGCTCTGAGTTAGAGGAGTACATGGATGAGATTCTAGACGAGGAAGGTGATTGGATCACACATGACGTCAAAGCCACAAAAGAGGCTCTAGATGAGCTTGATAAATTAGAAAACAAAGAAAATGAAGAATCCTGAGTTGTTCGAAAGAACCGTTCAAATATTAACAGATGCTTACTTAAATAAAACATTAGTTGCTGGTAATTGTAGTGCTTGTGCTGTTGGTAATATGATTGCAGCTGCGTGTGAAATACCTTTACTAAAACTAACTAATGGTGCTGTATACTGGGATGAGGATAAGAGTGGTGGCCAAGAATCTACGGACTGGTATTATGGTATAGTCTCATCTATTAAACATGGCACACCTATTGGCGAAATACTATCAAGCTTTACTGGTAGTAGTGGATATAGAATGATAATGTCAACTGGCTATACTCTGCAAGACATTGTAGATATAGAAACTGCTTTTGAAGCAGCTATTGCAGAAGCCACTAAGAAGCTATCAGTTGAGCAGCAGGCTGAGTGGGATAGTAAGCAATATGTTGATCAACGCATTGGTCTCGATGCTGTTTACATGGAGCTCTTACGTATCCACGAGGCAGAGGACTATCAATTGGTCCGCACAGTTGCGTTTACTTTACCTGAGGAGGTGGTAGCATAATGAATAGACCAGAATTATTCGAAAGGACTGTTCAGGTCCTAGTAGATGCTTATGAAAATAAGCATCTACACTCTATGAGTTGTGCAGCCTGTACAGTAGGAAACTTAATCGCTGCAGCTAATCAGTTTACTATCTGTAATGGTGTATCTTGGATAGATAGTAACGGTGAAAAAGTTAAAAGCACTAACGATTGGTTAAGCTCAATAATTGATTTTAGAGGTGGTATAGCATATTCATATGATAAGAGTAGAGCTAACGAATTAATTTCAAGCACTGGCTACTCCGTCGCAGAATTATCGCGCATAGAGAAGGCTTTTGAGACAACTATGAGTGATCGACGTACATTATATTTTGGAGTTGATCCCGCTATTCGCAAGAAAGCCATTGTTAAAGATCAGCGTTATGGTTTAGAGGCGGTATATAATGTGCTACTCAAAATCCATGAAGCTGATGATATGCTATTCGTTAAGCAAGCAGCATTTGTACCAATTGAAGAAGCAGTTTAATATTATGAACAGAAAGGACATATTCGACCGCAGTATTGCGGTTTTAGTCAAAGCATACCAAGATAATACATTACAAGCAGTCAACTGCTACGCATGTGCTGTGGGCAACTTAGTAGCAGCTCAAGCTGGTGTTAAGTACATACAACATCCTGACGTAGAGGATGAGTATTTCAAATGGGATACGAAGATAGAACCAGACTGGTTCGATGCTATGTGTGCTACTAGGGATGGAGGTGACTGGTTGGATAAAGAGCAGTTTACAAGAGGTTGTGTTCAAATTGCTACTACTGGATATACCATGAAAGAGGTTATCCTAATTGAGGACGCTTTTGAGAACACTTATTCTAGCTACTCTAAGCATGATGGTCATGACCCGATGTTTGAAGCTATGATGGGTGTTTATAAAGTTTTATGTGAGATTCATGAGATCGATAAACCTTCTAAAGGTGAAGAAGTTTTTGTGAAACCTACTGAAAAAGTAGTTGCATGTAACGTGTAATTGCACTATCTTTGTGGTATATCACTGCAATGATACATCAATCTAATGGGGTTGTAGATTTGAAACTCATACCCCTCTTTAAGCATGATTAGCTCAGTATGGTCAGAGCAGCGGTTTTCCAAACCGCGGGTCAACGGTTCGAATCCGTTATTGTGCTCTTATGAAAGACCAAATACCACCTAATCCAAGAATTAAATATCCTTGGTTAGATACAGACTTCAAGAATGCCTGGTTAAAAGGAGATAATGAAGGTATGTATATTACAGCTAAAGGTCTTCTCCAAAGAGAATTTGAATATATAAAATGGGTGGAAGAATGGTATCCTAATATAGAGCCATTCAACGTTCTTACGAGTGTAATGTTCGCCTATAAAAGTAAAGACAAGAATGACTGAAGGATCAGAGCCTGAAAGCACGTTACTAGAATCCGTATTTTTCGGAGGTATAGTATCTGCTAGTATGATAGGACACATCAAGCATTTACAGCAAGAGGGAGAAGGTTCCTTTGCAGCTCACTTAGCTCTTAAAGAGTTTTATAAGGAGTCTGTAAAAATAGCAGATGCAGTAATTGAAACATATCAAGGATACAAGAAACAGATCACCACCTACGATTTGGAGTTTGTAGCTGAATTGATAGCCAGAGATGTGACAGCCTTAGAGTACTTAGAGGGTCTGAGAGAAGGAATTCAAACTAATAGATATGAGGTAATTCCTAAGGAAGAATCTCATATACATAACGAGCTTGATAATATGGTAGCATTAATCGATGGTACTATTTATAAGCTAACATTTTTAAAATAAATGACGGCAAGTAAAGCCTCTTATCGAAAGATAACGTAACTTGTCAATACGGTTCGTTAGCTCAGTTGCGTTAGAGCGGTGGATTCTAACCCCACAGGTCGTCGGTTCGATCCCGACACGAACCACTCTCCGGTGGACGACGATGGTAAAGTCACTCAAGTGGTATAGACCACAAAGCATCACTCGACGAAAGGCAGGGTGTAGAGACTGTAGTCGCACTGCAGAGTAAGAGAGGTTAAAGGAACTCTTTACTTACGTGGGTTCGAATCCTACCTGGAAAACTTATCTCCCTCTCCCGGAGTACAGGACCAAAAATCCTTGGGAGCTACTTGACGGTGGCTCCCTTAATTAATAACTCAACTAATGACAGACGTAGAACTATTCGAAGCTTTAGTATCAGATGCACGTATTTTGTTCTATCATGATAAATTAGCTATGATAGACTGGCGAATTACAGTATCGATTACAAAGCGTACCGCAGAAGTTGTCCAAGGGAAGTTGAGTAGACGAGAGCCAAAGCACATTGTTTCTCTCAAGAAATATTTAAGGGAGGAATATTCTATACAAACAAATTAAAATTATGACCTAGGTACAAAAACCATCCAGACTAATAGTCGTTACTAGACAAGATATGTCAAACGGCTACCAAACAGTTCAGAGTGCTCATGCTGTAGCAGAGTTTGCAATCCAAAAGCCTTATACACTTATTAAGTGGCATGAGGAAGGTAATTATCTTATTTCACTTGCGGTGAAGGATCTGCCAGCATTAGAAGGTTTAATAAAGAAGCTAGATGAGTTAAAGCTCGAATACACTTCTTTCTACGAACCTGATGTTGATCAGATCACAGCAATAGTAATATCTCCTTCTGAGGAGGCAAACAAGGTTACCAGCTCAATACCTTTAGCTGGACGGACTAAAGCATAATTAACAATGGCAATTACATTAGAGGAAGCTACAGAAGCTACTGACATTGCATTAAGTCAATGCATCGATGACGTCATGAACGACGGTTCACTAGATAAGAAAGAAAAAGAACGATTAATCGATACATTACTTGAGACACGTCAGAAGAGCATTGAGTCTCTAATGTCCATATCTCCCGAGAAAGAGCTACTAATGCGTGGCTACAAACGGGACGCATATAGCCTAGTTAAATACGCAAACCCTAATGATAATAATTCATAAGCCCACCACAAGTGGGCTTTTTTCGTTTAAAGAAATGTCAATAATCATATCATTTATAGTTAATGCATTTCTATTTCTAATACTGTGTTACGCTGTCATACAGCTTTTCTTCTCATTACTGGAAATAGTACACTGCTTAATTAAATCGATAGTATCGCTCTACAAGGCGGTACAGAATAAAAGGAGGAATCCATGGGGGTGACACTCTTATTATGGCTTGGTGGATTCTTATTAGGACTTGGCCTGGGTTTAAACTTAGGTAGGAGGAAATAATCTATGGTAATCTTTGTAATTATAGTAGCTGGTGCATATTGGCTCTATCTAATGAAATGTCGCGAAGACGATAACTGTTAATTTAAAAAAAAATCAAATGAAAAACTCAAAAATAAAATCAATCGGTAACGGTATGTTAGACGTTGCTATTACTGTGGCAGTAGGTACTTTATTTGGTTACTTTCAGAAGAAAGTATCTAAAGTAGTAAAAGCTAAATTAGTTAAAGACTAATGACTAAGGAGGAAGCTCGTTACGTAATAGAAGGTTGTCGCGCCTACGTTAAGTTACTTAAACAGTATCGTAATGCAGAGCGGGAACCTTCCGCTCGTAACGAGCTAACTAAGTACATAGATGTTACCTTAAATAAAATTAATCAACTAAAACAAAAATACTTCTTTACGGAGAAGATCTAATTATATGGCAACAAATAAATTTATTCAAAACTTAACTTCAAGTAGTGCAGCAATTAAAGATCAAAGGGCAACCTTAATCTCTGCTGATGCGCAAGCCTCACAAGAAGAACTGTTAAGGAAATTAAAACAAGAGCAGAGAGATCTGCTGAGGAAAAGAATGGCTCTGTCAGATATTTATCCTGATTCTGAGCTTTCTCTGTTAGTCACTAAAAACACCTTTGACGCTGACAGATGGTCAAGGGACTATCAAACAATTGGCGTTCAGCTTCTTAACAAAGAAGTTGAGATAAAAGTAGCTCAAGCTACTTACGATGAATGGTTTGGTGAAGTAACTGCAACAGACAATGCTGAAAGTATTTCTAAGTAATAGCGGTGCCACCACTAATGTTAGCACAGTTATAGGTAAAGCAAATCGGCACGATATAAAATGTGCCGATGAGCTTGTAGTTAAGTCAACAGCAGTCAAGGAGTTAAGTGAGTCTGAAGCATTAATATTGATGCCTTATGAGCCTAGACAATACGATCCTTATACTTCACAACGAAGCTTTCCCATTAATGCAGATCAATACGCTTTATTAAAGCGCTGGCAAGATGAAGTAGGTTCCTTAGATGGAGCTTATTACTTCTTAGGTTTTAGTAGTGGTAGTTCAGATGAGATAGTAGTTTCACCTATCATTAGCTATGGCAACTTAGATGCTCATAAGAAATCTTATGTCTATCTTAGCCCTGCTCCAAATATCGCTGATGGATTTGCTACTATTAAAAAACAGGACTTTCCTATTCGTGAGGAGGAAGCCACGAAAATTAAAGTACAAGCAAAGATGAAACAAGAATTAAGTGAAGTATCAGCTAAGACTATATACGATGAGTTACAGACTGAAAAGTCTAATCCTTATTTATATACGACATCTTCGACTACATCAGTGCCGAAGGTCGGATCTCCGTTAGTCTCTGTTAAGCCAATGTTAGCTACTTATCTATTAATCTAATAAATTATGGTTGAGGAGTACAAAGATAGACTTAGCGGAAAAACCTTTAATGACTTTGATACGTATAAAAAGTATATCGAGGATGAGGGTATATCTGGTATAATACGTGCTACGTGTACGAAGTTTACCAATAAAAATAAAGATGTCATTAGCGAGTATGCAGAAATACTCGTTGATGCATCTACAATTCAATTAATCAAGGTGTTGAACGAGAAGTACATGGAGGAGGCTCTAAGAGAGCTTGCTAACTATGACTACGAGCAAGACGAAGACGATGAAGAAGACGAAAACAAAACCGAAACAAATCAACGTACGCCAGGCATACGAGGATTACTGCAAAGAATGGGGAGTGCCATTCGAAACTTCTACTACTACATCAAACATAGTCTTAGCTAGTCCTGTAGTGCCTATCTACTGTATCTCTAAATACAAGGAAGCAATAGACTCAAAGGTACACGATGAGACTATCGCAGGTATGTGTACAGTAGTTCAATTGAGCATTAAGAATACTGAAGAGGTTGTTATGGAGAATATGTATGATATTCTTCATTTTGTATCTCTAAGGGATCTTAGCATGCGGTTGGCTATCCAATTCTCTCTTACTTTTTTAAAGGAAAAACTTGGAATAGTGCCTGATATGGCAAGATGTCATCCTGATAGCTACTATCAGTATAAATATATACTGCAAAGGGACTATCGGTTCAGTCGTCTAATAGTGGATCTTGCGATGATAAAAGATACTATTCGATTCGTAGGTCCTAATGGATTACTAGGCACCTTGACAGAACAAAACAAATGTATTGTTGCTGGATTTAAGGTGGATGATCTCGAAAAGGCAATCAAGAAATGACAGCATTACTAATCTTAGCTCTACTTTTAATACCAGCGACTATTGTTACTGTTGTTAAATACTCTCATAAGTTGAGAGAGGAGCGAATACGTAAAGAAGCAGCCAAGAGGGCTGCACAAAAACCATCAGGCTTATTGTACGAGTTATTTCGAGCAATGAGTAAATGGAGTACTTAATTAAACAATGATTTACAAAGGTCCTAACACATACTCAGGTATGAAGTTAAACGATGTGTTTACGGGTGGTAAACACAAGGGATATACATTAAAACACGTAATCGATAAGTATATAAGCTATATGGATTGGTGTAGAAATAATCTCCCATCATTAAAGATAGACAAGGAAGCCGTGAGTTACTACATAAGTAGAAAGCATAATTCAGGAGCCCCGCAAGTTAGTCAACCAGCGATACAAAGAGTTACGATTATGGATCGTCGTAAACTCATCGCTGAAATTAGAGCCAAGTATGAGTAAGAAGCAAGAAGAAAGCACAGAACTCAAAAGAGGCGATACTGTAGTACTTGTATATACCGAGGATGATCTTCTTCCAGAAGACCTCGGTATGTCAGGTATGGTATTAGAATCACCTCTGAGCTGTGTTAAGTACTATCTCAAGTCTAAGTACATGTACATAGGCTGTCTTAAGGATGACGAAGACCGAGTAGTTATCCAACGCCTTGACTACGAGAAGCGCAGTAAAGGTGAACCTAAACTATTGTTTCGCTCTTATATCCGTAAATGGACAAAAGAGGACGAAGACAAGGAATGGGAGCAGGAACAATTAAGCGATAATTAAACATG
>Ga0068856_100002617_pt1 | contig 18505 bp, 21 predicted proteins | sample KBSCornC62_FD_66595 | JGI IMG/M metagenome (GOLD analysis project Ga0068856, IMG submission 66595) | Corn rhizosphere microbial communities from Kellogg Biological Station, Michigan, USA - KBS Corn C6-2 | ecosystem: Host-associated > Plants > Roots > Rhizosphere > Soil ...
TCAGGACGTGGTATTCGAGGGCCCCTCGTTCGCGCTGGCCGTCAAGTACGCCATGCGCCTGACCGAGCACGGGGTGTACGAGGTCCCTGCGGACTTCATCCCCGACGGCAACCTGGTCCAGAAGGTCCTCCGCATGTACTACGCGACGATCCGCGCCACCGTGGCCGAACGCAAGGGCTGATCAGTTCAGCGCTCCAGCGCCTAAGGGCAGCTGACTAACGGCCGCATAACGCGAACATCAGACAGGAGGGCGCAGTAGGCTACCACAGATGCCGCGCCCTCCTGGTGCCCCCTTTCTTCCCCCTTAACACCGCCCCCTGTCTGCTTATCTCTTTTGTCTTTACCATTTCGCGCTCAAAGTTATGAGCCTGAATAGCCAGGACAAAGGAACGCAGCTGGGAGATCTATGCACGCCACCGAAGTAAATACATACATAAGCTTATTGACTTTTTATTATAATAATGCTAAAATATAGTATCTTCGCTGAGTCTCTGTACTCCGAAGTACATTGACAAGCAGACAGATTGCACGAGGTGCGATACGAACGCGTAGCCCACACGTTCGTACCGCATCTTGTGTGATAAGAAAACACACTCTAGTCCTGGCAGCCAGCTAGGTACTGAAGGCCCACCGCGCCAAAGATGTTGGAGAAAGACGTCGTAATGACCACCAAGGGTACGACCGCCGTCAGCACCGACACCACCTCGACCGACCCCCGTGCCGTTGTCGAGGCCGGCGCCTTCACGCTCGAGCGGTTCCTCAAGGTCTACATGATGGACATCGGCATCGGCGTCCAGATGGTCTCGATCATCTGCAAGGACCTGTTCGGCGGTCGCGTCACCAAGACGAAGAACGCCGTCGAGCCCGAGAGCACCGAGACCGAAGAGGACGCCCCGGCGATTTCGATCATCACGGTCGACGGCACCGCGGCGGACGAGCCGGAAGACCTGGCTGATCAGGTGGCGGAGACTCCCAAGTCGCTCTTCGACAGCGCCATGCAGGACGTCCTCGACATCACGGTCGGGTTCCTCTCGGTGGACGTCGAGTTCACGGTCGACGGCGTCATCGACGCGGCCGCGTCCCTCGAGTTCCTGGTGCGCTACGCGCGTCAGCTCAACCCGAAGGTCATGCCGCCCGAGCTCATCCCCGGCGACGACGTCGTCGAGGCCGCCCTCGAGCTGTTTCACCAGGCGCGCGTCAACCTGACCGGCCGGCCCACCGAGGAGTAACACTCCCCGAACGGCAGGCCGCCAGACACGCTCGCTGACGCAACGGGTGGCACGACATGCTACTACACAAGGTGTCGTGCCCCCGATGCGCCCCATACCGTAACTACCAAATCAGCTACAGTACAGGAGTAGTAAAAAGATGGCCCAGAAGTCAGGCAGGCCCATGGCCTCCATCAGCACCGGCCCCGTCCCCACGGACAGGCTCGCCGTCACGCTGGAAGGACTCGTGGCTGCCGCCCTCGTGGACACACGTAACTTCACCCGCGGGTTCTCCCTTGAGCTCGTGCTAGAGGGTGGGACGACCATCACGATCGTTCCCGGCTCGGTGGCCGACCTCGAAGCGATCCGCGACCTCTGCAGGCAGCGGAACGCCAAGACCGAGTAACTCGGCTGCCGGAGCGCTGGACGCACATGATACGCAGACGTTTTTTCTGGGATATCATGGGCTCCACTGCCATGTGTTTTTCTCCCCCTGTCTGCTTGTCATGTTCGTCCTAGGCCATTCTGCGCTCAACTTATATGAGCCTAGATAGCCTGGACGACACGAGTGGAATTATGCTCTATAAAGTGTTATGATATGCCCTGCTTCGAAGCACAATCAGGCTTTGAGGTACCTTTACAGTCTCTCTGTTACTTCATACGCTCCCCTGTTGTTGCCGGCGATCAGGCCACGATACGCCATCGCACCCCGACCGCTGGTAACAAAAACCGCCCTTCGGGCACTCACAGAGGAGTAAGATGGATAGCCGCACAACCCACGAGATCACGCCGTTCCAGGCACTCGGTAACGTGGTGCCTAACCGCCTGATCATTGTCGACGGTCTGGCGCCGTTCTTCACGCCCGGACGCGGCTGGATCATGTCCGCCGTGGACGAGCTGATGAGCTGGACTGACTGGCGCATCAACCTTCCGGAAGGCACGCTGCAGAACGCACCCCGGATCGTGTTCGTCGACCCGGAACGCACCCACCAGGATATCTACGGCCCCGACTCGCTGTTCACGGCGGCCTGGAGCCCGTACTTCGTACCCGGCGATGCCGAACTCACCATCGAGTACGTCGACCGCGCCATGACCATGCAGCACCTGCAGCACTGGCCGGAACACACCGAAGGCGTGCCACCCTGGACCATCCGGTTCTGGCTGCGCGAGTTCTTCGAGATCCACCCCGACGACAGCCGTGCGTGGATCCGCATCATCGATCACGAGTTCGGCAACAACACCACGCCCAACTGGTGGAACGGCAAAGACCTGAAGCGCAAGCCGCTCGCCGAGCGCTTCGCCGACGGCGACACAACCATACCCGTCTGGGAAGGCCACGACGGTGAGTCGGACGTGCGCGAGGTGTATATCATCGGGCCGAACACCTCGGGCAGGCCGAGTAAGCTGGGCGTTCGCGCGTTCACTATCCCCCGGGCAAACGTGGCTGGCCATCTGGTATAAGAAGTAAAGGGAGCTGCCATTCGGGCGGGCAAGGTTTGCTGGCGTCACCAGACACCACTCAGACCCCAACCGCCCGGCACTCTCCAGTGCACAGAAACGTTTTTTCTGTGCAGCGGAGAGTGCCTCCCTCAGCCGGTATTTCGCCATCTAACCCCGATACAAGCGGCGGCGATGTACCATCATGTCTTCGCCCGCCCGTTGACGTGCCACATGCCCGAACAGTTTGCCTACCGCCGGTGAGTAGTGCGGAAGTGCGATATGTGGCGCCCGGCGGCTTTGCAGCCATGTTCTGCGCTGCGGGCCCAGGTGTCCGACCGTAGCCGGCAGACCCAAGGCCCAGCTTACCGCTTCGTCTAGCGGCCGGGCATTCGCTTCCGCCAGCTCGCGCGCATTGCACCACCCCGCAAAGTCATCTTCCTCCGCACTGGGTAATCTGCTTCGTTCCAGCTGGCGCTGCAGCAGTTCCTGACCGGTATGCGAAAGGAGCAGCCCCTCGTCCCGTTCGACATACACCCCTCCATATTCACACACAAATGCCAGCAGTTGTGCCTTGTCTTTAAACCCGTACTCCCGGGGTTTTAGGTGTAACAACGGCGTCAGCGGCATCAAATCCGGCCGGAACTCCTGCAATACCTCATCCCACAGTTCCGGACTCCGAAGCTGCCCTTTCTTAAAACCCGAGGCCTGCCCGACATACCGTTCCACCAGACCGGGTCGGACGCCCAGATATGCCTCCGCATCTTCCACGTGCAGGCCAAACAGCGCAATCAGCACTTTGTGCAAGTTTGCACCGCGATATACATCAGTGCCGCCCACAACCTCGGTAAGCGGCTCGGTACGGTCGCCCCGCACCGCTCGCAGCGCCTCGTCAACACGTTCTTCGCCTACGCCTAGGCGCAACAGATCCTGCGGTGTCAGCGTGCGGTCAAAAATCTTCGTAATCGCAACCGACCGCCGGCCATCTTCGGCCCGCTCACGCCCGTCGACCTCCGGCTCGGCCGGTACCCAATGCTTGCCAGGCATCGCAGCAGATGGCTTCCAGACATCGTTCGGGCGTAGGCCCGGGGTACCACGTTTTGCCGGAACGGCCTTCGGCTCCTCTGTCGGCACCATTGAGAGCACCGGCGCCCCTTCGGCGATCACCAGTGGCCGCCGCCCCCGCAGTACTATCTGCAAGCTCCGCACCGCCATATCACCAAGCCAACCCAGCACTTCCGGATGTACCGGGTCTTCCCAGTCAAGCGGCACAGCCGCGCGATCAGCCGGTGCACTAAGCAGCAGTTGTAAAAACCGGCCATATGCATGCCGGTCGCCCTCCCGGTCAACCGCCTCGCCACCGGGAAGCCACTCGTGTCGAACCGTCTGCACCGGCGACGATTCGGCAATCCGCAGCGGCGGCACCAAATGTCGCAGCGCACCCCACGTGTAATGCGGGCTGTTGCCCTGCGGCAGTACCACTTTGGGCTCGCGTGCCTGTGCCAGCCAGTTCACTACCTGACGCGAGGATACATCGAGCAAGCCCGCAATTGCCTGCGCGGATACGAGCTCGACCGGCAGCCCCTGTTCGGCGGCATCCATACCCCGCAAAACGGCCAGTAGTTCCTCCGGTTCTCCCGGCATACCTTCGCTTCCCACGTGCAGCCCTTCTCGTTACATACTACCGTTCAGTGTACCGCACCACGCTTTAGTGGTCGAACGGCATGTTCGTTCCCACCAGTCACCTACACCGAGCTATAGCGTTATGAAAGATTTTATGATATAATTTTTACCGTTTTGTCGAGCCCAAGGGCTCCAAAGGCACATTGACAGGCAGACAGGAGCAAGGAGAGCGGCAAAGCCGCTGACACCAGCCGGCGATTTTGCCGCTCCCCTTGCCTATATATAGAAAGGAACTCCCGACCGCACAAGCGGCAGCAAGGAACGAGCCTCATGCTTCTTAAACCAACGTAAGGCACGGGCGCCACTAAACCTGACCAACAGTCCATAACCAACCGTTTCAAAACAATGAAAGGCAGGACCAGTCATGCTGGAGCACCACCAGGGCGAGCAGATCACCTTCGAGATCAACGAAGAGGACGGGCTCACCACCGAACAGATCGCGTACATCGTCCGCGAGGCCGTCAACGGTTCGGGCAAGCTGTGCACCTTCGTCCACACACTGGACGACGGCCAGGTCGTGCTCGGATGCTCCTCGACGTTCACCTCGGACAACACCCAGGTCGAACCGGCCGCCGAAGGCACCACCTTCAGGCCCGGCGAGAGCTACCGACAGCTGGTATTCGTCACGCCCAAGGACCCCAAGTGGCACGCCGCGACCATCGACACCGACTGCCCCCAGGCTGCCATCACCGGCGGCCTGCGCCTCTTCCGCGATCACGTCCGTGACGCCTACGAGCGCGCCAAGGCCGAAGGCTTCCCCTCGCTCGACGAGATCGAGGTCTAGCGAAGGGCAGGCAGCAGTGAGCAAGATCACCGTCGACTTCGGCAGATTCCTCTCGGTCGAGCAGATTGCCTGGATCGTCAGCAGTCCTGCTCCAGCCTGGAGGACGACACCGGATTCGAGTACCGGGAAGTGGACGGACGTTTGACGTTCGGCTGTTCGTCGGCAATGGCATGGCACAACCTGTGCGTCACGCCGCTGTCCGACGGCCCGTACTTCGCGCCCGGCCCCACGCACCGCGAGGTTGTACTCACCGCTCCTATCAGATGGTGGGGCCGCGAGTACGACATCGTCGACACACCAATCGGCTCCATGCACGAGCACGGCTGTCTCCGGTTCCGGGAGCGCATTCAGCGAGCCACCGAGGCCGCCCGGTCCCAAGGCTTCCCCGAGTACGTGCCCGCGGCCAGCGCAAGCTGATCGTACCCGAGCCAGTCGAACGCGGCCAATAAGGTCAGGGAGGGCGTGGTGCAGACCATGTCGAACATCACGCCCTCCCCGGCGCCCCGTTTCTTTTCCTGTCTGTCTGTCATATTTCGTCCCTACGCACACGTTATCACCAGGAGTGATGATGTCTGCGCAGCGGCGAGCCGGGAAATATTAGGCCGTACCGCTTGCAGTTTGCGCGTAATAATGATATCGTGTGGTGTCATTTGCGCACGCAAGTGGACAGCAAGTCCCCATCCAGAGACACAAGGGTAGGTGTACATGAATAAGCGAAGGCTTTTGCCTGACGCACCCTTTCTGAACCTTCTGGGTTTCCTGACGCCGGATAGCCGCAGAGGCAGTTTCATCATGACCCGCGGCGACCCCGACGAGGCCGAGCCCACGCTCTACCTCGGCCAGGAAGTCCTCGCCAAACGCCCCAACGGCTCGATCGTGGTCATCAACCACTTCGAGTTCAAGCATTCGTCATCCTGGGAAACCGACCGGCAGTACTTCCTTTCCGTAGCACGCGGAGTCGGCGGCATTCGCTTTCTTCCGGGCTACTACGAGGAGCCGTTCTGGCGCTACACCATCGTCCACACCCAGGAGGGTGAAGTCGGCGTCTGATGGGGACACCGCTCGTAAGGCACCGGACAGTCGCAGCTGCAACGCCCGCAATGCCAGCCCCGAGCAACCGCCGCAACGGCACCTACGGACGGACGTGCGCGCAGAGTTTCGCTTGTTTTCAAGCCACCACTTTCCGAAACTCTGCCGCCGTCCTCCGTCCCCATCCTTTTGGTTTATCAAACTCCACTCAAAACCGTAGCATTAACAGATACAAACTAGCCTGATAATACTAGCATGTACACCCGAAGCTACAGCTTACAACACAGCACGCCCAAAGCGGCGCTTTGTGGCACTATGACGGCGCCATTTTGCCCTAAAGGCTCTTGTAGTATGAGCATAATTATGGTATAATGCTTGTGTTTTCCAGACACGCATGTGTCTTTTTGTTTTGAACTACCAACCCGGTTTTACAAGATAGCGGAAAACAACCATTGGCGAACGGAACCGTTCCGATCGTCACGAACATTGAGAAGGGATCACCATGACCCACCAGAGCAAGTCCGCCGCGACCCCGCAGCCCGTCATCCCGATGGGTGATGTGCTAATGATGGCGCCCGAGAGCGACGCGCTCAACGGCGACGTCCGGTCGCGCCTGGATCGTGTATGGGTCGACCGATCGGCTCAGGACATCGCCGACCTCGGCCCCTTCGGCATTGCCAAGGAGCTGCTGGCGATCCTGCCCGACGCCGAGGGGTTCAGCAACGCGCTGCGCCTCCAGGTCGCCGAGGAGATCGTGAGCCTGCTAAGCCGGTTCGGCATCGTCAGCCAGACGAGTGCCCCGCAGCCGGCCACAACCAGGACGTACCAGGTCACCCTCAACCGGAACTTCAGCGAGATGTCCCTGCGGCAGCTCCTGGAGGCGATCATCGCCGACCCGTCCGTGTACGCCGAGGCCGTCCGCTACATCAGCTCCCACCCGGAGCTGCAGCGCGCGAGGGCCAAGACGTACAAGTGGGTCGTCCCGGCCGACGACGACGGCACCGGCATCGACCTCGAAGCCACCATGCACTACGTGCTGGAGCTGAACAAGCCCCACAGCGTCGCGCAGCGGAGGATCAACGGTCGACGTACGGTCTGGCTCGGTCGCGCCATGGGCGTGAACGACCTGCCGCTCATCCACCCCATCACCAGGCGACTGGTGCAGGGACCGGATGCGAACGGCTTCGACTGGTCAACGCGCAACCGCAAGCTGCTCGAGGCGGTCCTCTGGGCCCGCAAGACGAGGCACAGCCAGCTGCCCGACCTCCAGTCGGACGAGTTCGGCTACAGTGAGCAGCTCTTCCAGGAGCCCCTGCCGCGACGCTGGCAGAACATCCTGGACGACTACCTCGACGCCTGCGAGCGGAGCGAAAGCACCACGAACGGCATCCGCGCCGACTGGCCGGAAGATCTGCCGTTCGACAGCGTGTTCACGTTCACCGTCACGGTCAAGGCTGCAGCGGTCAACTACGAGGCACTCGTTCGCGAAGCTGCCAGCTTGGTAGCTCCGATCAGCAAGTCCGGCATGAATGCCACGATCACCGGGGGCGTCTACACGTCCATCCGCCTGTCGGGCATGTGTGCCTATGTTGACGGTGCTGTCGTCCTCGACGGTGGCCAGGTCAGCGGCATGAACTGCTCCGGCGTGATCTACATGCCCCCGGGCAGGACGATCCAGTCCAGCGGTATGAACTCGGATGTCCGTGTCGTCAACCAGACGTGGGAGCAGCTCGCCCGACGCCTCGGCCTCGTGTAACACCCCTTCAGAACCATCAATGCAGCCGGCTGATTTAAGCCAGCTGAAGCCCGGAAATTCCGGACGGCGGCAGATGAGCAGCATGCTCATAAGATTCGCTATCCAAGCGAACCCCTTATGAACATCTCTCATCTGCCGATTACACCAGAGCACACAAACCACTGTTTGCGTACTGCGGCGTAATCGACAAAACCGCTACGATTCATGCCTGGGCATACCCCCAGACATGAACAGACCGGCGCCCCAGGTGTCGGCCGCTTCCAGATCAAATGTTATGTCGCGTCCAAGCACTAGCCGGATCTGTTCATCCGCCAAGGCGGAGCTCTGATTCAGACTATCCGGCACATCCTCGCCATCGAACTGGTAGCGGCGAAGATGCTGCACGCCTGGAGCCCTCAGGTCGGCCCACATCAGCACCATGCCGCCCAGGCTCATGCGACAGGTCAGGCGCAGTTCAGCGGCATCGAGCGCACACGGTTCGGCAAATTCGCGCGGCGCGGGCCGGCCAACCCAAAGCGCGGTAACGGCCTGGTTGCCGACGAAAACTGCCGCATGCTCCAGTCGTTCGCGGGTTACATCAATCAGCGAGTGTCTAGTAAGACGGTATTCGTTCTCCGGTAATAGCGGCCCTTCTTCTGGCATGCACCCCCCTTTCTTACAGCATAGCGCATACGCTAGAGCTCTGCCACCTCAAGGCCGGCCGAACCGGCGACACTGCCGGCAGTCAGCGCGGCACGATAGCGTGCATAGTACCGGTCCATGCAGACATTAATCCACTCCCGGCAACCACGTACTTCGGGTGCTGTGTAAGCCTCCGGAGTCACTGCAACATACGGTACGCGTTCAAATTCGGTACCGAACGACACACCGGCGAATTTGCTTTCGTCCATCCATACCGACTGCAACGGGTTACGGCCCGGGTCGCCGCGCACGTGCGTCACGCCTTCGACGGGGTGACGGAGACTGGCAATCGCTTCTCCACACATCGTCGCGTAGGTGATTGCCCGGGCCGGCAACCCATACCGTTCGGCGGCATTTACAAACCGCCCGATCACCCCGCCCTCCACCGGCCAGTCATCGATAAATAAAATGTTTGGCGGTTCTGCTTCGGGCTGGCCTTTGTGTGCATGTGCCCAACCCCGCTCGACACCCGCCCGGGCGAGCGTAAAATGCACGACTTGCTCCACGCTGCGGTAGCGCGCGCTGCGGCTGGTCACGCGCGCGAAGTGAATTTTATGATCCTCGGTCGGAAAAGGTTCGCCCGGATAATGGCGCTTCCAGCCCTGCCACACACCGTATGCCACCAATCGGCCGTCACGATCCGCCGCAATAGCTGCCGCCGGCCTGCGTTCGTGCAGGTACTCGACAATCGGGCGGGTAATGTATGGCAGATCTTCGAGCTGTACCGGGTCGTCAGGATCAGCCACTGCAGCCGGAAACAGACAGTCGATGTCAGCCTGCGTGGGATTAGGGAGCCGTTCAGCACTCATCTGTCTTCCATTATGGATACAATTGTAGTCGACGCCGGTGCTTGATGATGTAAGAAAGATGGACAAGCAGGGTTAGGTGAAGGCGGTATTGGAGTGGTTCGGGTGGGCCGGTCGTTGCAGCTGCGCAGTCAGCAGACAGCCAACAACCAGCCACACCCGAACCTGCGCCGCCCCTAGATGCGAGGCTGGCGTTCGTAGCCCTGGAACTGCCGGATTGCGTCGATCAGCTTGCTACGATCCCCGGTTGTAACTGTAGTTTCCAGCCGACGTACCAGCGCATCCCAGTACGCATTGGTCCGCGCGGCCTCGGTCACCCGAGAGAGGGCGTTCGCCTTCATCTGGCCGCCCAGCCTGGCAAGCGAAAGCAACCGCCTCGCTTCCTCCCGGAGTGCACTCGTAGAGGTCTGGCTCTCCTGCGTCAACACACCCGTTATAGCTCCCTACTTGTCCATGCCCACAGAGTTGTGAGGCAAACGCAACTATACAAGATAGCCGCTACGCGGTCCACTTTTGGCCACCACTTGATAAAAATTGGCAAAAGGCTGGGTTCGGATACAAAACGGCAAATAAGGGGTCAGCCGGACGGCGACCGGAAGCAGCCCTAAAAAAGAGCCCGTGGTGCTGGCGCCCGCCAGGCACGCTTCCGGTCGCCGCGTACGCGACTAACCCGTCCATCGGTAGTCCTCCAGTAGCTCCCGAACCTTCTTTGTTGCCGCATCCTCATAATGGGCTGCGGTGGTCCAGTCGGCGTTCCCGGCCTGCAGGTAACTCACGATCCGCTCTCGAACGAACAACCACGCTCCGCTGTGGAGGCGCTGCCCGTCCGGGATCTGGATGACGTGCGTGACCGCAATGGGACTTGCCTGGACCATGAGCTCCAGAATGGTTCTGTGTGCCGCCGCGATACCGGCCGCCACGAAGTCCACCTGGCTCTGAGATGTGTCCACCTTGGTTCTCTTTCTACTCGGGCGTGTCTTCTGTATCTATCGGATATGAGACCAAGCCGCCAGCGGTATTTGTTACCACTGCCGGTCCGGCCTCATACGTCGGAACCGTCTAACCTCTTGCCAATGTGCCTCGGAGCATTGCGGCTGCTCGACGAGCCTCACTATAATAGTACGCTCACCCCTGCTCGTCAATAATCGGAACGGAGGTAATCGGGGTTTTCCCGCGCTAGCTCACTCTCTGCCTCGTGCTCAATACCCGCCAGTCCCAAACTGAGCCAGAGGTTACTAAAATCGCGCATTTCCGGGGCGGTCAGCCCCTCATTCTTTGTGTTGGATGTCTTCCCGGCACGAAGTCGGATCAGACGGCTCAGATATATCTTGGCGTCCTGCACCCGCTCATACCGGCGCTCAGGATCGTCGTAATACTGCGTCAGAATGATGTGCGCGTCGCCGAATTTATCAATTGAACCCGTAAAATAATGCTCAAGCCTATTGCTGCATGCCACTGTAGCCGACGCTTGTATGAGCTGTGCAAAATACTGGTTATGAAAGAGCTCCCGGTATGAAGGACCGTGCACAAAATCGTGCCCGCGATTTGCGCCCGCACTCGCGTATGGTATTTGTCCGCGCATGAAATATGCCGTAAATTCTTCGGCGGGGATAAAATCGTCTTCAAGTCCGGCCGGCGCGTAGTCGGGCACAAATGAAAACCCGTTCGCAACGGAGATAACTTCATTGGCGTTCATCCGCATGTGGAGTTCTTCGTCAGTCATAACGGGCACAGACTCCGCTGCGTCAGTCCGGCGTAGAAACGTCGGAACCAGTCGGCCGATTGCCTGCGACACAGCACCAAAGCCCGACGGTTGCGGGAGCGTATCCGGGGATGTCTGAACTCCACCATACGATTCGTATGGACTCATAAACGGCGATTATACAATCTTATCAGCACACTTTCAACCGGTACCACGCCTGCACTGGAAACGAAAACGGGGTGGACTCCAGAGCTGACTGCGACAGTCAGTATGGAGTCCACTCCGGGGCGGTTGGTCACATAGAGGAGTGAGCAATCGGGCGGGCGGGACCGGTCAGTCCTTGTAGCCGGCGCCGAAGCCTTTGGGGATGTGCAGACCGCACGCCCGCAGGAAGTCGAGCGCACTGCCACCGATTTCTTCGCGCGTACGCACGAAGTACCAGTTGAACCAGTGACGTTCGAACCTGCCGGTATGGATCCCGGGAGCGAACGAATTCGCGGACGGGAGGTTGTACGTGGTAACGGTCCTGCCGGTTGCGGTGTCCACGAGCTTTGCGGTAACTTGACCGAGCATCCCCACATACTGACCCCGTGCCTCGGCACCGTAAATGTCGAGCCAGAAGTCGATGGATGTGGCCTGCTTCGGGAGCAGCGAGAGGTTGACTTCGACAATCTCGTCTTCGCCACCACCAGTGCGCTCGTCGTTCCGAAGAACGATTGAGCCATCCGGCGCCTGGGCGTTACCCCAGAAGACGGCCCATTCGCTGTCGAGCACCACCTCCCTGCGGTTCCGGGCGACCCTGCGATCACGGGCAGACCGGCGCTTGCGGGCGACCGCGAACACATCGGCGTCAACGTCGAATGCTCGCCAGCTCACCCTGAGGGTGTAGCTGCGATGCGCACAGTGCACACCGTTTTCGGGCGTCTGTGCGAGACGAAGCCACCGGGCGAGGCGAGCCAGAACATCCTGCATTGCTTCTCCTTGTCAATGAACTCGAACGTGTGCAATACACGCTGTGTGATCATGGGTGATAACCACTACTATTTTAACATATTTTAATGCTAGTGTCTATATCTGTGTACGCAACCATAAGAGCGTTGCTATTGATTAGCTTTGGTGATATAATATGCCTATCTTCAAAGAGCATCTTTGAAGTGTTTTTTTGACAAGCAGGCACCCCTGTAGCGAACTGCGCCCATGAACGTTTCGTGTATGCAGCTCGCTGCGGGGACACCTTTCGACTTTACCCCACCGTCCGGGCGTGTTTACTCGAGGACATCAGCGAAGCGTACACTTGCGCCCCATGCGCACGTGACGTTCGGCAAGACCCGACAGAATCCGAGTTTTGGCACTGCCGGAACTCACCGACGACAGGAGCTCAGATGATCGACGACCACCAGGCACGTGCCGACGGAAGCGGTTCGCGCCAACTTCCCAACGACCAGGCTCGGTCACCTGACCGCCCCTGGCCGCTCGCAGCACCCGGCACCTGGCTGGCCAAGTACCAGTTCGGCAAACGGTTGCTGATGGTGTTCATTGTGGTGCACATCGTGCTCTACGACTACATCGCCACCTATTTCTTCGCGTCGCAGAACAACTTCACGCGTGCCGGCTGGAACGGCTTCTTCGTGGGGCTAGCCTTCGGCAGCGTGTTCGTAGGAACGGTGCTTCGACACTTCGTCCGGAACCTCGGTGAAGCCGAACTGGCTACCGCGACCGGCTGGGTGTTCGGTGCGCCGCCCTTCGAGGCAAAGGAGCACAAGCAGCGGCACGGCGTCGGACTGTTCTTCTACAAGCTGTTCAACCCGGTGTGGCTGCTCGACCTGCTGGAGCGCATGGGCATCCCAACCATACGAACCTACAGCCAGGAGCAGCGCTTCACCTGGTGGCAGTGGCTGTACGGCGCAGTGGCGCTCCCGCTCGCAGGGATCATCGGCTACTCGCTTACGGTCGTGGTGTACTTCGCCAGCCGACTACTGTCCCTGGTGCTGGCCCACTACGGGATCCATCTGCACTGGGACACCAGCCATTACCCGACCTTCCTCGGCAATGAGATCAACACGTTCAAGGAGAACTGGCAGTACACCATCGGCGGTATATTGGGAACCCTGTTCTATGCCCGCCTGGTGTTCAAGCCGTACGCCTCGGAGCTCATGGAAGCTTTCGCAATTCTGTTCGCCTCGCTCACCCAGTGGGCCGAACGGCACAACCTGCGGAAGCTCGCCTGGCTTTTCAGGGAGCACAAACTCTACCCCGACGGGTACCGTGCGATGTTCCATGTGGCCTATGCAGTCCCGAACCGCAAGGTCAGCAAGCTCGGCGTGATCGTCCTGATCCCCATCGTCCTCATGGGCATTGTGTTCATCTACCCTGGGTTCTTCATCATCACCCAGGTTGCGACACACAAGCGGGGCTTCTTCCTGCCGGGTTTCGGTAGCTAGACAGCCTCCGCCGAGGACACCGCCGTTACGGCAGATTTCGAAAGGAGTACAAAGGCGGATGACGCCGGCAGGCAGCGGAAGGATTTCCAGACGGTGCCCCGTGCCCTCTCCCCTTCCGCTGCCTGCTTGTCACTTTTCTTTATACCCTGCACGATATACCCCCGGTTACTTATTACGCCACAGTTTTGCTATGATTATCTAAATGAACCAACTCGTGCGCCTTGCACCGGTAACCAGACATAACGTAGGTGATATACTCGCCGTAAGTGAAGCGAGCCGCTCGATATTCTACCGTCTTCCGCAAAATCTGGGCGAAGCCCTGAAACTCGTCGAACGCGCCGAAGTATACCGGCTCGGCGGTAAAGGCGATAAATATGCCGCCTACGAAACGGGCGCAGCAATGCAGCTCGTTGGCGGCGGCGAAATCTCCGCCCACGATGGCACACCCTCTATCGGATACTGGGTAGCGTCCGGCTACCGGAGACAGGGATTCGGAAGAGCCATTATTCATGCACTTGAGGTGCAGGCTACCACCCAATTTCCTGAAGCCGAAGTACTTCATGCACACATCGACCCGCGCAATATCGGCTCGGTTGCACTGGCCATGCACATGGGGTACGTAGACACCGACGAAACCATCCTTGGCCACATGGTGTATAGCAAAGCCCTGCCGGCAGAAAACGTCGCCTGATTCAAACAACCTGCAAATCAGCCCCTGCCCCATGCGCCGCTCTTTGACTAAAGATGCACAAAAAACGGCCCCATTTAAGGTACCTTATCGCGAGCGGCACAGCACCGGAGTAAAGGATGCTGTGCCGTCTTGCTCTTACCCTCCTGCCTTTTTCGCCCCGCCATTTGCTTATACCCACCCTGCTGCACAGCTCTTACGGCTATGCGTGCGTATGGTACGCTCCGGACCGACTCATCAGCTCGTCGACTTCTATGCCGTCCCACACGGCCAATGCGATCGTCACCAGTGCCGCCAGCGCCATGTTCCAGGCTGCCACCGCGCTCAGCCTAAAGGCGAATGACGCTACAAGCAACCAGGTCGCCGCCAACCCGACGAGCCAGCTCAGCTGAATGTCCTTCCAAAACATTTCAGCTATACCCAGCAGCGTGATTACGCTCCCGATCCCCAGGACAGTCGCAAGCGCTCCACCTGTCACCGACGTAAATGCCGGTATGAGCAGTATCCACCCTCCGGCCGCTACCGTAAGTGCTGCCGCGAAGGTCGATTGCATCTTCGTGTTCATCGTTTCGCCCCTCCTTTCCGACTACCAGTATGATGCGTCTGGCTCAGGTGCTTCCATGACCCACGACAATTACAGGTCGTGATACCGCTTACAGAGATATTGACTTTACTGCATTCTTGTGTTATAGTTTGTTTAAACGTGAGGGTCGCTTTGCAGTGTGCAAGGCGACTGTGTGTTTGTATGACAACTCTATTCCGCCTTCGTATGCCTATACATCGTGCCGTCTGGATGGCTCTTGCCATCTTCCTGATGCTAACCGGCGCTTATCTTATGCTGCTTGCAGGCAAGCATGTAGCAGCTTCGGCGCCAAAGGCGGTCGTTACGGACGTTTCGCGGTTCACCGCCACCTCAACACAAACTGTCTCGGCCACTGAAAGGCCGGCTGGGTCAACGGATTATAGCACTGCTGCGAGATGTACTCCGGTGGTTTTTAGCACCCCGTCGCAGCTCAATCTTGAGTACGCGGCTGACGGCCTGATCACGCAGAACGACGCGCCCGTGCACTATGAGATTTTTGGCAATACAGCCGACATGCTGCGGTCACAGATTCGCAGTTGCGGACCAGGGGCGACAGGCCCTGCCAACGCCGAATTTACTGGTCAGACCGACTACAACCTCGACTGGCAATATACCACTGCGCAGAGTGGCAGTGCCTGCACTGCTAACGATGTTAAAGTCGGGCTACACACGGCTATTGCGCTGCCCGTCTGGCAGCCTACCACCACTGCCGCTTCCGGGCTCGCCCAACGATGGCGAAACTTTGACGCCGGCCTGCTGACGCACGAGCAGGGCCATATCACCATAGATAAGGCATACGCCGCCAAATTGGCTACAGACCTGGACAATCTGGGAAGCATACCGTGCAACCAGATGAACGGCCGCGTAAACGCCCTTGTGAATACCGACACGGCACTGCTCGACCAGGCCAACGACAGCTATGATACTGCGACCAGCCACGGCGCAACGCAGGGTGCTGTTCTGCCGACCCGCTGATAGCCCGGTCACGTCCAGGTACTCGACGAGCGCCAGATGTATACTTTATCGATGTTTTATGTTATAATATATCTAGTCAGAGATAGACCTTTAACATCACGCGAACGATCGGAGTACCACCAGTGACAAGGGCCGCAGTTAAGGGAACACTTCAGTACTACTGCCTGATAGCGCCGTACAAGCTCAGGTGGACGCTTCCCCTGATAGCGCTCGTGGTCAGCATCGGCATCGCCGTCTGGACACAGCACGAACTCGCGCCAGCCCCGCTAATGCCAGTGACCGGCTGCCCGGACTGCCACCTCCAGCCGCTCGTCAAGGCGCTGCCTGCGTGGATCGCCTGGGGCATGCCCGCCGCGGTTGTGGTACTCGGAATCGGCATCGCCGCACTCATCATTTCGGAATACGAGGTGCTGACAGATTTCTTGCAGGACACCATCACCGGATACCGGCTGTGGTTCAACGGCAAGCCTTTCCTGGGACGGACCTACTCTGAGTGGTGTCTGCTCGCCGGCAAGGTCGAGACGTTCGCCAGAGTGGTGAAATGCGTGGCGCTCACATCGGCCGGCATCGCCATCGTGGCAATGATTTTCGCAACCGGATTCATCCTGTAGTAGCCCCTACGACAGATGCGAGGTCATCTCGGACTAAGCCGAGCCCGGCACAATAACTGAATCGAGCCCACACCCAGTGTGTGACCCCTCTTCAGTGATTTGTGTACGCGCTCGGCTTTTTTCGTGGCAATGACCCGTTTATAACCAGTCCTGGCGTCGAAACAGCCAGACCGCAGCCGCTTCAAGTACAAAAATAAGCCCCAATATGCCAGCAAACGCATAGTGCCAATGCATAAACGGCAGTGCCATGTTCATGCCCCAAAAGCCACCAATGATGGTTGGGATGGTCAGGAAAATGGCGATGCTCGTCAGTCGTTTGAACGTATTGTTCAGGTTGGTCGTGGCAATTGCATCGTATGCAGAACGCATATTACCAAGTGTGCGCAAGCGACCGCGCAGCTGCTCGGTCAGCTCTGTTGTGCTACGTTCTATGTCTTCTATGATATCGCGGTCGTCTTCGTACAGCCGCAGATACCTACCGCCGAGCAGCGAATGATACAAAAGCGCCTGCGGTTGCAGGGCGCTTAAGAACTCGTTCAAGTCTTCTTCCAGTTCAATTATATTCAGGAATTCGCGGGTGCTCAGGCGGACTGAGCGTATTTGACCACGAATACGCAAAATCTGTTTGGACGCCTTGTTAAGCTGGCCTTCGTAGCTGCGGTTCACCTCCGAGAGGATGTGCAGCAACAGCTTGGTTTTTTGCGTAGTTACGAACTCGAGCTCGTCATGCGTCAGGCGACTGAGTATGTTTGACTGAGCTCTGACAACCGTTATGACGTGCTCCGGCGTGTACACGATGAGCAGTGGTTCGGTGGCAATCTCTGCCCCCTCGGGGTGACAGTAACGTGTATAAATATAGACAGCGTCATCTTTGACCTCTACACGAGGCGCTTCGTAAATATCGGCCGCGTCTTCCAGATTGTCGCGGTCCAGATTGAAATCTTTGGAAAGCCGGTCAAGCTCACGTGGTCCGGCGCCTTGCGTTACTACCCACATACCAGCGCGTGGTTCACGTATCTTCTGGAGCGCCCGATCCCGTGCCCGGCTGTAGTACATGGTAGTCATGCGCTTATTGTACCCCGTGCAGATGCACCTAGCTCACTTTTTAAGCCCATACAGTTAGGTGTCGAAGGAGCGTCGTCAGAAATGGTGCAGTGTGGGATGAAGATTGAGCACCGGAACGGAGGCGTACTAGAAGTACGACGGAGAGAGGAGCGGAAATATTCGCCTGCAATGCGCCGCTTCCGAGGACGCTTGTGCTTACGTTTTGCTTAAGTTATAGTGTTGCCTATCTAGACAATGCTAATGCTTACGCAAACGAAAGGAACAAAATGAAAATCCGCCTGAAGAGGTTAAATGAATCAGGCTTTGACCATGTCATGGTCTTGGTCACGTTCGTCGTGCTATTTGCACTGGTCGGCACCTACCTGCTGATTCAGAGCCACGCCGCCACCACCACTTCATATCAGTTTAAAATGTGGCTCAATAACTCCACTAAAAATACAGGCCTTTGCCTTGACGATTCCAGCTCTAGCAGCAATATCATCAGCTACCGGTGCAACAGCAGCGATAGCTACCAGCAGTGGACGACACAAGGCGCCAGCGGCGGCTTCCTGATCAAGAACGTCAAGACCGGTCGGTGTGTCGACGACTCCGGCGGTAGAGTTGGCACAGGGCCAAGTAACCGTGTATCGGTCATCTCCTGGAATTGCAATCCGTCTGACCACGCACAGGTATGGACATGGGCGGCGGCTGGCAATTACGGTCAGCTCAAGAACGCCTATAATAACGGCTGCATAAATGACCCGGGTAGCAGTACCAGCCAGCAAGCGCTTATCGTCTATACATGTAGCGGTACGGGGAAAACGTCGTTCCAACAGTCGGCAATTTATACTGGCGGAGGCTCTGGCGGAGGTGGAGGCGGTAGCTCTTCCGGAGGCTGTAGCGGCTCTACATCTCAGAGGTTCATCTGCCGTGCACAACAGTGGAGCGGCGCACCATATCTGTGGGGCGGCGGCGTACATGGCTACGGCGGATACACGGCCTTCAAGCGAGCCTGTGAACGGTCGGGTAACCCCATAAAGTCATGCGGCATGGACTGCAGCGGGTTCGTAAGTGTCG
>Ga0068856_100002620_pt1 | contig 18492 bp, 12 predicted proteins | sample KBSCornC62_FD_66595 | JGI IMG/M metagenome (GOLD analysis project Ga0068856, IMG submission 66595) | Corn rhizosphere microbial communities from Kellogg Biological Station, Michigan, USA - KBS Corn C6-2 | ecosystem: Host-associated > Plants > Roots > Rhizosphere > Soil ...
CGTTGATCTCGTTGATCTCGTTGATCTCGTTGATCTCGTTGATCTCGTTGATCTCGTTGATCTCGTTGATCTCGTCCATGGTGGCTCCGTTGGCATCCCTGCCAGGTGAGGATCATTGCTAGTGTCGTATTGGTGGGCAGGCAGGCATGACACCCTGACCAGTATAGCGGAGACTGTCAAACGGCGTCAGGCAGGTGATCTATGCTAAGGCCGCGCCGCTCGCGCCCGCAGACGTGGTACAATCAGAGCTATTGTGCGTGCCAGGAGCGTTGGAGTGTTGGAGAGCCGCGATGAAACCGCTTGTTGCTATTGTTGGGCGCCCGAATGTGGGCAAATCGACCCTGTTCAACCGGCTCGTGGGCGAGCGTCTCGCGATTGTCGAGGATCTGCCTGGCACGACGCGCGACCGGCTCTATGCCGACGCCGAGTGGAATGGGCGCACCTTCTCGCTGGTAGACACCGGTGGGCTGGAGCTTGGCACGAGCGAGGACATCACCGCGCGCATCGCGTCGCAGGCGCAGCTGGCCATTGAAGAGGCCGACGTGATCGTCCTGCTGGTGGATACCAAATCGGGAATCACCGAAGCCGATACCGAAGTGGCTGAGATGTTGCGGCGCTCGGGCAAGCCGGTGGTGCTTGGTGCGAACAAGGCAGATAACCCCACCCGCCGCCAGGAGGCCGTCGAGTTCTACTCCCTTGGCCTCGGCGAGCCAATCACGCTGGCCGCCAACTCCGGCACCGGCACCGGCGATCTGCTCGATGCGATCACCGAGCGCCTGCCGCCCGCCGAGGACGAGGATGAGGTGGAGAGCGATGGCATCCCGCGGCTGGCGATTGTCGGACGGCCCAACGTCGGCAAGTCCTCGCTGCTCAACGCCATCGCCGGGTCGGATCGTGTCATCGTCAGCGACATCCCTGGCACGACACGCGATGCGATTGACACCGAAGTGGAATATCAGGGCCGCCGCATCACGCTGATCGACACGGCGGGCATCCGGCGGCGGGGGCATATCGGCCCCGGTGTCGAGAAATACAGCGTCCTGCGCGCCGACCGAGCCATCGACCGCTGTGATGTGGCGGTGCTGATGATCGACGCGGTAGAGGGTATCACGGCGCAGGATACACACATCGCGGGCTATATCAACGAGGCGGCCAAGGGCATCGTCATCGTCATCAACAAGTGGGACATCATCAAGGAGCGCCGCCGTCAGGCGGAGGAATGGGCCGACCCTGATGTGCCGATCCTGCCCAGCGAGAATGTAGACCTGGCCGCCCTGGAGGTACGCGACGCCGAGGCATATATGGACGACATGCGCGAAAAGCTGAAGTTTGTCCCCTATGCGCCGCTGGTCTTTGCTGCGGCCAAGACGAAGTACCACGTCAACAACATCCTCGACCACGCGCTACGCATCTACGATACGCGCGCCATTCGCGTGCCCACGGCGCAACTGAACGAGGTCGTGCGCGACGCGGTGCAGCGCCACCACCCGCCGAGCGTGCAGGGGCGGCCACTACGCATCTTTTACGTGACGCAGGCCGAGACGAATCCGCCCACCTTCGTCTTCTTTGTCAACGACCCGGAGCTGCTGCACTTCTCGTATCGCCGCTATCTGGAGAACCAGCTGCGCAACGTCTTCGGCTTCGAGGGCACCGCGATCCGGCTCCAGTTCCGCGCCCGCACAACCGACCGCGGCGAGGAGGACGAGAAGAAAGGCAAGAGCAAATCGCGTCCGGGCCAGAAATATACCGGCAAACGCCCCACGACGCGATCGCGACGATAAGGGCTGACGGTGGCCGTTCGCGCATGGTACGGCTTCACCGGCTATGCGAGGCAATGCGAAACACCTCATCGCGGGCGAGAACAAGATTAATCCAACTTCGCGGCATGAATGCCGCGGCTAATCCCCATTGTCCAGAATCCTTATCCTATGGCGAACGAGCATCGCCCACTTTCAGGATTAGCCGCAGGCTGAAGACCTGCGGCTCGGTATACCCAATACGAAATCGGCCCACTACACCGCATACGAACGATTACCTCGGCTTGCGCGCCGTGACGGCGAAGAGCATCGGTAGCGAGTTCACTGAGGTGGGCCAGCGGGAACTCGTCGAGGCGTTCGAGGCACAGCCCCGCCTGAATCAGTGCCGTCACGACCTCGCCCAGGCTATAGCGCCAGATGTAGACGGATCGCGGCACGTCTGCCGCGGCCTCCTTCGGCAGTCCGCGCACCTCCTCGGCCACTGGCTCCGCGTTGTGAAAGTACGAGCCATGGACGCGAAAGCTCAGGCCACCCGCATCCTCTGATTCCAGCATCATGGCGCAGGGATGCATCTCAACCAGCAGGAACGTACCACCTGGGCTCAGGTAGCGCGCGGCAATCGCGGCCCAGCGCGTCAGGTCGGGAAGCCAGCAGAGCGCGCCATACGAGGCGAAGACAATGTCGAACCGCTCGTCCAGCATATCAGGTAAGTCGTAGAGGTCGCTTCGGATGAAGTCGGCGGATACACCTGTGTCGGCGGCCAGCGCGCGTGCCTGAGCGACGGCGTCGTCCGAGATATCGACGCCTGTGACACGCGCGCCCAGACGCGCCCAGGAGATTGTGTCGCTGCCCATGTTGCATTGCAGGTGCAGCAGGGTCTGCCCGCGCACGTCGCCGAGCGCATCCCGCTCGATAGAGCGCAGCGTCAGCCCGCCCGCACGGACCGTCGCCGCATCGCGATGGTGATCCGATTCCAACTGATTCAGCGTCATCGCGTTCCAGAGCGCCCGGTTTGACGCAAGATAGTCAGCCATGAAGAGGCATCCTCCGATTTCCACCATTCCCATGCTATATCAGTGCTATGGCCCATTCTCATCCGCCCTGACGCATGTGGCAGCACTACGCCAGATGGGCCAGCGATTCCTCGTACAGTGACGCAGGTCACTTGACACATGTCTACCAGCTTCTTATCATGGCAGGCACATTTGGTTGCTATGGGTCGGTATGATGGTCGTATGACTCGTGTAGCATACGCGTCTGCTCATGGCATGGAAACCGGCAATGGAAGAGGAGTTATCCTGGTGAGAACAGAAGGTGGCCCAGCGCCGCATGTCTTTATTCTGGCTGGACCGAAACGTCAAGCCTCATTGCAGTATTTCGAGGCGGTAACACTCCAGACGGCTGGCGCCACCTTCCGTGGCGAGACCGAGGTCGGGCGAACGCCGGATATGGTCGTCTACTCCGATGGCAGCGCCGATGGCAACGCCTCAGCCCAGGCGGTGCTCCAGTCCGCCGAAGCGGACTTCAAGGCGGTGCAGGAGTGGTTTGGTGGTCTCACACTCCCGGCGGGGCAAGATGGCGACGACCAGAACACCCCACGCACGGCCACCCCAGTTCAGGTGCTAGTAGATGCACAGGCGGGCGGCGCGTACCACTTCGGCTGCGACGCCACCGACATCTACATCCAGCCCGACCCTTCGCTGGCCAATGGCTTCATGGTCGCGGAACTGGTGGAGATTTTCGAGGCCGCGGCGAACAAAGGCTGGGCCTGTGGCAACACCAACGGCGAGGGTCTCTCGCGCGTGCTGGCGGGCGAGCGTAACGCCAATCTCGCGCCCGACTTCGCCCAGACAATCCAGGCGTGGTGGAGCGCTGGCCATGCCGACTACGTCAACAACAATAGCGCCACCGACCAGGACGAGAACAGCAACGGCTGCGCGACGCTCTTCCTCTACTACCTGCACAGCCAGCTCGGCTTCGACTGGACGAAGATCGTGAACACTGGCGGCTCGACGCTCGGCGAAACCTATCAGCGGCTGACCGGCAAATCGGGCGCGGATGGCTTCAACGACTTCGTCTCCCGTGTCGCGACGCTCGAGCAGGGCGGCCAGTTGGCATTGCCCGCCAATAGCAATCCGTTCCCGATAGGCGCGACCGGCGACCCCGGCACAAGCGGACAGCCTAGCGGCTCGACCGGCACAACCGATCCGGGTACGCCAGACATCCCGCTGCCAACTGATGTGAACAGCGCAATCGGCATGGTCGGCCTCGTCGTCATCGTCGTGGCGATCATCGCGGTGATCGTGCTGATCCTCAACGCCACCGGGACGATTCATATCCTGGGCTAGCGGACCTCACCCGGCCTTCGGCCACCCTCCCTGCGGGCCGCTGCCGCTCCGCGCGCTCGTCGCGCGCTTCTCGCCTGACGGCTCGCGCGTCCGCCCCCTAGAAGGGGAGGGCATAGGCGAACATCCTGCCAATTGGCGACGCGGGTACTCCCCTCTCCTCCTAGGAGAGGGGCCGGGGGTGAGGTCTGCCGCTAATGGACGAAGACGACACCCGCGGCGGCGTCCACGTGGGCGTAGCGGTAATCGACTTTGCCGAAGCCGCCGCCGCGCCACTCAAAGTTCATCTCGGTAATCAGTAGCCAGTAGTGGTCTGGCGCGATGGCGACCACCTGTGCCCAGTGGCCCGCCGAGCTTGCCCCCTGCTGATTGGGCGGGAACCACATTGCCGCGCCGACGACGGGCGATGTGGTGCGCGTATATTCTGTGCCGTAGAGAATATCCTGCTGCTTGGGATGGAGCGCCTCAACCCACCAGTTGCAGTAGCCGAAGGTGCTTGGCGCGGTGTATTGGCTGCGATTGGGCGTGTAGATCGTCGCGTAGCAGCCCGGCGGCACGGTCCATTCCGAGATCTTGGGCACGAACATATAGGTGTCATGGCAGGGCTGGCCATTGGTATTGGGCGCCTGGTTTGCCAATGCCGTCTGCTGCGTGGACTTGGCTGGCGCGGGCGTTGGCTGCATCGCGACACTGACCGCGCGGCTGATGCTGTTGGCTAGCAGATCATTCCCGCTAAAGCAGGAGGGGTCACCAGTGGCAGATGTCGTCTGCCCGGCGCACGAGACCTTCGTCGTGCTGGCGACGTTGGTATGCATTGTACTGGCGCCTGCGTTCATCGGGCGAAGCTGCGTGCCGATGCCAATCGCCGCCGCCAGCACCACCACACCGCACGCCAACAGCACGCGCGCGCCACGCAGGGCAATCAGTCTGCCGAAGAGGCTTGCTATCCACCACTGTCCCAGAAGTTCCCTCCTTCTGCACTGCATCCCCGCACGCCTCAAGTACGTCCTGTACCTCAACGACTGTACAAGCTGGCGTACGTATCCGTCGAGGCCTGTGGGACTTTCTTCCGGGGTCGCGCCGCGCGCTATACTGAAGACACCGGATGCGCCCATCGCTGAGCCAACCCCGACCTGTCTGGTTCCCCTCTCCCTGTGAGGGGCGGACGCGCGAGCCGATAGGCTCGAAGCGTCCGCGGGCCGCAGGCCGGGGTTAGGGGAGGGGGCCGCGCCCAGGCGTCTATCTAGCAGACTGAGGAGTGCTTTATGGGATTCGCGGATCTCCGCAAAGAGTATATGCAGCGAGGGCTTGACGAGAGTGACATGGACGCCGACCCGTTCCGCCAGTTTGCGACGTGGTTCGACGAGGCGCGCGCGGCGTCGCCCGTTGAGCCGAACGCGATGGCGCTGGCGACTGTAGGCGCGGATGGACGGCCCTCGCTACGCATGGTCCTGCTCAAAGGGGCGGACGAACGCGGGTTCGTCTTCTACACCAACTATGAGAGCCGCAAGGGCCGCGAGCTGGCAGATATGCCCTGGGCGGCGCTGACCTTTTTCTGGCCGGAGATGGAGCGCCAGATTCGCATCGAGGGACGCGTCGAGCCCGTCTCGGCGGAGGAGTCTGATGCCTACTTTCATAGCCGCCCCATCGGTAGCCAGCTCAGCGCCAGCGCGTCGCACCAGAGCGAGGTAATCGCCGGGCGCGAGGAGCTGGAGCAGCGGGTCGCGGCGTTGAGCGCGCAATATCACGATCAGGAGATTCCGCGCCCGGAGAACTGGGGCGGCTTTCGCGTCATCCCCGATGCCATCGAGTTCTGGCAGGGGCGCGCTAACCGCCTGCACGACAGGCTGCGCTACCGTCTGCTCGCGAGCGGCGGCTGGCAGATCGAGCGCCTCTCGCCGTGAACCACAGGCCATAGGTAGAGAGGGAGTGTTGCCTGCCTATTGCATAGGCTCGACAGGCGGCTCAGGTGGCTCTGGCGTGTCTGGCGTCGGCTCAAGGACGGGGGCCGGGCGGTACGTGATGCGCGTTTTGTCGGCGATGAACACATCATGCGTCTCGGCGATGCCGTACATCCCGGCTTGACGACGGGCGCGTCGCCGATTCGCGGCGCGCAATGACAGGACAATGAGGACAATGAGCAGGATGAGCAGCAGGACGGCGGCAGCCGAGGCCAGCTCGATCCAACTGGGCATAGAGATACCTCCGCCAGACATCAGAATAGACACGTAGCACGTATAGCCATCATATCAGGCATGGGAAGTAGGAGAGCCACCCGGCGCCAGGGCAACACACGCCATGACGATGGATCGGCGCAACTCGACTATCCGCTTTCCCAGTGTTATTCGTCATAGTATCGAGAGGAAATGCAGGCGGTGGCCCCATTCGTGCCATAATCATGCCATATAAGCGATATTCAGAGTGGCTAAAGTCGCAATTGCATGAGTGGAATGATATGCGGGATAGCATAGCATGACATGGATCAGGGAGCCAGCAATCACCCATGACACATGAGATCGTCACATTAGCCAGATAGACCCGCACATCCTCAGCAGTAACGAGCCTGTTGTACGATAGGTTGGGCACGGAGAAGCGTTTGTGAGAGGTCGCTTGCTACAGAGGATGTGATAGCGCGGCGGACGTTGTATGTGCTGCACCAAGGATCCCCTCTACCGAATCAGGCGCAATAGACGCATAGACTGGAAGGGAAGGGCGCCTGCGAATGGACGATGAGCGCGCACCGCAAACAACACACCAACTGACACCGAGCCAGCCCAATGAGAATCGTCAGGTCGATGATCGGGCTGGCTGCGGCGCATTTGGCGAGCGCGTGCGCGAATTCATCGGGGGCGTGCCACTGGTAGGACGTGCCACAGGGCATAGGCGTGGGCGCCGTCGCATTGACAGCGAGAGCGAAAACGCCTCACTGGCAGGTAGCTCGGGAGCGGTTGAGCCGCTCAACGATGAGCCTCCCCTGGATAGGTCTGATGGTCCGCCTGGTGACATGGGAGCCGACGATGTGGATGGCCATGAAGCGGATGACTATCCCGCTCCCTCACGGAAGGGTGGTCGCCGCAAGGCGGGTCATCTGCCACTACGCGCCCGCAACTACTCCGTCAAAGTAGTCATAGTGCTGGCGCTGCTGAGCGTCATCGTCGGATTCTGCTGCACGCAGAGCACCTTGCAGGTCGTGAATGTCGCCTACGCTGCCTATGACGCGCGGGCGCAGGTCAGCGCACTGGAGGCGATGGCAAAAGGCGGTAATTTCACTGATACCAGCCATCTCACCGAGATGCAGACACGGCTTGTCGCGCTCAATGACGACCTGTTTCGCTTACAGAGCGCAATCCCATCGCAAGTGGCTTCGACATCCACGGGAGCGAGCCTGAACCATACGCTGACGACGGCGCTCGATCTCGTGCAGGCGGGGCGCTATGGCGTAGACGCGGCGCTTATTCTCGTGCCCCACCTCAAAGGCATGCTCTCAGATGTGGGCGCTAGCGCCGCTGCGACACCCGCCCCCACCGCCACAGCCAGCAACACGGCGACCGCGCAACCGACGCCAACCGCGGCCCCAATACCAGGCAACGTGGCCTCTGGCGGCCTGACGATGGACGATGTGACGCGCGTCCAGCAGGATATCGCGTTTGCGGGTGTACTCGTCCAGCGCGCGCTGATGGAGCGCCAGTATGTCAACGACAGCCAGCTTCGCTCGATTGGCCTGGGCAGCATCGTCTCGATCCTGCAGAAGCTGGATAGCGTCGCGCCGAAGCTGCCGACGTATCTCGGCTATGCCAACAATATCGTGGCGGCCTTACCAGATCTGCTGGGCATCACCCAGCCGGCGCATTACTTGTTCTTCGATATGGACAGCGACGAGATGCGCCCGACGGGCGGGTTCCTGGGTAATTACGCCCTCATCACGGTGCAAAATGGGCGACTCATCGGCGGCATACACCTGCTGGATACCCTCCGCTTGGATTGCCCTGGTGGATTAGACCGCTGTGCCGCCGCCGGACCACCCATCCCCCAGCAATACGCCTGGCTGAATGTATTTCCACAGTCATTCCGCATGCGCGACGCCAACATCTCGCCTGACCTCCCCACCTCAGCCAGGCTGATTATGCAAAAATATCAGCAAGAGAGCGGCCGGGCGGTTGATGGCGTCATCATGATTACGCCTGAGATCATCAGGGATATTCTGAAGATAACCGGTCCGCTCAAAGCGGATGGTTATGATTTGGTGGTCAATGCGCAGAACCTTCAGGATGTTATCCACTACTACCACATCGCCGACCGAGGTAATCAGACGACGGTGGACGGTAACTCCGCAAGGAAGGCGTTCGATGCGCAGCTTGGCAGCCTGCTGCTGCACAAAGTAGCGACGCTGAGCGCATCACAGCAGGGCTTGCTGATGAAAGAGATTCTCGCAGGCTTCGGCACAAAAGACGTGCAGGTCTATCTCAATAATTCCAGGGTCGAGTCAGTGCTCAATTCGATGCACATCGACTCGACGATCCCGATGCCACCTGGCATGGATGGGATCATGCTGTCGGATACCAATGTTGGGGCCACCTACTACAGCCGCGACATGGAAGAAACCGTTACGGACACGATCACCTTTGACAGCCAGGGCAACGCGCTCCACGATATGACCGTGACCTATGCGCTACCACACATCCAGCATATCTACACCTCGATCTACGGCGACAATAATGGACATGGGAATCTGTACACCTGGTACAGTGGGGTCGTGCGCATGATCGTGCCTGATGGCTCGACACCACTCAACGGCGATTACCTTCCCGATGGCTCCCTGACCGCGATGCGGATCGAGCAGTGCAATACGCCGTTTACTCCTTCTTGTGGCTTACTGCCCGCGCCGGAGCCTGGACACGTCGTCTGGGCCGCGCGCATCAACAATATGCAGGTGGATGGTCAAACGCTCATCTTCCATATGATGTGGACGGCACCCAATGTGCTCAAGACCGTGGATGGCAAGACGCAATACAATCTCCAGATCTACAAACAGGCTGGCACACATATTGCCTACGATATTACGATCATCCCGCCCAGCATGCGGCAGATCGCGCTGCCGCTGACCAATCCGCTGCGGACGCCCGCCGGGGCGACGCCGGGCGCGAGCGTTCAGTTCATCAGCCCGTCGCTCGTCAAAGATACGCTGCTGACGGTCACGTTTGTTGGCGGCTGAGTTGGGTGGTTTCAGATGGACTTAGAACGCCTCACAGAACCGTCATGCGCCGGTGGCACTGATGGGAGTGGGCCAGCTTCGCGGCCTGAAGGCCGCGGCTAAGAACGGATTTTGCTAGGAAATCTAAGGAATTCATCAACCAACGCATCGGCAGAGGATAGAGCGGAGGCGTATTGGTGCGAATCCTCGTGACTGGGGCCGCCGGGTTTATTGGCTCGCATCTGGCGGAGCGTCTGGCTGCCGAGGGCCATGACGTGATGGGGCTGGACTGCCTCACCGATTACTATGCGCCCGCGCTCAAAATGGCGAATGCGCGCAAACTTCAGGCGAGCGGCGTCGAGATGTTGGCGCTGGATCTCGTCACCGATGATCTCGGTGAGGCCGTCGAGAGTGTCGAGGCGATCTATCATCTCGCGGCGCAGCCAGGACTCTCGCCCCTGCCGTTCAGCGCCTACGAGCGCAACAACGTCATCGCCACCGAGCGGCTGCTGATGGCCGCGCGGCGTGACAGCGCGCTCCGTTTCTTCGCGAATATCGCGACCTCATCGGTCTACGGCAAAGACGCCACCCGCGACGAAGATGCCGCGCCTCGCCCGGCGTCGTGGTACGGCGTGACCAAGCTGGCGGCGGAGCAGCTGGTGTTGGCCGCCCAGCGCGATGATGGGTTCCCAGCATGCTCTTTCCGCATCTACTCGGTCTATGGCCCCCGCGAGCGCCCCGATAAGCTCTATCCCCGGCTCATCCACAGCATTCTGGCCGATGAGCCGTTCCCGCTGTTCGAGGGCAGCGAACACCATCAGCGCAGCTTCACCTATGTCGGCGATATCGTGGATGGGCTGCTGGCGCCGCTCTCGCTTGCTGATCGCTGCATCGGCGAAATCTTCAACTTGGGCAACGAGACCGCCATCACCACGGGCGAGGGAATCCGCATCGTCGAGCGGATTATCGGTCGGCCAGCGCGCATCGAGCGACGGCCACCACGCCCCGGAGACCAGACGCGCACGCAGGCCAACATCGCCAAGGCGCGCGCCATGCTCGGCTACAATCCCTCCACGCCGCCCGAGGTGGGTCTGGCCAGGGAGGTGGGTTGGTATCGCGACGAGATATTCAGGCTATCGAATGCGCGTTAATGGCAGGACCATGCTACCCACCTGCCGCCCGGTAGCGCAATCGCGGGAGGAGCCGCGATGTCTGGGGACGCTATTCTCAGTAAGCGTTGCCGTTTGGCGCATGGTACGTCTGCTGATAGTTTAGAGTCTCTACCCCGGCGGCATCGCCCGCGACAGAACTATCAGGCGCCCGGCTCTTGATAACGCGCGCTGGCACGCCCGCGATGATGGAGTACGGCGGCATGCTCTTCGTGACGACGCTGCCCGCGGCGACCACGCTGCCGCGGCCAATCGTCACGCCCGCGAGAATGACCGAGTGGGAGGCGATCCAGCAGTCATCCTCGATCTCAATCGGCGCCCGGCTCACACCCTGTTCCTTCAGGGTATGGACCATATCGTCAAAGTTGTGGTTCTCGGCGAAGAGACTGCAGCGCGGCGCCATCATGACATTGTTGCCGATGCGGATGCCGCCGGAACAGCCTACGTAGCAGTAGGGGCCAATATTCGAATTATTACCGACGATAAGCCCCTCGCCGAGTTCCGCGCCGCCGTACTGGCGCGACCCGCGGATAATGGCGAACCGCCCGACCGTGACCCGATCACCGAAGGTGACGCCATTGCGGGAAAGCCCCTCGATCTCGCTGAAGTCGTCGGCGATGAAATTGCGCCCGACGCTGATGTAGCGCTTGTTGCGCAGGGTCACGTGCTTGCCGATGAAGGTGATCCCTTCGGCGCGCCTGAAGCCGATGCGTCGCCTGCTCCCCCGCAGCGCCTTACCGAGCGTGTTTAGCAGCATCGTGATGATCGCGCTCGTGGACATCGCTGGGTCGAGCGTATATTTGGGATCGCGCTTGATGCGGCGAACCATGGAGATGACCAGTTTCCGCATGTTATCTGCCTCCCGCCGCCTGAACGACGCGATGATGTCGTGCCAGTCGTACTATGTCTCACGGCTTCGAGCGTCTCCGCCCGCTCTTTGGCGACCAAGGCGGAAGTCCTGCGCGAGCTCCGCATGGATAGATGGGTTGGCTGGCGCGCAGGAATGCACGACCGCCGCCTCGAATACCGCCATCGTCTGAGTCGCTGCCTGCCGCCAGGTGAATAGCCGCGCACGTTCCGTCCCGGCCCTGGCCAGCTCCTGGCGCAGTGAGGAATCGCCGCCCAGCCGGGTCAGACATTCTACCAATTGGACCCTATCATCTGGATCGAACAGTAGCGCGGCGTCGTCGGCGACCTCCGACAGCGCGCCCGCCGTTGAGCAGGTGAGCGGTATACCTGCCGCGAATGCCTCCAGAACGGGGAGGCCGAATCCCTCGGATTTCGAGGGCAGCACATAGGCAAGTGCATTGACGAGCAGCGCGTCTACCTCGTCGCGAGACAGATGCCCCGTAAGCACAACACGGTCTTGCAGCCCGAGGCGCTCGATGAGCGCGCGAATAGTTGGCTCGTCGTTCAGATCGGGCCGTGGTCCCGGCTGGCCCACCAGCGCCAGCTTGACAGTCTCGTGGAGGCCATGCGCCAGCGCCTGATGGAAGGCTTCGACGAGCAACGGGAGGTTCTTGCGCCGTTCCAGCACGCCGACGTGGACGAAATAGGAGCCGTGCGCCAGCCCGAAACGGTTCAGGGTCTCGCTGGCGGTCGCCTCGCTGACCCGCATGCTTCCGGGCTGGGGTCCGCCAAGTGGCGTCACATGCACCCGGCCGGGAGAGCATTTCGCGTACTGGATCGCCTCATCCATGGTGAAGCGTGATGGCACGACAATCGCGTCCGCGCGCCGCACCGCTGGCAGGTTCACCGTGCGAAACATCAGCTGCCAGAGCCGGTTGTAGTCCTGCGGGCGGCGCAGGAACGCCGAGTCATGGTACGTCACCACGCAGGGAATGGGCGTCCAGATGGGCGTCAGATACTCCGGGCTAAATAGCACATCGAAGTCACTCCCCGCCAGACGAAGCGGCAGGAAGACATGCAGCCACGCCATCGTGAGAACCTGATCGATCACGCGGAACACGACATTGGTGCGTGGCAGCCCTTTCGGGCCGGAGATGGGAACCACCACATGGGGCATGTCGTTCCGCGCGAACTCTTCGAGCAGCTTTGTGACATACGTGCGCACACCTGTGCGTGCCGTATGGAGACACTGCACATCCATCGCGATCCGCAATGGGCGCGCCGCCTGATAGCTCCCGGTGGATACGTCCCAGCTCACTTTTGTCCACCGGGCCAGGCTGACAGCCGAGCCAACGAGCCAGAACATGACGTACAGGACGAAGAAGTTCAGTGTAACTTCGGTGATGAGGCCATCGATCAGGACGAAGACCCACGCGGCGAGCGCTCCCACGAATATCGCTCGTGTCAGGCGGTCGAGTCGTGCGCGACTGGCCTTCCACAGGGCGACCAGCATCCCCAGAAAGATCGCCAGATAGGGCAGCAGCCCCACAAACCCGAGCTGCGCGCCGACCGGCAGATAGGCGCTTTCCGTTCCCAGGCCCGTTCCCTGCCGAACGCCGACAAACCCCGCGCTGCCGATGCCGTTGCCAAGCGGGTGCTCCAGGATAAACGGCGCCATCTCAAGGTAGGAGTGCAAATGGCCCTGTGTCGAGGTATTGTCGCCACTGGCCGCGTCCGTTGCCGTCTGCGCGCCTCCGCTGGCAAACGGCACGAGTATCGCGGTCTTGTTGGCCGCGAGCAGCGGCGGGGATAACAGGCACACCGCCAGCACGCCAATCGCCACTACGCCCGCCAGCCCATGCATTGCCGCCGCGCGCCGCCGCCCTCGCATGAGCGCCTGAGCTGCGCCGATGATCGCCGCGACGATGCCAGCCAGCGCGACAAGCGTGATCACTGGCACGACCACGTCGAAAACCGTGTAGGCTCCTGAGGGAAACAAACCCTGAAGCGCGCGTGAGACGCGCTCGTCGGAGGTTTGACCCTCCATCACATAGCTGGACGTCTGCTGGAACAGCGACACGCCGATGAGAATGCCTAGCCCGGCCAGCAGCGCGCCCATCCACTGGCGACGGAAGCCGAAAATCAGCACGAGCAACGCCACCTCCGCCGGAAACACCAGCAGATTGGTGCGGGTGAAGGCGAGGACTATCGCCACACCGCCCACCAGCCCAGCGGTGCTGAGCAGCACACGCCCCGGCCACCCCCAATAGCGCGTGAAGAATGGCAGCGCGGCTAGGACTATCGGCAGGGAAACCGTCAGCAGCGTGGCGAGATCGATTGGATTCATGACGATTGATCCCGCACGCGGCAGCCACCCTGGCGTGCCAGTGAAGAATGTGGTCCCCATATTGTGCGGGAGAAAGGATGAGAAACCGAAGAAGGTCTTGTCGTAGCCACCGAAGTTGATCGCGACGAAGAGGTCTCCCCCCCAGAATAGCCGCTCGCCAAGCGCGCCGAGCGCGCACACGAGGGCAATCACCGCGACGGCGCCAACCAGCCAGCGGAAGTCACGGCGTGTTGGCACGGCGAGACGACCCACGAAATAGGCTGCGAACGGAAGTGCCAGCTGACGAAATCCCAGCGCTCGGCCAGCGAGCGTGACCGAATGGCTGGGCAGCGCCACGCTCACCAGACAGACGCCCACAAACAGCAGGATCAGCGCATCCAGCATGGTCAGCCGCAGTCGGCGCGTGCGCAGCCATCCCAGCAGCGCGGGCACGCCAGCACGTAGCAGCGCGACCGCCAGTATGATTTCCTTCCACGGCTGAATGAGCTTGACAAAGGTCGCGTCACCGGTGGCATGGAAGAGCAGCGCCATCAGGAAATTATGCAATGGCAGCGCCAGCACGAAAATGAAGAGCGCCCACTGCGGCCGCATCGCCACCAGGCACAGCAACGCCGCCAAAACGATGACGGTGGCAACCTTGACGCCAGCACCAGCGGGCAGGAACAGGATACACAGGGCTACGATGCCCGCCAGCAGCAAGGCTCCCCCGAAATAGGCGGCCACCTGACGTCGCTTCTTCTCCCGTGGTGGCTCGCGCAGATCCTCCGGGCGTATCGCCTGGAGCTGCGTGGTGGTCTCCCAGGTATGGGTGGTCGCGGTCGCGCGATGAGGTTGAGCAGGAACGGCGGCGAGTTGCACGGACGGCTGATCGGACTGCGCCACATAGGCCAGCGCGGGCAGAACCTCCTCTATCTCCTCCTCGGCCGCCGCCTCGGCGCGAGCGGTCGCGGCTGGGCGCGATGAGACCAGCGCACGCACCTGCGCCGGGCGGATCACGCCAAACACCATCAGCAAGACCGCGAACAGCGCGATGCCCACAACGCCGCCAACGTAGGACAGCGCGCCGGGCAGGAGAACCAGCACGAATGGTGTGGCTGCGACCAGGGTCAGGATGATGTTGCGCGGCGCGGGGATTAGTCCGCTCGTCCGCGCCACAGCCGTCAGGTTAAAGATGATGACAAAGCCTTCGGTGATCGCGGTAATCCATGCCGCCGCGACAAAGCCGAATCGGGGAATGAGCAGCACGTTGAGGCCGATATTGAGGATCGAGGCGATCACCGCCATCGGCAGGTTCCAGCGCTGCTGCCGGACTACCACCAGCATGTAGGACGCCACCGAGCTCGGAAAAATCAAGACAATCGCGAGCATGAGCCCCGGCAGGGCAGCCGCCGCCTCGGCGTAGCCATGACCGGCGAGAATCGTCAGCAGCGGCTGGTGAAAGACAAGCACCGAGAAGGCCAGTGGCAAGGCAATCGCCGCCATCAGGGTGAATATCTGTGAATACAGGCGCTTGCTATCTGCGCTGCTCACAGCATAGGCACGCGCCAGCGCCGGAAAGAGCACGATCATGATCGTTGCCGAGACCGTCGATAGCACGTCGAAAAACTTGTAGGCGACTCCATAGGTAGCCACCTGGACCGCCGCCGCGCCCGGATCTGGATCGGCGAGCTTGCCCAGCAGAATGATATCTATGCGCCCGTAGATCAGCACGAACGCCGAGCCGATGGCCAGTGGCCACGATTCAGCGAACAGATAGCGGGTGAGCGGACCGCTCCAACTCATACCCCAGGGGACAAATCGCCTTGAGGCAACCGCGCAGATGACCGTATCGGCCAGGCTGGAGAGCGTGAAGACGCCGAGAAAGACGTTCACGCCAGCATGCGTCACGATGGCCGCGACCGAGCCAAGGATGACGACGACGGCCGAGGCGATGCTCGCCAGCGCGATGGAGTTGTTGTCGTTGCGCGCCTGGAGTACGCTGCCAAACAGGCCATTCGATCCAAACGCGCTAATGAGGATGTAAGGCAGGAAGAGCAGGATAGCCGTCAACTGAGCGGACGTATAGCCCACCACCACCGCCGCGATGGCGCAGAGGCCGCAGATGCCGACAGCGATCAGCAGCCTGCTGGTCAAGGTCGCATGCGTAAACGCCACATGGCCGCCCGGTTCTCGCTCGGGCTGCGCGAGATCGCGGATCAGGATGCGATCAACGCCAAAATTGGCGACGGTATTGAAGAGTTGAATGAAGGCAAACGCGGTGACATAGATGCCCAGCGCATCGCCACTCAGCGCGCGCGCAGCCAGACCGAACGCGATGACGCCGGCGGCAATCTTCGCCAGGCGCCCACCCAGGCGGATCGTCGCCTCGTGGGTGAGGCTGCGGCCGCGTGGAGCGTTGGCGTCGCGCGCGGCGGCGGCCCCTACCCGGCTTGCCGGAAGAGCTGCGCCAGCGGCTTCTGCCTGGGTCCGCGTCATATACCGTTTATTGTCCACCATGACTGGTCATCCATGAAGTTCGCTTGCGGGACAGGCAAGAGCGCCCGCCTCTCGATGACTCTCCAGCTGTGCCGCGTGCATGTCCTTCGCCATGGTGTTTATTGTATATCCACCATCACGCGCCGTTGCACGCCTCGGATGGGTCGCCGTATCCCACGCAACGACCTAGCTGTGCGATCCTGCCCCTCTATCGGCGTAAACACTCCACAGCAGATCGTTGAACGCTGAGATCGTGCGATCAATTGTAAAGTGCGCCAGCGCATATTCCTGACCAGCCCGGCCCATCGTGGCGCGCAGCTCCTCATTCCTGAGTAAGATATCAATCCGCTGCGCCAATGCGTCAACATTCTCGCTGGGTATGATAAATCCGGTCTGGTTCTGTTGCACCAGTTCTTTATTGCCGCCGACATCGGTAGCGATCACCGGTTTGGCAGCGAACATCCCCTGGAGGATCGTCCGGCTTGCCCCCTCGCCGTAGCGAGAAGGCGCCGCCAGAATATCCAGGGCGGCCATCAGGTCAGGCGCATCACGGCGCTCGCCCAGCAGGTGGAAGCGCTGAGGCGCGGGCGATTCGGCAACCAGTTGACGCAGCTCGTGCAGCGGTTGGGTCTGCCCTGGCACCGGCCCTCCGGCGATGAAAACATGCAGTTTTGGGTAGACGTTCATCAGCCGCGAGGCGGCGCGTACGGAGAGATCAGGCGCCTTCATTTTCGAGACGCGCGCAATCATGCCTGCGACCACATCGTCCGGCCCAATACCCAGTTCCTGGCGAATCGCCTCGCGTCCGGCGGCGTGCATAAAGGGCTGTGGCTCTTCGCCGTTGTAGATGACTGTACCCTTGGCTCGCGCCTCGGGCGTGACGAGAATATCATCCAGGACCGCCTGGCTTACCCCGACCACACGCGCCGAATGCGACGGCACGAAACGCCGCATGAGCATCACCAGCTGTTTAGGACGCTGTAGTGACTCGCGAATGTGCCACACATGCGGACGACCCGCTCGTTTCGCCGCCAACGCGCCGGTCCAGACCGCCAGCGTATTCGTATGGACGATATCTATCGACTCCCGCTCGATAATCTCCGAGACGATTCTGACCGAGCCACGCACGCGTCTCAAGAAGGCCGCTAGCCCCGTTGGCGAGAGATACGTGCGGCGTGCGACGGCGATTGGCAGGGACATCACCGGTATCCCAGCTGCGGCGAGCTCCTTGCTGAGCAAACCACTATACGCGAGATCATTTGCCAGAATGACGAATGGCTGGAATCGCGCGCGGTCGAGGCCACGTAACAGGTAGAGGAGCGAGGTATCAGCGCCGTAGAGTTCATCACTGGGGTGCAGAAAGAGCACGTGGGCGGGTTGGTGCATCGTCATCTATCGTCATGTCCTTCAGAATCTCTCTCACCTGATGCGCTGGTTTCCATGAATGAAGGCATCCAGGTTCCATCCGGTTTCCATGAGTTGAGTATCCTTCAGGCCTATGCGCTTCAACACCGAGCGACTCAGCAATTTTTATGCCCGCCTCGGCGAAGCACATAGCAAACAGCACACCGTCACCCATTCACGCATGCCGCGCCCGCCACGGTGCGGGGCCGTGCAGCATGATGCCAATCACGCGCCAGAGCAAAGCGAGACGGGTTCGTGCCTTTGGGGAGACCACAGCCACAGGCGCCAGCGCGATCATCATGCCCACATAGGCAAGCAGAATCGCCACGGTAAGCGCCCCCGCCTGAATCGGCCCAAGGTAGCGCCGGGCGAAGTAGCGCGCGCTATTGACGCTGGCGCCGAGTCCAGCCGGGCTGAGATGATGCGTTCGGCTGGACCCACCCTCGAAGTGGATGATAGAGGAGACGGGGACGTAGCGGACCACATAGCCCGCGTCGCGAATGCGATAGCAGAGATCGGTATCCTCGAAATACAGAAAGATATGGGGATCGAATCCACCGACGCGCGACAGCGCCTGGCGCGCGATCAGCAGATAGCAGGCCGAGAGACTGGCGACGTCGCGCGGCGTGCGATGGTCCCAGCCCTGTAATTGCTGGCGGCGGACGCTGCTTGTCTGGATGCCGAGAAACGCCAGCGTATGACTGGCGAACAACACAGGAAGCGTATACCTGTCGCGGCACGAATACTGGAGCGTGAGATCGCGGTTGAGCACCCTGCCGCCGAGCGCGCCGCAGCGCTCCCCTAGCTCATCGGCGGCGCTGATGAGGTCGTCGAGTGGCTCGAGCACCTCAGTATCGGTATTCAGGAAGAGAATATAGCGACCAGTGCAGTAAGGGATCGCCTGATTGTTGCCCGCGCCGAATCCGCGATTCTCACGATTGTAGACACAGCGGAC
>Ga0068856_100002622_pt1 | contig 18491 bp, 20 predicted proteins | sample KBSCornC62_FD_66595 | JGI IMG/M metagenome (GOLD analysis project Ga0068856, IMG submission 66595) | Corn rhizosphere microbial communities from Kellogg Biological Station, Michigan, USA - KBS Corn C6-2 | ecosystem: Host-associated > Plants > Roots > Rhizosphere > Soil ...
GCTGCGCTCGGGATGACAGGGACTCTCTACTGGATCACTCCGCACCCGAACCGGCCGCCGGCGTTGCCCGTCGGCTGCGTCTTCAGGTCGTCGGCCTTCTCGTGGAAGATCACGGCCTTCCCGACGACGGAGTCCGGGCCCGGCTTGACGGTCAGGGCCTTCGAGGTGATCTCGAGGTGTCCCTTTCCGTCGGCGCCGATCTCGATGTTGCCGAAGTCTCCGTTGTGGTGCTTCGCGTCGGCCGGGGCGGCATGCGGGTTGCCCTCGGCGTTGAAGTGCCCGCCCGCCGAGGTTCCGTCGGCCGCCGAGCAGTCGCCCTTCTCGTGGATGTGCAGTCCGTGCGTGCCGGGCGCCGCGTTCTCGATCCAGATCTCGGCCTTCACCCCGCCAGACGGCAGCTCGGTGAATACGGCCCGGCCGGTCACCTTGGAGCCGCTCTTCGACTCGATCGTGGCCTTTGCCGTGGCCGGGGCATCCGGGGGGACGGCCAGGGCGGTCGCGGCAGAGGCCGTCCTAGCGTGAGCAACCGTCAGGGCGGCCGCGCCCGCGACCACCACGGCGGCCAGATATCCGAGCTTCCTCATCGCATCCTCCTTATTCTTAAGGCGGAGATAATACCCGCAGGGAGCCTCTATGATTCCCGCCGTGGAGCCGATCCCGGTCTCGCGACTGCTCCTTTTCGGCCTGGTGGCCGTAGGGGCGGTCCTCGCGGTCACGACCGCCCCGCCGACCTCGTCCTTCGCGGCGGGGTTCGCGGCGGGCGCGGGGACCGTCTTCGTCATCTCCTTCATGCGGGGGCGGGAGGCCCAGGGCGGCGCGGCCGGACCGCCCGGCGGGAGCGAGCCGTGAAGGTCCTCGTCGTCGAGGACGAGCAGCGGATCGCCCAGTTCCTGAAGAAGGGCCTGGCGGAGAAGGGCTACGTGGTCGACGCCGTCGGCAACGCGGACGCCGCGCTCGAGCTGCTCTCGGGATCGCCGCCCGACCTCATCATCCTCGACCTGATGATCCCCGGGTCGCGCGACGGTCTCGAGCTCTGCCGCGAGCTGCGGTCGCGCGGCGTGCGCTCGAAGATCCTGATGCTCACCGCGCGCGACACCGTCCAGAACAAGATCGAGGGGCTCGACGCGGGAGCCGACGACTACCTCGTCAAGCCGTTCTCGTTCCGTGAGCTGCTCGCGCGCATCCGGGCGCTTTTGCGGCGCACCGAGATCGTCGAGCCCGGACCGCTCGTCTTCCAGGACCTGAGCTACGAGCCCGAATCCCGCGAGGTCGTGCGCGGCGAGGAGACCGTGCGCCTGACGGTGCGCGAGGGAGCGCTCTTCGAGCTCCTCCTGCGCCGGCGCGGGAAGGTCGTGTCGCGCTCGGAGATCCAGGCGCGCATCTGGGAAGACTCCTTCGACCTCTCGACGAACATCATCGACGTCTACATCAACGCGCTCCGCAAGAAGATCGACGGCGGCGACCGCGAGAAGCTGATCCAGACCGTGCGCGGCGTGGGATACCGCGTGCGGGAGCCGGAGTCGCCGGCGTAGGCGCGACCGATTGCGCGACGTGATCTCCCGGTTCTTCCGTCCTTCGACTCCCGCCGCCGGCACCTCGGAGCCCTCCCCGATCGAGGTCCTGGCGAAGCGCCTCGAGGAGACGCTCGCGCGCCCGCTCCTGCGGATTCCCGCGGAAGACCTGCCCGAGGAGATCCGCGCGCTCGTGACGGGACTCAACGCGCGTCTGGACGCGCTCGCCGCGGCCGAGAAGGAGCAGCAACAGTTCATCGCCGACGTCTCCCACGAGCTGCGGACGCCGCTCACGATTCTGCGCGGCTCGCTCGAGGTCGCGCTCGAGGAGGAACGCCCGGCCGAGGAATACCGCGAGGCGATCGGCAACGCGCTGCTCGAGGTCCGGCACCTGACGCGGCTGTCCCAGAATCTCCTCTTCCTGACCCGCGGCGAGAGCGGGCGCGTGACGCTGTCGTTCGCGAACCTCGACCTCGTCAAGTTCGCCGTGGACGTCGTGAAGGACCTCGCGCTCGCCTCCGCCGACCGGGGGTTGGAGCTGACGGTCGAGACGCCGAAGAAGCCGATCTACGTCTTCGCCGACTCGGGCCGCCTCCAGCAGGTCATGCACAACCTGCTCGAGAACGCCATGCGCTACACGGAGGCCGGCGGCAAGATCGTCGTGCGGGTCGAGGCCGCGCCGGGCGAGGCGCTGGTCTCGGTCTCCGACACCGGCGTCGGCATTCCCGAGGCGGACCTTCCCTACGTGTTCGAGCGCTTCTTCCGCAGCAAGGGATCCCGAGCGACGAACCCGGGAGGGTCGGGCCTCGGCCTCTCGATCGTCCGGTGGATCGTGGAGGCCCACAAGGGGAAGGTCACCGTCGAGAGCCAGCTCGGGAAGGGGTCGACGTTCACGGTGCGGCTGCCGGTGATCTGACGCGCGATCGCGCGTCATCCTGAGGAGCGCCGCGACGAAGGATCCCTTCTCGATTGGGCAGCATCTATAATCCGCGTCCCCATGCGCCCGGTCTACGTCCTCTCCGCGGCCCGCACGCCGATCGGCAAGTTCGGCGGCGCTTTCGCGTCGCTGTCTCCCGCGGACCTGGGCGAGGTCGCCGCGAAGGCCGCGCTCGAGCGCTCCGGGCTGCCGCCGGCGGCGGTGGACGAGACGATCTTCGGGCACGCCCGTCAGGCGGGAGGCGGACCCAACACGGCTCGGCAGGTCTCGCACCGCGCCGGCGTTCCGGACGCGGTCCCGGCCTTCACGGTGAACAAGGCCTGCGCGTCGAGCCTCAAGGCGATCACGCTCGGAGCGCTGTCGATCGCGGCGGGCGAGAACGACGTCGTCCTCGCCGGCGGCACGGAGTGCATGTCGGCGACGCCGTACCTGCTGACGAAGGCGCGATTCGGGATGCGCATGGGACACGCCGAGGTGGTGGACGCGATGTACAAGGACGGGTTCCTCTGCCCGCTCTGCGGCCAGCTGATGGGCGAGACGGCCGAGAACCTGGTGCGCGAGTACGGCATCCTGCGCGCCGAGCAGGACGCCTACGCGGTCGAGACGCAGCGGCGGGCGGGACGCGCGATCGCCGAGGGGCGTTTCGCGGACGAGATCGCCCCGGTCGGCGTCGCGGGGAAGAAGGGCACCACCGAGGTCTCCCGCGACGAGCACCCGCGTCCCGACACCACGGTCGAGGCGCTCGCGCGCTTGGAGCCGGTCTTCGACCCGAAGGGGACCGTGCACGCGGGGAACTCTTCCGGCGTGACCGACGGGGCCGCCGCGCTGGTCCTGGCGACCGAGGAGGAGGCGCGCAAGGCGAGGGAAGCGGGCGTCGAGCCGCTCGCGCGCGTGGCCGCGTGGACGAGCTCCGGGGTCGACCCGGCCCGCATGGGGATCGGGCCCGTTCCGGCGATCCGCGCGCTGCTCCAGAAGACGGGCCTGACGCTCGCCGACGTCGATCTGATCGAGCTCAACGAGGCGTTCGCGGCCCAGGTCATCGCGTGCGTCCGGGACCTGTCGCTCGATCCCGCGCGGCTCAACGTCAACGGCGGGGCGATCGCGCTGGGGCATCCGATCGGCGCCACCGGCGCGCGCATCGCGACGACGCTCCTCCACGAGATGCGCCGGCGCAACGCGCACCGCGGCATCGCCACCCTGTGCGTGTCCGGCGGCATGGGGATGGCGGTCCTCTTCGAGCGCTGAGAGCCGACGAAGGCCGGCGACACGTCCGACTACAATCTCCGGATGCGCATCGCGCTCACGCTCGACCGGGACGACGACGCCGAGGCCAACGACTACGTCCGGGCGCTGGTCGCGGCGGGCGTTCCCCGCTCGGCGATCGAAGTGGTGATGCCCTCGTCGGCGCCGGGCGCCGATCCCGGGCCTGCCTTCGACGCCCTGCTCCTCGGCGGAGGCGTGGACGTCGACCCCGCGCGCTACGGCGACGCGGTCCTGCCGGACGGGAACGTGGAGGTCGACACCGAGCGCGACGCGATCGACTTCGCGCTGCTCGCGGAGGCCCTCCGACGGAACCGGCCCGTGCTGGGGATCTGCCGCGGGCTGCAGGTCATCAACGTGGCGTTCGGCGGCACGCTCGTGCAGGACCTGCCGCTCGAGCGGCCGTCCCCGGTCGTCCACCAGAACGAGGACGCTCCGTCGCAGAAGGCCAGGCTCGATCACACCGTCGCCGTCGCGGCCGGCACGCGCCTCGCGTCGATCGCCGGCGCGTCCGAGATCTCCGTCAACAGCCGCCACCACCAGGCGATCGCGCGCGTGGCCCCGGGTCTCGCGGTCTCGGCGACGGCCGAGGACGGCGTCCCAGAGGCCGTGGAGTCCGCCGGATCCCCGGAGGGCTGGCTGGTGGCCGTCCAGTGGCACCCGGAGAACCTCGCGGGCGACCCGGCGTCGACGCGGCTGTTCGCGGAGTTCGTCGCGGCGGCACGCCGCGCGGAAGGAGACGTCGCGGCACGCCGCGCGGAGGAAGGGGTCGCGGCACGCCGCGCGGAAGAAGGGGTCGCGGCACGCCGCGCGGAGGAAGGGGTCGCGGCACGCCGCGCGGAAACGGAAGCGGCGGCGCGCGGGGCGGAGCGGCGCGGAGGCTCGCGCGGCTGAGGCCGTGCGGGAATTCCGAGCCGACTCCGGCGTTGTGGACCCGGACTCGGAACGATACAGTCGGAGGATCTTGACGATGCCAAGACGCGCGGGATTCCTGGCCCTTATCCTCACGGCGGCTCTCCTCTCACCGGCGCGGGCCCAGCAGAACGCGCCGGGGACCAAGCCGACGGCCGAGCAGGTCGCCGACGGCGTCTGGGCGGCGAGGCCGTCCAACGGCGCGAACGTCGGATGGTTCCTCCTCGGGGACGGCGTCGTCGCGGTCGACTCCGGCGGCGACTCGAAGAGCGGCAAGGAGATCCTGGACCTGATCGCGCAGACCACCGGCAACAAGCCGGTCCGCGCGCTGATCCTGACGCACGTCCACGGCGACCACCTCGGCGGAGCGCGCGCGTTCGCGGCCGCAGGCGCCCGGATCATCTGCCAGGAGTCGGTGAACGGCGCCGCCCTCGCGTTCCTGCAGCAGGCGTCCTCGGATGCCTCCGATCCGCTCGCGGGCAAGCCCACCTTCAAGCCCGTGGTCGAGTCGATCTCGGAGCGCGAGATCCTCGTGGACGGGATCCACAACATCCAGGTCTACCACCTCGGCCCGGCGCACACGAAGGGCGACCTCATCATCTACCTGCCTTCGGAGAAGGTCCTCTTCTCGGGCGACGTGGCCCTGAACAGCCTGTATCCGTACATGCAGTCGGCGGACATGGATCCCGTCGGCTGGGAGCGTGTGCTCACCGCGATGCGGCGCGTGGATCCGCAGAAGCTGGTCCCGGGCCACGGCCCCATCGGTCCGACGTCGGGCGTCGCCGACACGCTCACCTACATCCAGCGCACGGTCACTCTCGCGAAGAAGATCGTGGACAACGGGATCCCGGACGAGAGGATCGACGCCGAGATCCGCGCTCCGGAGAACGCGATCACGCGCGTGACGCTGACGGAGGATCACATCGCCAACGTCAAGGCCGTGGTCAAGAACCTGCGCGAGCGCGCGCAGAAGAAGCCGACCCCGGCCCCGGGCGCGGCGCCCGCGACGCCGGCGACGGCCGCGCCCGCGACGGCCCCCGTCGCGGCGACTCCCAAGAAGCCCTGATCGATCCCGTGGGCCCGGCTCCGTCATCGGCGGGAATCCGGCTCGACCGATCGCGCGACGGGGCGCGCGCGGACCTGCGGATCGCGATCCCGCCGGCCAACGTCTTGGGCCTCGACGCGCTCGCGGAGCTCGCGCGCGCCGTCGCGTCGGCGAAGGATGCGCGCGTGCTCGTGCTCTCGGGACTCCCGAGGGCGTTCTCGGCGGGCGTCGACGTCGCCGACCACGTCCCCGAGCCCGAGCCCATCCGCCGCATGCTGGCGGCGATGCGGAAGCTCCTCGAGTCTCTCGTCGCGACGCCCGCGATCACGCTCGCGTCGATCTCCGGCGCGTGCCTAGGCGGGGGAGCCGAGATCGTCGCCGCCTGCGACCTCGCCCTCTGCGCCGACGACGCGCGAATCGGCTTCCCGGAGATCACGCTCGCGTGCTTCCCGCCCGCCGCCGTGGCGCTCCTGCCGCTCGCGATCGGCGAATCCCGCGCCGCGGAGTGGATCCTGTCGGGCCGGATCGTGTCCGGCCGCGAGGCGGAACAGGCGGGGTTCGTGTCGCGGTCGGTCTCCTCCGATCGCCTCGCCGAGGAGGTCGATCGGCTGGCCGCCCGCCTCGCCGGGCTCGCCCGGGGCGGCCTCGGCGCCGCCCGGGACCTGCTGCGCGCGAGACGGCGCGACGCGCTCGCGACGTGCCTCTCCGCGGCGGAGGAGGCGTACCGCGGCCTCGCCGGCGACGCCGACCTCGCGAAGGCGGTTCGAGACTTCCACGTCGACCGCCGCGGCTCGCGCTGACGCGCTCGTCCGCGCCGATCTCCCGCGGCGCGCGCCTCCTCCCTCGGTTACTTCGGGAGACTTCGCGCGCCGCGGGCGCAACCGACGCGGCCTCTTCCACGACCCTGATAGCATTTCGAGCATGGCGATCCTCTACCTCGACGGCCGATTCGTGGACGAGCGCGAAGCCGCCATCTCGCCGCTCGACCGCGGCTTCCTCTTCGCCGACGCGATCTACGAGGTCGTGCGCTACGACCGCGGCCGTCCCTACCGCCTCGCCGAGCACCTCGAGCGCATGCGGGACGGACTGAACGCGATCGCGATCGCCGCCACGCCGGACTTCTTCCCGTCCGTCGCCGAGCGGCTCCTCGCCGAGAACGGGCTCGCCGAGGAGGACGCCTTCGTCTACGCGCAGGTCTCGCGCGGGGCCGCGCCGCGGTACCACGCGTTTCCGCCGGAGGGAACGCGCCCGACCGTGTTCGCCTTCGCGCGCAAGACGGATCCGCCGCCGCCCCCGGAGGGGAGCGAGGCGATCCTGCTGACCGACGAGCGGTGGGGACGCTGCGACATCAAGAGCGTCATGCTGCTGCCGAACGTCCTCGCCGCGCAGAAGGCGAAGCAGGCCGGCGCGATCGACGCCATCCTGGTCCGCGACGGGTTCGCGCTCGAGGGAACCAAGGCGAACCTCTTCAGCGTGGCGAAGGGCGTCCTCCGCACCGCCCCCAACGGGCCCCGCATCCTTCCGGGAGTGACCCGAGGCGCCGCGATCGATGCCGCGCGCCGGATCGGGCTCACCGTCGAGGAGCGGGCGTTCACGGTCGAGGAGATGTTCGCGGCGCAGGAGGTCTTTCTCGCCTCGACGACGCTCTGGACGCAGGCGCTCGTCGCGATCGAGGGACGGACCATCGCGAACGGGAAGCCGGGCCCGGTGACCCGGATGATCCGCGAGGCGCTCTACGAGGAGTTCCGGGGCGCGGCGACGGCCTCCCGCGGGTAGCGAACCTCCACCGTCGAGCTGATCCCTCCCCGGGAAGAGAAAGTCCCCGTGATCGTCATCCGCTTCGGGCGGCACGCAGCGACGCAGTCTTCGAGGATCCGGTTGACCGCGTTCTCGTAGAAGATCCCGACGTTGCGGTACGCCACGATGTACAGCTTGAGCGACTTGAGCTCGAGGCAGAGGCGGTCCGGGACGTACCGGATCGTGAGGTGCCCGAAGTCGGGAAGCTCGGTCTTGGGGCAGATCGCGTTGTACTCGGGGATCTCCACGCGGATCTCGTAGTCGGAGTACTGGTTCGGCCAGGTCTCGATCGCGGGAAGGGCCGCGTCGATGCCGGAACGGGCGTGCGCGTCGGTGTAGTCGGGCATGGCGGAAGAAATCCTATCCGAGCCGGCCGCACGGCCTCGCCGGGCCGGCGACCTGTTAGCATGCGGCGACCTCATGGAGTGGTTCAAGCACCTCTTCCACCAGCTGACCGACGTCGAGACGCTGGTCCGGCTCGGCGGGCTCACGGCGATGACGATCATCGTCTTCGCCGAGACGGGCCTGCTCGTCGGATTCTTCCTCCCGGGGGACTCGCTCCTCGTGACCGCGGGCGTCTTCGCGGGGACGGGACAGCTCAACATCGTGCACCTGAACCTGATCCTGATCGCCGCGGCGATCCTGGGCGACACCGTCGGCTACTGGTTCGGGCGCAAGGCCGGTCCGGCGCTCTTCACGCGTCCCAAGTCGCTCTTCTTCAATCCCGCGCACCTGCGGCGCGCGCACGACTTCTACGAGAAGCACGGCGGCAAGACGATCGTGCTCGCCCGCTTCATGCCGATCGTCCGCACCTTCGCGCCCATCGTGGCGGGCATGGGAAAGATGGAGTACCGCCGCTTCCTGTCGTTCAACGTGTTCGGCGGCGCGCTCTGGGTGCTCTCGATGACGCTGATCGGCTACTTCCTGGGGCAGATCCCGGGCGTCCGGGAGCACATCGAGATCGTGATCATCACGGTCGTCTTCCTCTCCATTCTCCCGGGCATCATCGCCGCTGGCCGCGAATGGATGAAGACGCGTAAGCCGCAGCAGGGAATCTAGGGAGAGGGCCGGTAGAGACTTCCCCTCTCATGTCGGTTGGCCCGCGCAGGGGGCCGCTCAGAGTCTGAGTTCAGGCCACGGCCGAGGTCGGGCCGGGACACCGGGTCGCCGCGTGTCCACGCACGATCGCGAGGATGTCGGCGACGTCGGCCCCGTGGGAGCGGTCATGCTCCGCCATCAGGCGCGGGATGTCGGCGAGCGTGATGCGCCCGACGCCCTCCTGAGAGCCCGAGCGCTTCCAGTCGGATCGACGAAGGCGCCGCAGCGCCTCGAGGTTCTGGGCGCGTGCCCTCGCGAAGAGCGCCAGCCCGCGGTCGACGTCCTGGTCCTGGTAGTTGCGCTCGCGCGCGAGGCGGTTGCCCTCGAAGTTCGCGAGCGCGGGATTCTCCTCGGCGAGGATGCGCCGGATGCGGAGACCGAAGCCCTCGCGCTCGAGATCCGCGAGGTGCCACACGTTCTCGACGAACGAGAAGCAGTCCGCGCCGGGTCGCCGGCGGGCCTCGGACGGCGAGAGGGCCGCCGCGGCCCGGGAGAGGAGCACGGGTGTCGACTCCAGAGTGAGCAGAATGGTCTCGAAATCCCTGCGTCTCATCATGGCCTCGCTCTACCCAATACGCCCGTGGGCGGGAAAGGTTTCCGACGAAGAGTGAACCCGGAAAACATAGACTGGGTTGCATGGGATTCGAGTCCATTCGCCATTTCTTCACATCGCGGGTGTCCTCCCGGAAGGATGGCGAGCACCATCCGCCCGACGCCGTCGCGATCGCGGCTTGCGCGCTGCTGCTCGAGATCGCGCACGCCGACGACGTCTTCACGGAGGAGGAGCGCCAGAGGATCTTGCGTGCCGTTCGGGAAGATCTTGGCGTGCCCGCCGAAGACGTCGACGAAGTCGTGCGCCTCGCGGAGGAGGAGCGGCGCGAGAGCGTGGACCTCTACCAGTTCACGCGTCTGCTGGCCGAGAAGTTCTCGCGGGAGCAGCGGCTGCGCCTGATCGAGGTGATCTGGGGCATCGTGTACTCGGACGGCCAGCTGACCGCCGCCGAGAATCAGCTCGCGCGCCGCATCGCGGAGCTCCTCGGTTTCCAGCACCCGGAGGTTCAGCAGGTGCGCGAGCGCGTCAAGTCCGGTATCTGAATTCCCGATCTCGATCCGAACCCGAAATCGGAGATCGCTTCACTCGGTCATCAGGTAGACCGCGAAGCTCGCGAGCCAGTGCTCGCCCTCGTAGTTCCCCGACGAGACGCGCGCGAGACCGGCGGCCGCGTGGGCGTCGGCGGCCTTGAGCAGGATCGCGCGGCGCGAGTCCTTCGGCGGCAGGCCCGAGGCGATGCCGCGCAGCATCCAGGCGCGCGAGAGGTTGAGCCCGTCGAGGTGCACGAGCCGGGGGTCCGTGGGATCGGTGACGACGGCCGGGTTCAAGCGGACAGCCCGGGTCTTCGAGAGCTGCGGCAGGAAGCCGTGGAGCCAGCGCGCGAACTCGCGCGGCGGCAGCACGCGGCGCATCAGGTCGGCCTCGGCGAGGCAGGGCGAGAAGAAGTCTTCCCCCGACGGCTCGTACGCCAGCGGGCACGCGCGGTCCTCGCCGAAGTAGAAGTGGCTGCGCGAGAGCAGGACGCGCTCGAAGTCCTTGCGGTCCGTGGCGCGCGCGTAGTCGAGGGCCTGCGCCAGCGCGAACGCCGTGTTGGGATGCACGCCCGTGCGGATCGGGTGCGTGAGCTTGGGCAGGTATGCGACGTAGCGCTCGACGAGCCCGTCCTCGAGGGGCCGAAACCGCTCGCGCCACGCGCGCGCCTGCGGATCGTCGGCCGCCGCCGTGGACAGCGCCGCGATGTCGGCGCCGAGGCGCAGCGTCCAGGCCCAGCCGTACGGGCGCTCGAAGGCGCGGTTGCTCTTCTGGTCGAGGTAGCGCGTCTCGGCCGCGATGGCGTCCGGAGTGAGGTGCGCGTCGAGCACGGCCCGGATGCGCGGCGCGGAGGCGATCTCGGGATGCGTCCGGAGGAGCCGGGCGAGCAGCCAGTGTCCGTGGACGGAGGAGTGCCAGTCGTAGCAGCCGAAGAAGACCGGGTGGAACGCCTTCGGCGGCCGCGCGTCGTCCGCGCCGTCGAGGACCTGCTCGGGCTTGTTCGGATACTCGCGGTCGACGCAGGCGAGAGCGAGTCCCGCGAAGCGCTCGGCGGTCGCCGTGTCGAGAGGCGCCGCGGCGGCGATCGAGGAGCAGGCCGCGGAGAAGATCGCCGCGATGGCGAACGAGCGCGCCGCCGTCACTCCGCCTCCTGCGCGCGCGCGGCCTCGGGGATCCTCTCCAGCGTCTCGGGCGTCTCGGCGAGCACGTAGGCCGCGGTTGCGAAGACCGCCGTCGAGCGGTCCAGCGTCGCGGGATCGATCTTGTCGAGCGTGTCGTTTGCCGTGTGGTGCAGGTCGAAGTACGTCGACGCGTCCAGCGTCAGTCCGAGGCTCGGGATTCCCGACGGGATCAGCGGGCTGATGTCGGCGCCGCCGGACTTCGTGACCTTGAGCTGTCCGGCGGCGAGCGCGCCGGTGAGGCCCGCGATCGCCTTGAGCATCGCCTCCGCCGACGGGCCGGCGTTCCACGAGAAGCCGAGCGGGGGCCCGTCGCCCAGGTCCGCCTCGAGCGCGGCGACGTGGCGCGCGAGCTCCGGCGCGTGCGCCTTCGCATACGCCTTGCCTCCGGCGAGGCCGCTCTCCTCGTTGGCGTAGAGGACCACGCGGATCGTGCGCCGCGGGTGCGGCGAGAGGGCCGCGATCTGGCGCGCCGCCTCGATCGCGATGCCGCAGCCCGCCCCGTCGTCGATGGCCCCCGTGCCCAGGTCCCACGAATCGAGGTGCGCGCCGAGGAGGACGATCTCGTCGGGTTTCTCGCGGCCGACGACCTCGCCCACGACGCTCGCCGAGGGCGCGTCCGGCTTCCGGCCGCACGTCAGCTCGAAGCGCACCCGCACGGGGCCGCCGCGGCGCACGAGGCGCGTCAGCAGCTCCGCGTCGGGAACCGAGAGCGCCGCCGCCGGGATCCTGGGCGCGTCCTTCGCGTACGTCAGCGCTCCGGTGTGAGGAAGCCGGGCGCGGTCCGTGCCGATCGAGCGGATGAGGAGTCCCGCGGCGCCGAGGCGCGCCGCCCGCGAGGCGCCGTCGGAGCGGGCCGGCACCGCGTCGCCGTAGCCCGAGCCGTCCGACGTGCGCGCCATGCGGCGGTCGATGAAGACGATCTTGCCGCGGCACGCCGAAGCGTCGAGCTGGTCGAGCTCCTCGAGCGTCGAGACGCGTACGATTTCCGCCTCGATTCCGCCCGCGGGAGTCGGCTCGCTGCCGCCGAGCGCGGTCAGCGCGAGCCTCTGGGAGACGGGGGAGACGACCTCGCCGACCTCGATCCCCCGCTGCCAGACCGGCACCATGACGGGTTCGGCGCGGACGTTGGCGAAGCCCTGCGACTTCAGGATCGCGAGGGCCGCCTCGACCGCGGCGTGGTCGCCCGGGGAGCCGGCCAGGCGCGGGCCGGCCCGGTCCACGATCTCCCGGACCCAGTCGTACGCCTTCGAGCCGGCGGCGATGCGGTCGCGCAGTGCCTCGGCCGTGCGTCGGATCTCGGAAGGAAGCCGGGCCGGTTCGACGACCTTCGGCGCGGCGAGCCCGAACGACGCGAGCCCGAGGGCCGCGAGCAAGGGCAGTCGCCGCAAGTGTTTGATCGGGCTTCGCAAGAGTCGCGGCATGGTATCAGGCGGATCGCCAAACGGGAGTCTCGGCAAAAGCCTTAGAATCCCCCTCCCTATGGCTTCGCCCACGCGGACCCCGACGCCCGTCGATGCCAGCGAGGAGCTGGTCTCCGAGTTCGGGGCCAACGCGACCTACGTCGCCGACCTTCTGAACCGCTACCGCGCGAACCGAGCCTCCGTCGACGACGAGTGGCGCCGGTTCTTCGACGAGCGGTTCGGCGAGGCCTCGGCCGCGTGGGAAGCGGTCCCGGCCCCGGCGCCCACCGCCCCCGCGGCCCGGCCCGTCGCGCCGGCGCCCGCTCCGTCGGCCCCTCCGGCCCCGCCGATCGAGGGGGAGCGGCTGCCGATCCGCGGCGCCGCCGCCCGGATCGCAGAGAACATGGAGCGCAGCCTCGAGGTCCCGACGGCGACCACGCAGCGGCAGATCCCGATCAAGCTGCTCGACGAGAACCGCCGGCTGATCAATCACGAGCGCGCGGCCGCGGAGCTGCCGAAGGTCTCCTTCACGCACCTCGTCTCGTGGGCCGTGATCCGGGCGCTCCAGGCGTTCCCGGGCATGAACGACGCCTACGACGGCGCCGGCGGCGAGCCCACGCGCGTCCGCCGTCCGCACGTCCGGTTCGGTCTCGCCGTCGACGTTCCCAAGGCGGACGGCTCCCGGTCGCTGCTCGTCCCCAACGTCCCGGGCGCGGAGGCCATGCGGTTCTCGGAGTTCCTGGCCGCGGCCGACGACGTCGTCTCGCGCGCGCGCAGCGGAAAGCTCAAGGTCTCGGACTTCGAGGGCACGACCCTCTCCCTGACCAACCCCGGCACGCTCGGCACGACCGCTTCGGTGCCGAGGCTCCTCCCCGGCCAGGGCGCGATCATCGCGACCGGCGCGATCGAGTATCCGGCGGAGTTCTCCGCGATGGCGCCGGCGACCCTGTCCCGCCTCGCGATCTCGAAGGTCATGACCTTCACCTCGACGTACGACCACCGGATCATCCAGGGCGCGGAGTCCGGCGCCTTCCTGGCGCGCGTCGAGGAGCTCCTGCTGGGCCGGGACGGCTTCTACGACGAGGTCTTCGCGGACCTCCGGATGCGGTTCCAGCCCTTCCGCTGGGAGGTCGACAAGCACCCCGCGTTCGCGGACGGCCACTCCGAGCGGATCGCGACGCAGGCGAGGGTGCTCGAGCTCATCAACGCGTACCGCGTCCGCGGCCACCTTCTCGCGGACATCGACCCGCTCCGCACGCGCCGCACGGAGGCGCACCCCGAGCTCGAGCTCGAGACCTACGACCTCACGATCTGGGACCTGGACCGCGAGTTCTGGACGGGCGGGCTCAAGGGCGGGGACTACCTGCCGCTGCGCGAGATCGTGGACACCATGCGCCGCGTCTACTGCGGCAAGATCGGCACCGAGTACCGTCACATCTCGAGCCCGACCGAGAAGTACTGGATCCGCGCGCACATCGCCGCGGCGACGGCCGCGAAGCCGCTGCCGGCGGCGCTGCGCAGGACGCTCCTCGAGAAGCTCATCGCCGCCGAGGACTTCGAGCGCTTCCTCGGCACGAAGTTCCTGGGCCAGCGGCGCTACTCCGTGGAGGGCGTCGACGCGACGATCCCGCTGCTCGACCGGCTGGTCGAGCGCGCCGCCGGCCTCGGCATCGACGAGGTCGCGATCGGGATGTCGCACCGCGGCCGGCTCAACATCCTGGCCAACGTCGTCGGCAACGCGGCCGAGCGCATCTTCTCGGGCTTCGAGGGCGTCGTGCACCCCGACTTCCCGGCCGACGAGGGCGACGTCAAGTATCACCAGGGCGCGCGCACGGTCCGCCAGGCCGAGTCGGGCCGCAAGATCACGATCCAGGTGGAGTCCAACCCGTCGCACCTCGAGGCCGTGGACCCGGTCGTCGAGGGCGTGGTGCGCGCCAAGCAGGAGCGGCTGGCGGGGCACGGGCCCGAGGCGTGGAAGCGCGTGCTGCCCGTCCTTCTGCACGGCGACGCGGCCTTCGCCGGACAGGGCATGGTCGCGGAGGTCTTCAACCTGGCGCAGCTGCCGGGCTACCGCACGGGCGGCACGATCCACGTCGTCGTCAACAACCAGATCGGCTTCACGACGCCGCCGAGCAAGGGCCGCTCGTCGGTCTACTCGACGGACGTCGCGAAGATCAACCAGGTCCCGATCTTCCACGTCAACGCGGACGACCCGGAGGCGGCGTACCGCGTGCTCGAGATCGCGCTCGACTACCGCCAGGAGTTCCACAAGGACGTCGTCATCGACCTGATCGGGTTCCGCCGCCACGGCCACAACGAGGGCGACGAGCCGACCTACACCCAGCCGCTGATGTACCGCGCGATCGAGGAGCACCCCGGCGTGAAGACGCTCTACGCCCGCCGCCTGATCCGCGAGGGCGTCGTCACGGCGGACGAGGTCGCCGCGATGGAGGCGAAGCAGCTCGACGCCTACGAGCAGGCGCTCGCCGCGGCCAAGGAGGCGGCGCAGAGGCCGCGCACGGACGTTGCGCCGGCGCGGAACGACGGCGCGCTGGAGGATGTCGAGCTCGAGACCGGGGTCTCGCGCGAGACGCTCGCGCGGATCGGCCGCGTGCTCACGACCGTCCCCGCGGGGTTCCATCTGAACCCCAAGATGGTCCAGCAGCTCGCGCGCCGCGGGAAGATGGCGGAGGGCGCCGCGCCCCTCGACTGGGGCACCGCGGAGGCCCTCGCGTTCGGCTCGCTCCTGCTCGAGGGCACGCCGATCCGCATCAGCGGGCAGGACTCGAGCCGCGGCACCTTCTCGCAGCGGCACGCGACCCTCGTCGACACCTCGACGGGCGAGGCGTGGACTCCGCTCGCGACGCTCGATCCGAATCAGGCGCCGTTCGAGGCGTGCGACAGCCCGCTCTCCGAGTTCGCGGTGCTCGGGTTCGACTACGGCTACAGCGTCGAGTGGCCCGAGGCGCTCGTGCTCTGGGAGGCGCAGTTCGGCGACTTCGCCAACGGCGCGCAGGTCATCATCGATCAGTTCATCGCGTCGGCCGAGGACAAGTGGCGGCAGACGACGCGCATGGGGATGCTGCTGCCGCACGGCTCCGAGGGTCAGGGCCCCGAGCACTCGAGCGCGCGGCTCGAGCGCTACCTGCAGCTCTGCGCCGACGGGAACATGCAGGTCGTCAACGCGACGACTCCCGCGCAGTACTTCCACCTGCTGCGCCGCCAGATGCGCCAGGCCCGGCCCCGCCCGCTCATCCTCTTCACGCCGAAGAGCCTGCTGCGCCTGCCCGCGGCCTCGTCGCCGCTCGAGGCGCTGACGACGGGCGCGTTCCACGTCTGCATCGACGATCCGGAGCTGCAAGTCGCCGAGAAGTCGCGCGTCGAGAGAATCCAGTTCTGCAGCGGCAAGGTCTACTACGACCTGCGTGCCGAGCGGGAGAGGCGCAAGGACGCGCGGACGGCGATCGTCCGCGTCGAGCAGCTCTATCCGTTCCCGGGCGAAAGGCTCCGCTCACTCGTCGACGGATACCCGAACGCCCGGCGCGCGCTCTGGGTCCAGGAGGAGCCGCGGAACATGGGCGGCTGGAGCTTCGTGAAGGAGCGCGCCGCGGAGTTCCTGCCGGGCGCTCTGGATCTGGTCTACGTGGGCCGCGCGGCCTCCCCGTCGCCCGCGACCGGAAACGCGGCGATCCACAAGCGCGAGCTCGAGGCGTTCCTGGCGGAGGCCTTCGCCGCGCTCTAGTTCGTCCGCGGGTCCTGGAAGATCAGCCGCTCGTCGGTCCGCGTCGAGAGGAAGTCCGTGCAGCGGTTGTCGCCGCCGCCGTCGATCCCGCCGTCCGGCTCGCAGAGGACCATGCCGTTCGCGTCGTAGAGGATGCTTCGCTGGTCGCAGCAGCGGCTGATCCGGAAGTACACCGTCTCCCCGTGATAGCGATAGCCGTAGATCGCGGAGGGCGGAGTGGTGACGGGTTCGCTCTCGATCTGCGCGATCAACGCGTCGAGCCAGGCGGGATTCGTGTGCGCCCCGGCGGGCTCGGTGGGCATCGACTTGTTGCAGTGGATCTGCAGGAAGAGGAGAAGGAGAAGAGCGCCGAGGAGGGGGAGCCGCTTGGAGTGTCTCATGCCGTCGCTCCGTCGCAAACGCGGTGCCCGTTCGCTCACGCGCGGAGAAGTGATGCCGGCTCAGCGGGATCCGTCCCGAGTCTTTTCCGCGCGTCTCCCCGGACGTACGGTTCCGTGGACGAGCGTCCACGGAACTGCAGGCGCGACTGCGGCTCGGGCTTCATCGCTCGAACGTCGAAGCGATCGAGCGGGTGTTTCTACTTCCGCCGGGCGGCGGAGACTTTTCGGGTCTGAGCGCCGGTCGGGACGTCGACGAGGGCCCCGGAGAGTCGATCGCCCTCCACCGAAAAACTCCAGACCGCGTGAACGCTCGGCGTCTTGAGCTCGCTCTTCCATTGCCGTGCGGCGGGCACGTAGTCGAAGTCCATCTCGCCCATGGACACGAACTCGCCGTTGACGAGCTTGTCCGCCGCGCAGTGGATCTTTCCCTCGGATCCTTCGCCCCGGGTGAAGGTGTAGCGGGTCTTCTCGTCCTTGCAGGCCGGGGCGACCTCGCGGTTCGTGCAGAGCGAGGTGCCCTGCCATTGCCCGAGGATGGCCACCGCATCGTTGGGCGCCGCGACGACCACGGAGCCCATCGCCGAGGCGAGCAGAGCGCAGAGGAAGAGTCGCGGCATCGTCCTAACCTTTCTTGGGCCGCATCGCGTCGAACGCGGCCTTGAGGCGCTCGCGCGGCACGCGCCGGTAGTCCGAGAACTCGCCGGCGCCCGAGATCCATTCGCCGCCGTCCATCGTCACGCAGTCGCCGGTTTGATACGGGCAGAGGTCCGAGAGCAGGAACGTCGCGAGGTTCGCGATCTCCTCGGGACGCCCGAAGCGCGCGAGCGGGATCCGGTCCAGCGAGCGTTTCTGGGCCTCCTCGGTCGCGAACAGCCGGGAGAAGGCGCCCTCGGTCGGGATCGGACCCGGCGCGATCGCGTTCAACCGGATGCCCGCCGGACCCCATTCGGCGGCGAGGGAGCGCGTCATCGCGAGGACGCCCGCCTTCGCGCAGGCCGAGGGCAGGACGTACGCGCTGCCGGTCCAGGCGTAGGTCGTCACGATCGAGACGACGGCGCCCGGCGCGCGGCGAGCCAGGAGGTGCTTTCCGAGCGCGAGCGTGCAGTTCACGCTGCCGTAGAGGACCGTCCGGACGACCGTGTCGAAGCCGTTCGGCGAGAGCTCCTCCGAGAAGGCGAGGAAGTTGCCGGCGGCGTTGTTGACGAGGCCGTCGACGCGGCCGAAGCGCTCCGCCGCGTACCGGATGAGGGCCTCCGCCTGCGCCGCGTCGCGGACGTCGGTCGGGCAGATCGCGACGGCGCCGGGCTCTCGTTGGCCGGCGTCTGCGCCCGCGCGGGCCGCGGCCTCGATCTCGGGCGCGGCCGCCTCGAGACGCTCGCGCCGCCGCCCCGCGATGGTGACGCGCGCGCCATAGCCGGCGAAGCACTTCGCCATGGCGAGGCCGAGCCCCGACCCGCCGCCCGTGACGACGAGGGAGCGGTCGGCGAGGATGCGGGGGGAGAACATCAGCTTTTCGCCGTCGTCCCGACGCGCAGGGGATCCTTCCCCTTCACTTCGCTCAGGGTCAGGATGACCCGCGGGCGGAAGCGCACGGGATCCTTCCCCTTCGCTTCTCTCAGGGTCAGGATGACCCGCGACGGCTGCGCTTCGCGGGTCATTTCAGATACTTGTCGAACCACGCGACCGTCCGCTTCTGGATGTCGAGCTGGTGGACCGGCTGGCGGATGCCGTGGCCCTCGTTGCTGTAGATGACCAGCTGGGTCGGCACGTCGAGCGATTTCAGCGCGTGCCAGAACTCGTAGCCCTGCGGCGTCGGGACCTCGGAGTCGCGCTCGCCGTGGAGCACGAGCGTCGGCGTCTTGACGTTCCGGATGAACTCGATCGGCGAGGACTTCGCGTAGACCTTCGGGTCCTCGTACACGGACGCCCCGAAGAACGGGAGCATCCACGTGTCGATCTTGTTCTGCCCGTAGTAGCTCTGCCAGCTCACGATGCCCGCGCCCGCGACGGCGGCCGCGAACCGGTTCGTCTGCGTGACGGCCCACATCGTCATGTACCCGCCGTAGCTCCAGCCCGTTAGGCCGAGGCGCCGCGGGTCGACCGGGTAGCGGGCGATGACCGAGTCGACGCCGGCCATGACGTCG
>Ga0068856_100002625_pt1 | contig 18461 bp, 17 predicted proteins | sample KBSCornC62_FD_66595 | JGI IMG/M metagenome (GOLD analysis project Ga0068856, IMG submission 66595) | Corn rhizosphere microbial communities from Kellogg Biological Station, Michigan, USA - KBS Corn C6-2 | ecosystem: Host-associated > Plants > Roots > Rhizosphere > Soil ...
CACGAATTTAATAAATAATTACTACAGAACCTGAGCGCGCCAAACACTTATTTACACCAATGAAAGTTCAGCATGTGAACTTCCGTCACCCGCCTATTGCAAAACCTGTGTTAACACCAGTGTTATTGAACCATTAATTAAAGCGTTTTATATATTCTTTAATTATAAATATCGCAACTGTAGGTATTATTAAAAACGACCACTTTTTTATTTTCTCTTCTGCGTTTTTGTTATTAGACATTTGGTAAGATGAATATGATATAAATATCATTAAAATGATTCCCGATATTATGTAAGTTATTTTGTCTTTAGAAAAATATATAGAAGCAAACAATAAAAAGCCAATACCGCCTCTTAAAAGCATTATATTTTCGTGTTTGGTTCTTCCTTTTATTATTTTAATGGGTCTTATTTCTGATAAGTACTTTTCAAGTGATTCATAGTTGTCAATTTGTTTAGGAATAATTATTTGATCTTGTGGATTTACTCCTTGAACAAGGAAACTACCATCTGACTTTTTAGTAATTTCGCTAATTTCATTGAATGCTAAAAAAATAGGAGATAAACCTGTTTTTTCTCTGCTAATCGTTTCGTTGTCAATTGTAATAATATAACTATTGAATGCACTAGCTTGCTTTTTTGCACTGTTATTCAGTACATATACTATCATTCCAAAAGTAAATAAAAGAGTCATAATTGAGCTGGAAGAATCGTCGAAATCGTTAGATAGATACAATACTATAATTGTCACTAATATTACAATTGGTGAAGTTTTAATAAGTATGTCGTTCTTGATACTTTGAATACTAGCTTCTTTAATTCTAAATTGTGTCATAGTATTTATTTAAACATTGGTGTTAACGTTTGGGGCTTGGACGCTATGCGGTTTAGAAACTACTTCACTGTCTAGCCGCACGAATTTAATTAATAATTACTACAGAACATGAGTGCCAAACATTTATTTACAATGAATGACCAAAAGTAATTCCACCAAATGGCAAAAATTTTGGGTTCAAGTCAACACGCGAATCAATTTTCACATAAATTAGAGGAGTGAATCCAATTCTAATAAATGACTTATTATTTGCAAATTTATAGCGGAATCCAAGTCTCGGAATATAAAATCCATCAGTCCTATTGTAATATGAATTATTCCAATAAGTGAATCCACTACCAATTTCTATAAATCGTTTTTTTTGTCCTATTAGCAAGTCAAGTTCGTTGATGAGTCCCAATTGCCAATTAGTGTTTAGTTTTAAAGTGTTTGGGATAACTGATATCCCTGCCCGATAACAGAATTGATGTGTCGGTTTCGCAATAAAAATGCGTTCATAATTGATAGAATATAAGATACCGTTTCCTAATAGTTCAAATTGTATTGAATTTCTATTAATATGTAAACTGTCGGAGCTTTGTCCAAACAAGGAAGTTGAAACGCGGAGTAGAAGGATTATTATCAATTGCTTCATTTCTTTAAAATTGGTGCTAACGGTCGGCAGCCTTGTGTGGTGCTGGTTTAGAAAGCACTTCACTGTCTGCTACCACAAATATAAATTAAATGCTCTACAGGTTATGGCAAATGTTTAGAAATAAATTTATACCGATTTAATAAACATTTACAAATGCGCGAACTCCGCATCTCGCTTAGGTATTGTTAGTGGCTGCCCTTCTGTCCATCGTTAATTTAATACGGTCTTAAAATTTGAATTCCCAACCGATGTGAGCTGTCATCACAGGCATTATTTTTCTCGTAGCTCTTTCTGCTCCATCAATCATTATTTTGTCTGACCCTAGTGTCGGAATTTGAATACCAGCCCAAGGCAAAACATAGAAACCAATTTTCTTAAAGGGAAACCATTGAAACCCCACTTGGGGTGTTATTACAAAGTGATTTGCTTCTCCTTTTTTGGAATTGTCTTGAGAGTAAATAAATTGATTCCATTGTAATCTAAGTCCGGATTGAAGTCCGCCCCTTTGCAGACCAAATCTAAATTGATATTGAGCCTCAATTCCAATTCCATTCCATTGTGTTACCCAATTGTTTTCTGTGAACTCTTTTGTAAGTAAAATTGTTTTTCCAAAGCTATCATTCCATTTCCCAGAATATCCTAAAATTCCAAATCGAAAACGTGGAAGTTTTGCTATTCTGAAATCAATGTTGGCATCAAAGCCCAAACCATTTGGTAAAGTTCCTATCCAAAATGCAGGGTCAGTTTCTATAGAAACAAACACTTTTGTTGAATCAGATTTTGGTTTTAGATTTTGCCCGAACAAAGTAGTTGAAGCAAGCAAAAAGAAAACAATCAGTGGCACAAATTTATTTAAGGATTGTTTTTTGTCAATGCGTTTTTTGTTTAAATAAATCATTGCTTCCCCAATTGCAATTTCAGGTTTTTTAGGATTGAAGCCTAACTCCTTTCTAGCTTTTGAAATGTCAAAATCTTGCTGTAATCCCGAAAACATTGCAACATCTTTTACACTTAACAAAGGGGCTTTGCCTGATATTTTACTTACTACTTCCATAAACCAAGCAATTGTAAAAAGTATAGGCTTAGGGACTGCTATTGGCAACTTTATGTTTAATTCAGGAAATAGCTTTTGAGCAATTTTAGTAGTATCTTTTATGGAGGTGCATTTTTCATTTGCTAAAATGTAGCGTTCTCCATCTTTACCTTTTGTTGCTGATAAGTAGCAGCCTTCGGCTACGTCTTTTACATCTATCCAATTTAAGGTTATACCAGTTTCAACAGGAATTTCTTTTTGAAGAATCAAGTCAATAATATTGTATGAAACGCTTAAACTACCGAATGATTCGCTACCAATCATTGCCGATGGTAAAACAGCAACTAATTCAATGTTGTGTTTTTTAGCTAATTCAAAAGCTAATTTTTCTCCATCATTTTTTGAATTGTAATACAGATCCCTTCTGTCAGGGTTTTGTCCATAGCTTTCTTTTGTTGGAAGTTGATTGTAATTTAATGCAGCAATAGAGCTTACATATACTATTCGTTTTACTCCTGCTTTGGCAGCGGCTTCAACAATATTTTGAGTGCCTTGAAGATTTACATCATAAATTTCCTTTTTGGGGTCTTTTGCCCAAAGTTTAAAAGCAGCACCAACGGCATAAAACGTTTCTACACCTTGCAAAGCTCTTACAAGAGAATCCTTGTCTGTAATGTCCGATTGAACAATTTCACAGTTTAAACCAACAAAAGGTTCTTTGTTTTTGATATTGCGAACGGAAGCTCTAACCGGAATGCCTTTGTCAATAAGCAGTCTTACAAGATTGTTACCAAGATGTCCATTTGCACCTGTAACCAAAGCCAAATTTTTCTGTGTCATATTTTATTAGTTTAAAATGATGGCACAAAATTCTGCTATGATTTTTCGAAAGCACTTCGCAAATGTTACTTAATCATTTGCTTTCTAATCCTGCTTAAACTTTTGGAGTTCATTCCTAAAAAAGAAGCAATGTATTGAAGTGGAACATTATGAATGATATGAGGATAGTTGTCAATTAATTTTTGGTATCGTTGTTCTGCTGTAAGTGTTGCCAATTCTTTTGAACGATTTTCATTGTAGGTTATTGACTGCTGAAAGACCCAAATACTAAAATCCTTAAAAGCATCACTTTTTGAAGTGATAAGGTCTAAATTGTTTTTGGTTATTCTAAGCAGTTCACATTCGGTAATGCACTCCACATTTTCAGTCGCTTTTGTCTGATTTATAAAATTGAAATAGGAGGTGATAAATCCGGGAGGGCAGTTAATATGCGAAGTTATTTCGTCTCCATTGTCATTGTAATAGAACAATCGCATATAACCTGAAACTACAAAATACAAGTATTGAGGAATTTTTCCTTCTTCTTCAATTATCCTGTTTTTGGGGAAAATAATAGGTTCAAAATACTCAATGCATAGTTCAACGTCTTTGTCTGAAATGTTTATTTTTTGGCGTATTATTTTTAATAGATTCTCGTGCATTTTGTCAGTCAATATTTGTTTGAAGTAACGGTCGTCATAGGGTTGCCGCTAACGTTTGGCAGCCTTGCGATGTGCTGGATTTGAAAGCACAAAACTGTCTGCTACCACAAATATAAATTAAATGCTCTACAGGTTATAGCAAGCGCCAACAAAAAGTTTACACCGCTGAAAAAATGCGCTTGCAACTTGCACGAACCCCAGCATATTGTAAGGGTCCTGTTAGCGGCTGTTGTTCTCATTTCAATTGTTCAAGTTGTTCTTTATTGTCTGCAAATATGTAATAGTCTGAATTTTCAAAAGCTTTTTTATTAAAGTAATCAACCATTCCGATGTCTGCGGATTTGTTTTCAAATTGCTCTGTTTGTTCTGTCCGAAAATGGATGTTAAGCGCATGTTTAGGTGTCAACGGATAATACAACTCAAAATCCATTACGTTACCTTTTTCATCTAACTTGTCTCCAAGTATATTAAAAACGGGTTGGTCGCCTGTTATAAAATGTCTATCGGTATTGTTCTCAATAAACACAAACTTTAATCTGGGGTTTAAAGCAATACTATGTGTCAATGTTGTTGCAAAAGCATAGCTAAGAATATTCCAAGTTTTTTCCATTAGTTCTTCATACTTACTGTCCTTGTATCTTTTTAAAACAGCGTTTCTCATTTTACGTGTCCTAAAATATTGAAAGCATACAAACATTAATCCATCAAAATGGTAATCGTCATGAAGTATTGTTTTAAGCTCTTCAAGACTCCTATACATAATAAGCTTTTTACCCATTTCTTCCATTTTGCAATGTGTGTCTTCCATTAAATTGATTTCAATTTTTCTGATTTCTTCTTCGAAACGAGTTTTATCAATTAATGGATTTATTGTTTGGGCCAATGTTTTTTTTAATTTTCCGTTAATTGTGAACATGGCAAAGAAGTCTAAGTTGAAGTCTTTAACGGATGGATGGCTAATGTTTTCAATAAATAGTTTTAAAAATACTTCCTCGTCTTCTGTGAAGTCTATGAGTTTATAAAAGTATCTTTCTTGTGCAACGTTCATCAAATTTGGTCGTTCAATTTTACCAAGTTCTTTAAAATATGTCCAAATATTTTCCTTGTCAGCCCAAGGTTTTAAGTAGGTCTTCCATACATAATGCTGCTGTTTTTTAATGCTGCTCATCTGCTATTATTAGGGTTGTCTTTTTTTCTACAATTGCCGCCAACCGTTGGCGGCTAGAAAAATGTGCGGAATAAAAACTTCCTAACTGTCTTACCGCACTTAAAAATATTAATAATTCCGAACTTCATGGCAAACGCCAACACTTTCTTGCCGCTAAAAAATGCGCTTGCAACTAGCACTCACTCCGCATTTCCCTTTAGGTGATGTTAGCGGCTGAACAATTTTTGTTTTTGTTCGTCAAACAGGTCAAACATCATATATGTGTCATGTATAAATTGGTCTATTTCTTCTAATGCGTCGGGTGTAAATTGCCAATAATGTTGTCTCATTCCATTTTTGTCAAAATGCATTTTCACAAACGTATACCCATTTTCGTCAACATGGTCCCACTCTGCGTGTACAACGGCATTTCTTAAAGTCCCACACTTTTTTAGATTTTCAATTAATGTTTTCAAAGAAGATATTTCTTCTTCGCCTGCTACTTCTATTGACCTTACAAGTCTATAAAACAGGTCTACTTTAGCAGAGAATGGAAGCTTATAAATGATTATTGCTCCCATTTCGTCAGACCTGTCGTTTATTAGTTCACAAATTGTAGAGTTCAGCAATCCGTCAAGTGAATTAAATGAATGTACAATAAAACCAATTAGAGGAGCCGTGATTTCCATGAAGTCTTCGGCATTACCATCAAAGTCATGATTGTCAAAAATATATTGTCCGAATTGTTTGTCAGATTTCTTCATGTGTTCGTGATGTGATATTATTGTCAATGCTTTACCACTAACATTTAGGGCTTGACAGCTGTGCGGTTTAAAAACTACTTCACTGTCTAGCCGCACGAATTTAATATATAATTACTACAGAACCTGACCGCGCCAAACACTATTTACCGCTGAAAATTATGGTGCGTGAACTTCCGTCACCCACATAACGCCAAACCATTGTTACCTGTAGTGCTTACTAAATCGTCTCTTTTCTTGAAAATTTCACGTTATATTTTCTGTCAACAATTTTCTTTAGTTTCAGTCCATCAATAATTTGTCTCTTGAAAGGCTTTAATAGTTTGTGGGCTTTTTTCGAGATTTCAAGTTCATAAGTAACCCCTTTAGCAATTTCTGCATGTATGTGAATTGCATTCCGAAGATTATATAACTCTAACAAGTCTTCAAACATCGATTCGTCAATTAACTTCAATTCCTTTGCTGTATTTAGAATTTCTTCAAACTTTATATATCTCTCATCTCTTATATCAGAAACTTTCGCCATTGTATAGATTTTCTCTCCTTGGTGAACAATATTTTGATGTGGTTTAGGAAGAGATCGGTTGACATATTTGTCTTTGGTTAATAACTTTTTCACTTCGGGAGAATTTACAAGGTCTGTTTTAAAAATGACTTGATGCATCACAGCCTCATAAACCGAGGCATAAGTTATGATTTGAATTTTCGTCTGCGCCCGTAATAATTCATTTTTTGCTCTTAGCCCTTCTAGAAGTTGATAAACAGTTCTAAGGGCCATCATTTCTTGAACCAGTCTACCCGCTAAGTCACGGTCTGCAACTAATTCCTTGTCAAAGTATTGATTCCACCACGACACATTTGGATGGTACTTATTCATATATGTTTCAACCTCAAGTTTTAATTTCTCAGGAAATGCCATAGTCTTAATTTTTATTTCATTACAGGTAACGTTTAGGGGCTTAACAGCTGCACTTCACTATCTAACCACACATAAATTTATAAATAATCCCTAAGTTCATCGCAAGCGCCAACACTTTCTGTCGCCGAAAAAATGTGCTTGCAGCTTGCATAAACTCCGCATCTTACTTAGGAGGTGTTATAAGCAGACCCGACTTTTCTACTTAAGCTTCTCCTCATTTAATTTTCTTATAATTTCTGCCAATAAAACATCTAAGTCTTGCGAAAAATTAACTTGGGTTGAATTCGGTAATGATTCTTTTTTCCTAATAGTGTCATGCAAAAAACTGTCTGCAATGCTTCTCATTGTCACATGAAGGTGTCCCATTATTTTTCTGAAGCTTTGCCCACCATAGTTATTTACAACTTCATTAAAAGTCTTAAAATCAAATATTGGTGGAATATGGTTTATAATAGACCTGCCTAGCATTGCAACACTTAAATATTTTTCATTTGAATAATTAAAATTTATTTCTTCGCAAAATCCTATGAGTCTAGTTAAATCATAAGAGGGGGTTTTGATTTCTTTTAATTCTTTAATTCTAGTTTCTTCCACAAAATTTTTAACAGATTCTTTCTTTTTCTCTTTTATTGAATTTTCTCCAAATTCAGAGTCTCCCAAAATTTCATCGGTTACATCAACACCAAATTCACCTAGCATTTTTGGGCCAAGATAATATCCTCCTCCAGATCTGTGTTCTGCTGAGTCTGATTTTACAAGATATTCTTTAACCTTTGTTGAGTCAATACCATCATTTACTTGAAATATTTTAAGTTCATAAAGATTTCCAATCCAATATTTTTTACCACCAATTGTGAATTCTGTCTGTCCATTTTTATAGTGAGATATAACCTTTTCTAATTTTTCATTTGAAAGGTCTAAAATATTAAATGTGTCATAAGCTGTTTTAAAGAATAAATTATATTTTGTCATTGGGGAGATGTTGGTTGGTTGTTATGTATACGCAACCAGTTACGCATTATTTGTGATTTTGAGAAATAAACGCAACTGGTTGCGCTTATTTACGAATTAGGAGCAATACAAAAATGACTCGCCCCCTACTTCCCCTTCAACCGCTCTACTTGCTTTACTGTAAGCCCTGTAATTTTTGCAATTAATTTCACATCCATTTTTTCCTTTAAACTATTTTTCGCAATTGCAATCGCCTTCTCTTTGGCACCCCTCTCCCCTTCTATCCTTAATTTAAATTCCATCAATTCATCTTTTTCACCCTTTATCATTTCGTAATTACCATTGTTGCGCAGTTCTTCCATTATGCCCAGTTCGCCCATGCTGGCGTAGGTATGGTCGGTAATTATTAAATGGTCCAGCACTTCAATGCGCAGGAATTTGCCGGCCTTCAGCATGTGGTCGGTAAAACCTTTATCAGCTTCGCTGGGTACTACTTCGCCCGAGGGGTGGTTGTGTACCAGTATGGCTTTGGAAGCCAGCTTGTATATGGCCATGCGGAACACATCGGGTGGGTCAATATTCACGCGGTTGCTGGCGCCCAGGCACAGCAGTTCTATAAACAATATTTTATGGGCGTTGTTAAGGCCAACTATCCAAAAGTGTTCCTGGTTACGGCGTATCTTATTTTCGCGCAGCAGTATTTGCTGCATTATTTTGTACACATCGTCGGGCTCGCCAATTTTAATTTTTTGCTCTTTGGTAATGCGTACGTTCATATGTTTATATCGACCTCTCCCCCAGCCCCTCTCCTTAAAAAAGGAGAGGGGGGGTGTTAGGTATTAAGTGAAATTAGTAAGTTGATTTTCATAATTGTAAAAATAAATATTTAAAGTTGTGTGATGTAAAAAAGTTTACAAAGTTTTGCGCACCCTGGCATTTAAAGCCCTTCATGTGCCTGCGTTTAATTTAGCAAAGCGGTGTAAGCTACCACAAGGGGTTACGATCGGTTCCGGGGCTGGTTTTGCACATGCTTCATAACAATTAAACCACCGTTTTCCGGTTAGCACCGCTTTTTTTACGGTATGCAAGCATACTTGCCCGCTTTGGTTGCAAACTACCACGGTTTGCTATCAAAGTTACCAATTAGCGTTGCTTGCTTACAAGGTTTGGTTACATTCCTCGTGGGTTTGGTTGCAAAGTTAAACGGTAAGCAACCAAACCTTGCAAGTTTGGTTGCTTACCGCCTTAGTTTGGTTCCTTACCACCTTAGTTTGGTTGCTTACCGTTTAAGTTTGGTAGCAAAGTCTTAAACTTTGGTTGCTAACTTAAACGGTTTGATTGCAAACCATTGAAGTTTGCTTGCAACCTGTTATGATACCATTAACTTCATCCACTCGCACCAGTCGAACTGCTCATTTTTATTAGCTATTTTACGGCTGCGGAAGTACCACACATCACCGGCTGTTAATCCGGATACGGTAGTATTTGCCGTACTGGTCGATGGCAGGTTAATGATATTTATCAGATCCTTTGTTTTTTGCCATTCGTGTCCGGCACTGCCATCGGCAGTTAATAACACCGTGCCCGACACACTGCTGTTTTTAGCAGCATTTAATTGTTTTTGTTTAATCGATGTTTTTTTAACATCGTACCCCGCAGCCATAATAATGGTTTCGGCATTGGCAGGGCTTGCATCGGCTTTGGTTTGTACCAGGTGCATAATGCTGCGCAGGTCGGCCACTACCGTGTTTATTGCCGCATCACGGGCATCGGTAGCACCGGGTGCTTTGTTTTTTGCGGCTGTTTCGGCTGCCACAAGCGCGGTTATGTCAGTATTAAGCTGCGCAAGGGCCACAATGTTGGCGGGATACGGAACCGGAAAATTAGCATTGCCCGTAAGCTTGCTTACCACAAATTGAGCTTTTATAATTTTATCCCCGTTTTTTGCCGGCATATTTAACACTGCCAGTGTGTGTTTTACAAGTACTCTTGCGTTTGCTCCCATAATTTTTAGATTAATGTTTAATTTTTTTAGTTATAACTTTATTAATTTATATAAAACTGGCAGCGAAGGAAAGGTTATTTATTAAACAAATCAAAGTAAAACACATAATTATTTTACCTGTATGCCGCTACAAATAAGGATTTTAGTTATATTATCAACTAAAAAAAGTAAGTAAAAACCGAACGGGGTTATTGCATAATACAGCAGCCTTAACTCACCTGCTTACCTTAATGCTAAAAAGACTCAACTTCTTCTATAAAAACATAGTTTTAATCGAACTGTAAGTATATTTAACATTTAATTATTCACATTAACATAATAAAATAAAAAGGTGTGCACTTTCCCCCCTACTTATTTTTTTATTGCGTTTACCAGAGAAAGAAACAGGTTAAACTACAAATAACAGAAGTGTCGATTTACTATTAAACGATTAAAATAAAAAACTTATAAACCCAGCTACCATGAAAAAAACACTACTATTTATTTACGTATTAATTACGTCAACATTCGGTTGGGCACAGTCCTTACCAACAGTAACAACCGATTCGGTTACCAACATTACTGCTACTACTGCCATGATTTATGGCAATGGCATTAATGACGGTGGCAGCTTTACTCATTTGGGATTTTGTTACAGCACATCTCCCAACCCCACTATATTAAGTAATGTACAACCAGCAGGCACCTTTTCGCTCTCCGGGTCTTTTAATAATCATTTATCCGGCTTAAGCCCCAACACCACTTTTTATGTGAGGGCTTACGCAACTAATGCTGTGGGAACAAGTTATGGCAGCCAACTGCAATTTACTACGGGCACTGCTGTATTGGCATCAGTAACATTTACAAATGTTATCAGCAATATTACCGCTACCTCGGCAATAGCACATGCAAACGTAACAAATGATGGTAACGACCCCGGTACATACAGTGGTGTATGTCACAGCACGTCTCCCAACCCCACCGTTGCAGATAGTGTTTCATACTCCACTTTATCAGGTGCCGGGCTTTATGATATTCTCATAGATAGTTTAACACCCAATACTACTTATTATGCACGCCCTTTCACTATAAATGCAGCCGGTACAAGTTATGGCAGCCAACTGCAATTTACTACAAGCAATGTTATATTAGCATCCATAACAACCGATTCGGTAAATAGTATTACTGCAACCAGCGCGGTAGGATTCGCTACCATTACAAATGGTGGTAACGACCCTCATACAACTTTTGGTATCTGTTTCAGCACATCTGCCAATCCAACTATTAATGATCATACAGCAATGGCAGGTACTTTTTCTGTTAGCGCATCTTTTTCAGTTCCCACTTTTTGGGGCAGTTTAAGCCCCAATACAATTTATTATATGCGGGCTTATGCTACAAACATAGCTGGCACAGCTTATGGCAGCCAACTGCAATTTACTACGGGTGCTGCTACATTGGCTGTAGTAACAAGCGATTCAATTAAAGCACTTTCTGATGCTTCGGTAATGGTCAGTGGAAATGTGATTAATACTGGCAATGACCCTAACTATACAAAAGGGTTTTGTTACAGCACATCTCCCAATCCAACTATTGCCAATACTATAAATAATATATCATACTCCTCTCCAATGAGCTCTTTTTCAAATACAATATCCCCTTTAAGTATCAATACAACCTATTATATACGTGCTTATGTTACAAATGCAGCCGGTACAAGTTATAGCAGCCAACTGCAATATAGCACCCCCCGTGTTGTATTAGCACCGGGCACAAACGATTCTGTCGGTAATATTACTGCTACTACAGCAGTTGTATATGGATATTTAACAAATAGCAGCCACCTTACTACTAATGTTGGTTTTTGCTATAGTACATCACCTAATCCTACCATTGCCAATAGTATAGTAACCGCAGGTACTTTTTCGGTAAGTATAAATTTTTCCGCTATCCTATCAGGTTTAACTCCCAACACTACTTATTATGTAAGGGATTATACCACTGATGCTGCAGGAACAGCTTATGGTAATCAACTGCAATTTACCACAGGTATTTGTTTTGCCCATTATGCCACTACCTATGATACACTGCAAAATATGTTCACATTAACGGTAGATTCGGCAACCTCCACTTATGCAACAGCTTATCGTTGGGATTTTGGTGATGGCGGTTCTTCAACACTTGCAACCCCGTCTCACACGTACACGGCGGATACAACGTATAACGTTTGTTTAAATGTAAAAGGGGCCAACGGCGATAGTTGTTCCTATTGCCACGTTATTGGTAAGGACGCGCATGGTAATATTTACAGGATGAGTGGTTTTTCAATGAAGGTGGTAGATGCCGCTGCTCCATTGGCTATTGAAAATCATATTTCAACAAATGACATTGCTGTTTTTCCTAATCCTACCACCGGGTACCTAACACTAACAATACCTGCCGGTAACGGAACTGTAAGTGTTTATAATGTTATAGGCGAAAAAGTATATCAATCGGTGATAAACAACCGTCAATTGCAAATTGATTTAAGCACACAGCCCACAGGCGTTTATTTTATAGCTATACAAACGGACAAAGGTACTGTGAACAAAAAAATAGTGGTTAGTCATTAAGTACATAAACAAATTAAAAACGGAAAGAGGCCGTGCCGAATGTTCGGTACGGCCTCTTTCTGTTTTATCACTGTTAAAATTTGCTTAAGATATTTAGCTATACAGCCGGTCATTCTGAACGCTTGTGCTGAGCCAGTCGAAGCATGATTCAAAATCTACATATACCCCTGTTAATGCCTCAATTAAAAATTGAACATCAAAATAGATTTGTTAAACGAAAAAGGTTTATTGCTTTCTGTTTTGTCTGTTTTTTTATTGGAAGTTCAGAAATAATTTTAGCACTTTTGCCAAACGAAAAAAACATACGCATAAATACGGAGAATAAAAACTCTGCTCATTTAATTTTTTATTTACTAAACAAGATTTATATACTTATGAAAACCAAAGCTGCCGTATTACATCAAATGCAGTTAGAGAGGCCTTATACAAAATCAAATCCTCTTAAAATAGAAGAAGTGGAGCTGGATGCTCCCGGTTTTAACGAAGTAGTTGTTAAAATAAAAGCAGCAGGGTTGTGCCATTCCGATCTTTCGGTAATTGACGGTAACCGCCCGCGCCCATTGCCTATGGTACTGGGTCATGAGGCGGCAGGCGAAGTGGTGGAACTTGGTGAAGGCGTAAAACACTTAAAGGTAGGCGATCATGTGGTGTTTGCTTTTTTACCATCATGCGGCCATTGCCTTAATTGCCAAACAGGGCGCGCAGCACTTTGCGAGCCGGGCGCACAGGCCAATGGAGCAGGAACACTTTTAGGCGGGCACCGCCGTATACATAAAGGCAACGATTATTATTATCACCACCTGGGTGTTTCGGGCTTTGCGGAATATTCGGTTGCTTCGGTCGATTCATTAGTAAAAATTGATCCTTCTATTCCTTTTGAAATTGCTGCATTATTCGGATGTGCTGTAATGACTGGTGTTGGTGCCGTGGTGAACACTGCCCAGTTAAAATTCGGTAACAGCGTTTTAGTGGTGGGCCTTGGAGGTGTGGGGCTATCGGCCATTTTAGGAGCAAAGGCTGCCGGCGCCACTAAAATTATTGCTGCCGATCTTAATCCCGAAAAAAGAGCCGTGGCTAAGGCTATGGGAGCGAGCCATGTTATCGACTCATCACAGGCAGGTGCGCTGGAAGAGTTAATGGACATTACCAAAGGTGGTGTTGATATATCAGTAGAATTTGCCGGAGCCGTGCCGGCTTTAGACTTTGCTTTTCAGGCAACCAAAAGAGGCGGCACCACTGTAACTGCAGCCTTGCCGCATCCTAATGCGCGTTTGCAAGTATCGCCGGTAATGCTCGTTGGGCAGGAAAAAAGCCTCAAGGGTTCTTACCTCGGCAGCTGTGTTCCGGCAAGGGATATTCCTGCTTATATCGAGTTGTATAAATCGGGCCGCATGCCGGTGGAAAAATTAATTACCCACCGCCTTAAATTAAGTGAAATAAATGAAGGCTTTGAACGCTTAGCTGCAGGTGACGCCATACGACAAATAATCATTTTTGAATAATATATAAATACTACTTATGAATAACGATTTATTATTTGACCGTTCCTACGTTAACGGGCAATGGATAACAGAAGGTACCGCAACGTTTGATGTAACGAATCCGGCTAACGGAGAAAAAATAGCTACCATTGCCGATGGTGGTGTAGCCATTACAGAAAAAGCCATTGACGCAGCACACAAGGCGTTTGGGTCCTGGAGTAAAAAAACAGCGAAATACCGTTCTGCCATTCTCGAAAAGCTGAACGACCTGATACTTGAACATACCGATGTGTTAGCTAAAATAATGACCCTTGAATGTGGTAAGCCGCTCAGCGAAAGTAAAGGAGAGGTTGCTTATGCTGCTTCTTTTATTAAATGGTTTGCCGAAGAAGGTAAACGCGTGTACGGCGATGTGATTCCTGCTCCTACAGAGGACCGCAGGATAGTAGTCATTAAACAACCCATTGGAGTAATAGCAGCCATCACCCCCTGGAACTTTCCGCTGGCCATGATCACCCGTAAAGTAGGGCCGGCATTGGCTGCGGGCTGCACCGTAATAGTAAGGCCCACGTATGAAACGCCGCTTACCGCATTGGCATTGGCACATTTGGCAGAAAAAGCGGGTTTTCCGGCGGGAGTTTTTAATGTGGTGGTAGGACGCGATTCTGCTGCTATGGGCAAAGCTATTTGTGAGAACGATCTGGTACGCAAAATTTCTTTTACAGGATCTACCCGTGTTGGCCAGATATTGATGCAGCAAAGTGCAACTACCTTAAAAAAACTTAGTTTGGAACTTGGTGGCAATGCTCCTTTTATAGTGTTTGACGATGCCAATATTGACAAAGCTGTTGAAGGTGCTATTGTTTCAAAATTCAGAAACTCCGGCCAAACCTGCGTTTGTGTAAACCGTATTTTGGTACACGAAAAAGTGTACGATGAGTTTACTGCTAAATTAACAAAAGCTGTTGCTAACCTAAAAGTAGGTAACGGACTGGATGCCGGCGTAAACATTGGCCCTATGATTAACAGTGCTGCCATAAAAAAAACTACCATGTTTGTAGAAGACGCCAAACAAAAAGGCGGTGTGGTACTAACAGGTGGTAAAGCCATTGATAGTTGTTTTTTTGAACCTACCGTTATCGGAAATGCTACTACCAACATGGCATTTGCTACCGAAGAAATTTTTGGGCCGGTAGCTGCCATATACAAGTTTGCTACTGATGAAGAAGCGATACGTATTGCCAACGATACCATTTACGGGTTGGCTTCTTATTTCTATTCGCAAAATGTAAACCGCTGCTGGAAAGTGGCCGAAGCCCTGGAGTACGGCATGGTGGGCATTAATGAAGGATTGATATCTACCGAAGTAGCACCGTTTGGCGGTGTTAAATATTCGGGACAAGGCAGAGAAGGTTCCAAATACGGAATTGAAGACTATCTGGAGATTAAGTATATGTGTTTTGGAAATGTGAATTGATAATTGATAATAGTATGATGGATAGTTTAACTTTAGACGTAATGATAGACCTACAACAACCTTTGAATAGAAAAGATTACAAGTTTTTTTACCCCATTACCACTCGCTGGCGCGATAATGATGTGTACGGACATGTAAATAATGTAACTTACTATTCGTATTTTGATACTGCCGTAAACCTTTTTTTGATTGAGGAAGCAGGGTTAAGCATTCGCAATGCCCCTGTTGTGGGATACGTGGTACACTCCAATTGTAATTACCTGTCCAGCCTCGCTTACCCTGATAAGATTGATATTGGCTTACGGGTAAATAAAATAGGCAACAAGTCGGTAACTTACGGTGTAGGAATATTTAAAGAAGGCATTGATAAGGTTTGCGCGTATGGCGAATTTGTTCACGTTTTTGTGAACCGCGAGGATGATAAATCGGTGCCCATACCTGAAACCATACGAAAAGCGTTAGAACGGTTATTGATAACAAAATAGGTTAGCTTCTTATATCAAAGTTGTTCCTAATCTTTATAGCTTTGTTACTATGAATTTTGATCTCAAAGAAATAGCCACCATCACCATGGTGCTTTTTGCGGTTATCGACATAGTAGGCAGCATTCCTATACTGATAGATATAAAAGCGAAAGTAGGCACCATCCAATCCGAAAAAGTAACCCTTGTATCGGGTGTTATCATGATCGTTTTTCTTTTTGTAGGAAAATCAATTCTTAATCTGATTGGTATTGATGTAAGCTCGTTTGCAATAGCGGGCTCTTTTATTTTATTTTTACTGGCACTCGAAATGATTTTGGGCGTACGATTTTATAAAAACGACACTTCAGCAACTGTTTCAATTGTTCCTATCGCCTTTCCGCTTATTGCCGGCGCCGGTACCATGACCACCTTACTTTCCGTTCGGGCACAGTATCACATCGAAAACATTATTGTAGCTATTTTAATTAACCTGGTGTTTGTATATGCTGTTCTTAAAAATATGTATTGGCTCGAAAAGGTAATGGGTGCAGGAGGGATCAATATCCTGCGAAAAGTATTCGGAGTAATATTACTTGCGCTTGCTGTAAAACTTTTCCGAAGTAATATAGCTATTTAACACAAGTGAGTTATTCGTTAATCCGTTAAGCCATGTATGGGTATCGGAAAAATAAAACCTTCCATAAAACTTGCATCAGCTCTTCTAACATGGTCACCATACCCTTTTAAACTTGCATGCAGCGTCCTTGCGAAATCCTTATTCAGCTTTTTCATAACGGTTTCCAACACATTAATTTCTGTTCTCAACGCCTGGCGTTTTTCATCATCAAAAGGAGCATATTTTTTTGCTGCTTCCTCAAAATAGGCACCAAAATGTTTTTCAACCTCTCTATAGTAAGGAATTAACAAGGGATGTGCAGTAAAGGTTTTTAAATGCGACAGCTTAACTGCATCTGCTTTTTGTGTTTGGTTAATCTCATGGTCACCACTTGCAGCCAACAGCGAAACTAAAGCCGGCGCCTTTAACAATAGTTCCTTTTCGTGCTGAGCGAGTTCTTCCAGTTGTGTTATCATGGTCGTAAGTTTTAAGTTTATATCCCTCTAAAGGTAAATACAACTTCATATAAATTGCAATTAAAAAGGCAAAATAAATGTTAAAGCTTTTCAATTATAAAAATTTAGACCATAACAGTATGTGATCTCTGCAGTTCATTTTTAAATGTTTGCCTCTTTTTAAATTAATGCACGCTTAACAATTGCATAACATTATTATTGGCGGCTTAACATATTTTTGTTGCGGTTAAAAACAACAAAAATGTTATTTAAAAGGTTCGTAAAAAAAGCAATTACAGTTTGTGTATACGTCATCGTATTACAATACCTGTTACCTTTTATTAGTCCCGCCTACCTCTATTCCTATTATGTTGCCGGCCAAAAAGCTTCAGGCTCCTCGCCAGATAGTGATTGTAAAAAATGCACCAAATTATTAAAAGATAAATCATTAATAAAAGATTATCACACACATCATTTTCCAAAAAAAGGAAAAGGTAGATTTGATCTTGGCAATTCTGTTTCTGTTCCTTTTGTTTTTGATCAGTTCGCATTTCAGAATAAAAAAGTAACATCCTCTTATTTACAGATTCTCTATTCCACACCTCTTATTTTATGTAACTCCAACAGAGGCCCCCCTATTGCTTAGTAATCTTATCTCTTCCTGTTTTATTTATTCTGCTTAACAAACATAAGTTGTTCATTACTTGTTTTTTGTGAACTGCGAAAAGTTTCGCTATTTAATTATGTGAAGCACATTGCCGATTAAACTATTGGCAGGTAAAATGGAATCAGGGCTTATCCTTACAGGAGAAAGCAGAGTAAATACAATTTGGTTTTACACTTTAAATAAATCCTAACATCACTTATTTTAAAACAAAAATGAAAAAATATATTCTATCCATTGTAATAACAACAATTACAATTTGTGAAATATCAGCACAGCAACCTGTTCAAAATTTCACCAATCACCCACGTTCATTTTACCAACAAAACATGTTCTGGTTCGAAGGCAACTTGAACGGAACCTTATCAACCTATAAAACGGGGGCCGACAGTGGCGCAGCCAAATTGGCTTACCAATTAGATATTCAGTACCGGAGACAAGCCGATGCCTCTTTTATAAACGGCGGAAATTCTGATAATATTTTTAAACAGATGTATCAAAACGTTTACAGGCCATGGATACACTACTGGGCTATCCCTAAAAAAGTTCGCCTTTCTATATCCCCTATCGGGTACTGGGCATCATGGACGCCTATAGCCGAAGCTCCTGCTACCAATGGGGCAACCGAATTAAACGGAAAAAACAATGGTGTGGCTCCTTTATTTAATCACGAATACCGATCAAGCTACCAGGTAACATTCTTTAATAACTTAGGCAAAAGATGGGAGTTTGCAACACGTTACAGGTTTGAGTTCCGATGGGTAGGAAGAAACCAAAATTCGATCTCTCCCACTCCTAACAGCTTTCTTCCAACGCAGGATATATTTACAGACTATAACAGCACCTTTAACAGTACCAGCAATAAGTACAGGATCCGGATATATCAAAGTGTAAGGTATAATTTAACTAAAGACCGAAGCAAATATTTAATGGCATGGGATGAGTTG
>Ga0068856_100002634_pt1 | contig 18420 bp, 31 predicted proteins | sample KBSCornC62_FD_66595 | JGI IMG/M metagenome (GOLD analysis project Ga0068856, IMG submission 66595) | Corn rhizosphere microbial communities from Kellogg Biological Station, Michigan, USA - KBS Corn C6-2 | ecosystem: Host-associated > Plants > Roots > Rhizosphere > Soil ...
CGGGGAATATCCTGAGCCAGGGCGGTGTTGCAGCAGTTACAACTGAATCGCCCCGGCCCGGCTCCTGCATTGATCCGCCAGACAGATCACGTTGGAACACAACCAAACGACCCGTTGTGAACAGCGCCGCAGGTCCCACGTGCTGCCGGGTACGGGGCACCTTCACACTTCAGGAGAACCATGGGGCAGTGGAAGAGGGCGCACACGCCCGCAGAGAAGCAGCGCCTGCTTGAAGAACTTACGCCCCTGTGGGCCGCCAGCGGCGACATGCGCCTCGGCCAGCTCCTCTACAACGCGATGAACGCGTGGCTGGTGGAGAACAAGAGGGCGGCCACGGCGCGCGACATGAGCAGGGAGATCTTCTACGTCGAAGACGACGACCTGCTGACTACGGTCGCGAAGTTCGTCAAGGACCAGTATCCGCCGAAGGACACGGCCTCCACATCTTCCTAGCACTGCGCTGGAACCCGTCGATCGCGGCCAGCGACAGCGCGAACTTCACCTGCTTCAGGGCGTACGAGAGCTGGAACCGTGCCTCACGGTAGGTATTCGCCTGCACGATCAGCAAGAACGCGTCTGATTCCCACCTTTTGAGAACCACCGCCTCACGCTCCGGTCCAGGCCCAGCAGCAACGTCCACACCTTCATGCTATTTTCCGGCACCCCGGCCGTCCATTCCCCGCCGTAATAGCGCACGCGCGATATCCCCGCGCCCTTGATCAGCCGCCAGCAGCCGTCGCACGGCTCGTCGGTGCAGTACAGCACGGCTCCCCGCGATTTCTCCCCGGCCCGCACCAGGGCGTTGGCTTCGCTGTGGATCGCGATGCACGAGCCTTTGCCGGAATCGTAGCTGGAACCCGGCAGCACGGAGTCAGCGCACGGCCAGGGATTGCCGCACATGCAGATCATCGCGCCGTTACCAGGCAGGTAGTGCTTGCCGCGAGGGCACGCGCTGTCGGTCAGGCAGCCAGGTTCTCCGGGAGGTGCGCCGTTGTAGCCGGTGGCGACAATCGAGTTGTTCCTGACTACGACCGCTCCCACCTTCCTCCGGGTGCAGTTCGCGCGGGCGGCCACGGCGTCGGCTATCCCCAGGTAGTAGTCGTCCCACGTGGGCCTAACAGTCATCGATGCACTCGCCTTCCGGGTCAGGGCAGACCTCGGCGCAGTTCCGGCAGATCACGTGCACGTGGTAAAGGCCGTACCTGCATTCCTTCAGCGAGCCCTCGTACAGTTTGTACTGGTGGCCTTCCGGGTGATATCCACTTCCGGCCATAACTCAAATTCCTTGTTGAATTCCTGGGTAGCGCGGCACAGCTCGCGGTTGTAGCAGACCATTGTGCGTTCCTTGATGTCCTGCTCCAGCATGGCTACCTCCGCGCCGCAGAGCTGGCACTTGTAATAGACCATAACGGCTTCTTCCACGCCCCTCTGTTTCCCGTGTCCCAGTCGTCCACGACGATCTCCCAGCCCTTAGGAGCATTCTGGAGAGCAGCGCCGGCGAATATCGCGCCCGGCTTCATCTCACGGTAAATGCGCTGCTCTAGCTGGTCTTGCAGTTCGGTGTCGCGGAACACGCGGTACATCCAGATAATGTCTGCCAGCTCGTAGGCACCGTCCCAGATGGATAGCGCATCCGCAATACTTACGGGACCACGGTTCTTCTGCTTGCAGATCGTAGCCAGCGTTTCGTCGTACTCGATGCCGCCGACATGGAGGTCGAACATGTAACGGGCAACCATCATCTTAGTGCCGATTCCGGAGCCGACTTCCAGGTACACGCCGCCGTTTGTCTCGCGGACTGCCTCCGTCATTATGGCTACGAAATCAGCCATCTGGAATGGCATCCAGCCGAGTCTTATCTTATCCCCGCCCTGGAGGTTGAATGCCCATTCGTCTTCATTGGCTTCGCGGAGAATTTCCTGGAGTTTCAGGTACATGCCCGCAGCTTACCACTAGTCGTCAAGCAGCCATTCCGGATGTTCCGCAGTCCATTCCACTGTTTTCTTGAGAGACGTTTCCAGGGATACCGGAGGCGTCCAGCCCAGCGTGTTCATGCGCGTGCCGTCCAGGCCGTAGTGAGGGTCGTGTCCTGGCCTCGTGGTATGGAAGTCCTGAAGCTCGTACCGGAGCGGCATTCCCGCGTAGTCAGCAATCATCTGCGCCATGGTCAGGTTGTCGATCCGGTCAGGGCCGGCGATGTTGTAACGGTCGGGCACGGGCATTTCCGCGCAGTACTTGTGCTTGTCCGCGTAGGCGTCTGCGTGCGCCGGGAATACTGCCGGGTTGGTTTCCAGCAGGAAGGTAATCCCGTCTGCCAGGTTCCGGGCGTGCAGGTAGTGCCTCGTGCCGATGTGATTAGGCGTGCCGTGGATCTTGACCTTCTTGCCCTTGAGAACCTTGCGGAGCACGAGCGGGACGAACTTCTCCGGGTCCTGGCGCTCACCGATCATGTTCATGCAGTTGACGATCTGGAGCGGCACGCCGTAGGTCCGCCAGTACGAGATGGCGATGGCTTCCTGCGCTGCCTTGGAAGCGCTGTAGGGATTGCTGGGCACGATCGCGGCCCATTCCTCGTGGCCTTTGATGTCGTTCTCGGTTACCGGCCCGTACACCTCGTCCGTGGACACAAGGATGAACGACCGGGGACGTACCTTGCGGGCCAGCTCTAGCGTGTTCAGGATGACGGAGACGTTGTTCTCGACAAACGGCACAGGATCGGAGATAGACCTGTCTACGTGGCTGTCAGAGGCGAAAGCGACGATGCTGTCTACGTCTTCTATCTGCCTGGTCATCTGCCTGGAAAATGGCGCGGTCAGGTCGTGGGTGATTACCTCGGTTCGCTGCCGGGCGCTCTTGAGAACAGGAGACAGGGAGTTCGCGGCGAAGCTGTCCAGCACTTCCGCGATCCGGTCGGTCTTGCCCTTGTGCCGGAACGAGTCCGTGGCTACGGCATCCCACCTTGTGTTGACCAGGACGTGCTCAAGGAAATGGTGGCCCGCGAAACCACCGGCTCCGGTAATGAAAACCTTAGTCATGCGGGGAATCCTACACGTCAAACCGGGCGTGGTGCCACCGGACTGTCACAGAAGGCACGAACCCGTACGAAGCTCCGGCGTCCAGCCAGTGCGCGAGGATGTCCCAGTCCGAGTCCCCGCCCCAGCGCCAGTTTGCGATCTTGAACAGCTCGGCCTTGTGCACCACTGCGTTGCAGTCGATCGCCCCGTAGGCCGGCGTCCCGTTCCCGATGACATCCCAGGGCTGGCCGTCCAGACAGCGCTGCATCTGCGAGTAGGAGAAGTCCACGCCCTGGTCTAGTACCGCGTTCGCGAGCCCGAGGTGGTCAGGCAGGTACTCGCAGTCCGCGTCCAGGTAGGCAATGCGGTCCCCGCCCGCGAGGTACGAACCCGCCAGCGCCACTGACGCGCCCCGCGAGCCCCGGCCGCCGCGAGTACCCGGATGGCCTTCTTTCACGGGAGCGCTGTCGCCGCCCATGAATCCGTGCCAGTTCCGGCCCAGTTCCAGGAATACGCGCTTGCCGTGGGCCTTGTAGCCTTTCTTGCGCATTTCCATGCGCAGGCCCGGATCAGGCCCGTCCGCTATCACCACGTGCTGCCAGTCCTTAAAGGTCTGCGCTTCCAGGGTCTCCATGGCGTGGTAAAGGTACCGCGCGTTGTTGTACGTCGGGGTGATTACGGAGATCACGTCGCCTCCAGCTTGTCGCAGCGCAGTACGTCGATTTCAAGGCCGTTGCGCTCGATGACATCTACGTGGCAGTACCCGATAGACGCGCAGATTTTCTGCTCACCGATGTTGTCGTGACGGACTTCGGCCCAGATCGGGACGCCGTACGCATGTGCCCGCCGCGCAATTTCCACGGTAGCCACCGTACCGTATCCGTTGCCTCGTTCGCTGACCTTCGTGCCGTTAGAAGACCAGACCCGACCGTACACCTCGCGGTCCCAGACAAGCAGTCCGTAGGCCACGGACTTGTCGTCGTCGTAAACCAGGAATCCTTCTATGTACCCTGTTTCTATCTGCTCGTAGAAGAACACGCGCTGCTGCTGGGCGGAAATCTGCGCCGTGTTCTTAGTCATCCATTCCGCGCATTCGTTACGGATGACGCGAAGTTCTTCGGCTCTCTCAAGAGAGTCTATTTCCCTGAAACTGATCACTGTCACACTTCCCTTGTGTACGTCTGCGACGGAACTATCAGGTCGTAAGGTGCGTCAGGATAGTACACCTTGATTTCGTATATATGACGAAACGGAGCCCTGAACCGCGAACCCATGTCAGCGAGCCTGAATTTACGGGTATCTCTTATCTGACTTCCGAAATCTTTTTGCATCTGATCACCCATCCCGTGGTTAGACGGCTCGTTCTCTTTCAAGAAGCCGCCCAGGCAATCCAGCAGAGCACGCGAGGCGATACCGTTCATAAATGCGGGAAAAATGCAGTTATGACCGTCGCCGCTGTTAGCGACTTGGCACATGTAACCGCAGTTAGGTTCAGCTTCCAGCATTTCTACCATTTCTTCGTCAAAGTAATCGAGAACAAACAAGTAATCGTCCTCAAGAAGAATGTAGTAATCGTAGTCCGGCATTAGCTTCCAGGCGTCAGAAAAAGCACCCAGGGACATTCCACGGTTTTCCCGGTCGATTACGTGGTAAGTTCCCCGTAGTGTATCCAGGTACTCACGGTAACCGGGTGAACCCCCGCTATTCACAAGTACTACATCACACGAGTATTTCAGAGTAGACAGCGCATGATGCTGCTGTTTCAGGTAAAGCGCGCGATCGATGTCATAATCAGCATCGATATCAGCCCGACGTGCAAATCCCGAGCACGCGATTACCAGGAGCACGCTCATGCGCAGTCGTTAACTACGGAGACGATGCGCTCGCGCTCGCCGGAAGTGAGAGCCCAGTGAACGGGAATAGCGCACTCGCGGTCGAAGAACTCTTCGACGCCGGGAAGAGGGCCGTCTGAGAATTCCTTGAAGCAGGTGAGCTGGTCCAGGCGGGAATGAACACGGCTTACCTGTACGCCATGGTGCCTGGCGTAGTCCATGAACTGAGTGCGGTCGCTGCCGTTGAGCCAGAGCAGGGTGTACAGCCACCAGGAGCCGTTCGCGGCGTCCAGCACGCCCTGGCGGCGCACCCGGAGGTTATCGTCGTAGAACTTCGCGTTCTTCCTGTGCTTCATGACTACGAAATCCAGGTAACGGAGCTGGGCCATCCCCATCGTGGCGGCGATGTCGTTCATGTGAAACTTGTAGCCGTACTCGGGGATGTCGTTCTCCACCCGCGCGTCCCCTGATCCTGCCTCACGGTCGATCCCGAACCAGCGGAGCCTCTTGCCGCGTGCGTAGTCATCCGCGTTCTTGATTACCAGGATGCCGCCGTCGCCCGTAGTGATGTGCTTGATGGCCTGAAGCGAGTAGCAGGTGAAATCGGCCTGCGCAGCGATGGACTTCCCGTCCCATTCCGCGCCGAGGGCGTGCGCCGCGTCGATGATCAGCGGGATGCCGTAGTGCGCGGCGACGGACTGGAGCAGGGGCATGTTTCCCGGCTGGCCGCCCCAGTGAACTCCGAGGATCGCCTTCGTGTTCCCGGTTACCTTGTCCAGCACGGACTCGGGGTCGATGTTCCCGGTGCCGGGGTCGATGTCAGCCCACACAGGACGCGCGCCTTCGGCCAGGACCGGCAGGACGGTAGCCGAGCAGGTCATGGGCGTAGTCACGACCTCGCCGCCGCGAACGTTCGCGAGCCGCAGGGCGAGCTGGAGGGCAGAGGTGCCGGAGTTAACCGTCAGCGGGTAGGAAACGCCCCACTTGGCCCCGATCCGGCGCTCGAACTCGTCTACCTTCTTCCCCTGGGTGATGTACCCGCTGTAGAGAACGTCCCGCAGTTCCGGCATAAGGTGCTCAGCCGGCGGCATGTGAACCTTGAACAGGGGAATCAAAGGTAACCTCCTACGGAACGGAACCACTCTTTGGCCTTCGTGACAGCCGTTTCCATCACAGGGCCGGTGCCCACTACGTGCGCGTGCGGGCCGACGATGCGGACTACGATCTCGTTGTAGCCCGTGCGCGCGTACTCCGCATAGTGATCTTGAGGCAGCCGTAGTTCTTCACGCGGAATCCGGTGCCATTTATGATCCTCGATCGGGATTGTCATCTTCTTCCTTTACCTTCGGCGGGAAGAACGAGATCCAGACAGCGTACAACCAGTCTTCGATGAAAGCCAGAATCCTCACTTGAACAGCCCTTCGTAAGCTTTTTCCCACCGCTGCCAGTTGCCTTCGTGGGTGTACGCACTGGCATGCACCCTGGCTTTTTCACCCATCTCCTGGCGCAGGTCCGGGTTCCGGGCTAGCAGGTTGAGGTACCTGCCCCACTCGTGCTGTTCCTTCACCAGGAAACCGTTCTCCCCGTGGACTACGTACTCTCTGTAAGGTGCAACATCCGAGGCGATGACAGGTATTCCCCTGGCATTGTACTCCAGCGCCTTAATCGCGGACTTCGACCGGCCGAACGCCGTGTCGCGGACAGGGGCGATGCCGATGTCGAAGTCCAGCATCTCGTAGTACGCGCGCTCGTCGTCGTTGATCTGCTTCCAGGGGAAGTAGGTCATCTGGTTCCAGTCCCGCGCGTTGAACGTGGGCCGGTAGTCAGTCCCTATAAGGTGCAGGTCCCACTCGGAATTGCGCGCCAGGAACCGCCTGACCTGTGCGGATGCTTCCGTGATATCCAGGCCGTGGCTTCCCCCTCCGCTCCAGCCGATGCGCGGCCTGCGGTTCTCCGTGCGGGGCATCTCCAGCATGTACTCGGGAACGCAGTTCGGGAGCACGGCGACGTTAACCACCCCGAGAGTATCGCGCTGCTCCTGGGCCAGCGTCTCCGTGGTCACGGTCATCAGGTCCGCCATCTGGGCGTACGTCTTGAGGGCGTCGGTCACGACAGCGCCGCCGAACTGGCGCAGGGCGTTGGTGTTGATCTCCTCGATGTTGAACATGTTGTCGTCAACTTCGTAGACAAGCCGGTTCGACGGCGTCCGCGCCCGCCTCCACAGGCCCATGCCTTCGTGCTTGGAGAACCGCTGGCCCACGAGCACGTCGTACTTCCGCGCCTCGCGCAGGGCGATGGTGGTCTCCGGGTCGAAGTGCCCGGCGAACGTCACCTCGTGGCCGTGTTTCGCCAGTTCGCGAAGCGGCTGGATGATGCGCACGTAGCCGCATCCGGCGTCGTCGTGGGACGCGAAGATCTTCACGGGAATAGCTTACCTCACCAGGTCGTTACACCGGCCGTGAAGAGACCGGCTAAGTAACAGGAGGTCACAAATGCCCGGATTGTTCATATTCGCGATAATCCTCGGGGTTATCGCAGCAGCCTGCGTTCTAATCGGAGGTCTGTGCTGGATCGGCGGCTCAGGCGATAACGGTGACGAAGACATCAGGTCCGGCGGTATCGTCGGCGTCGTCATCGGCGTCGTCCTCGGCATCGGAACGGTCATCTGCATCCTGGCAAGTTCGTTCAACTCAGTCGGCACCTACGACATCGGCGTCACCACGTCATTCGGAAGGGTACTGAGCTACGTCGGACCCGGCGCGCACTGGATCGCTCCCTGGGACAACATGGCTCTCATGGACGAATCGGTCCAGACCGTTGACGACAACCTGACTGTCCGGGTCGCCGGCCAGCAGACTGCCCAGGCCGAAGTCAAGCTGCGCGTGCAGCTCGTCCCGTCCGCCACCGATGCCCTGTTCCGCCAGTACAAGGGCAACACCCAGAACGTGATCAGCGCCCTGGTCAAGCCCGAGCTGAACGTCGCGATGAACAGCGTCTACGACGGCTACGACCCGATCCTGCCGCTGTCCACGGGAGCGAAGCCCGGCACGCCGGACAACCCGACTACGCAGCAGCTTTCCGACGCGGTCAAGGCGCAGCTCATATCCAAGATCGGCCGCCAGGTTCAGGTCAACACGCTGATCGTCGCGCCGCTCCAGTACGACCAGACAGTCGAGAACCGGATCAACTCGGTTCTCGCCCAGACGGCCAAGACCGACGTGGCGAAGCAGTCCATCATCACCGCGCAAAGCCAGGCGGCGGCGAACAAGGCACTTCAGCAGAATGTCACCCCGCTCACCCTGGTCCAGCAGTGCATGACCGCTATCGCAGACGGCCAGCTAAACCCGCCTGCCGGATTCTCCTGCTGGCCCGGTCAGGGTTCGGGAGTCGTAATCCCCTCCGGCAAGTAATATAGGGGGTTATGCCTCGCAAATGGACTAACTACGGCAGCGGCGGATACGGAACGCACCGCTGGACAGAGCCGACTCCGGTAATCCGCGTGATCGACCTTCACGTCGTGGACGATATCCTTATGGCGAACGCGCGGATTGCCGGAGCGGAAAAGAACGAAAAGAAGCGCCTGAGGCGCAGGAAGAAGTAGCTCCGTGAAAAAACTGCTGTGGGAGGGCGTCGCTGCCGGGGCCATCGGTGTTTCCGTGCTCGTGTCGGCATGTCACGGGACTAACCCGCCCGCACCGTCCGGCCCTGTGCTCACGAGTCCTGGGGTAACCCCGGCGGTTACCACGCCTAAGGCACCGATGACTGCACTGCCCCCTACGCATGTACAGAAACCTGTACATAAATCCACGCCCGAGCCTACAGTCGCCAAGTGCACGATCCGGTACGAGGCCGGCGAGCCGCTGCCTGATCCGAACTGCACGCCCGGCGCGGTGCTGACTACGAGCACGGCGAACGTGTGCTCCAAGGACTGGGCGTCCTCCCACCGGGAGTACTTCACCAAGGCCCAGCGGGAGGCGGCGTTTGCTAAGTACGGCATCTACACGACTGACCCGGCCGCCTACGGCGAGTACGACCACCTAATCCCGCTGGAGCTGGGCGGGTCGAACAGCCCGCTTAACCTCTGGCCGGAAAAGGGCAGCATCCCGAACGCCAAGGACGCCGTCGAGAACGCGCTGCACAGCGCCGTCTGCTCTGGCAAGGTACCCCTGGCCACGGCTCAGCATGATATCGCGGCTGACTGGGTAACGGCCGGGACCAAGGACATCGAAGTACACGGCGGCCTGAAGTGAGCGAAGACCCGGACAAGTGCGAGTGCCCGTACCTGAGGATGGCGGCGCAGGAGTCCCGGATGGCCGAATGCGGCATTATCCACTCCTCGGAGCAGTGGGTAGGGCAAGACCGTATTCACGTGCTGCTGGTCGCCCAGGCGCGGACTGAGTACGGGTGCAAGGGTCCGGTCCAGGGACGGTGCCCGTACTACGAGTCCTACGGAAGCGTCAAGCTGGGCCTGGACCCTAACGTCCCGCTGCTCAAGCCGAAGATCGAAGACGGGCAGGACCACAAGTACATCTAACGGAATGGCAAAAACCCCGTAGGCGTATGGTCGCCTACGGGGTTCTCGTTTTAGGGGCTAGGTCTGGGAACCGGGCTGGGAGTGCCCGTGGTTTCCCCGGCCCATTGCCGCAGAGAAGTGATCACCGTTCTCGCCGGCCAGGCCGACTTCGCCAGCGTCGCCGTCAACTACGTCCCAGCCGCACATGGAGCTGCGATCAGCCGCGTTATAGTGGTACTGGTTGAGGCCGCCTTCCCTGCCGCCGCGTACGACGTGCTCGCCCGAAGGTTCTGCCATCTTAATCACCTGCCTTGCTGCCGTGAGAGTTTACAAGGGGCCTGAAGTCCTGCATTCCGGACAGATCGAGAGACGGGTCGTCCATCTCGGCCATCGCAGGAAGCGGGTTGACCGGCTCAGATCCGGGCGCGCTCATCGCGCTGTCGGGACGGCTCATCGTGTTTCCGCCGGCCATGGACTCGCCAGCGGTAAGGCCCGTGCGCGGGCTCAGCATGTGCGAGAGGTCTTCCATGGTGACTTAGGCTCCCGTGTGGTCGTGGCTGATGCCGCCGCCGCCAGCGCCCGTGGCCTTCGGGGTGTGCAGGCCGGGAATGCCGGTGTCGGAACCGTACTTGTTGCCCTGGGACTCAGTGTCCACGGAACCGCTGCCTGCGTCCATCCACGAGTACCAGCCGTAGGCGTCCACGGTGTAGTTCGCGCCGGTCTTCACGCTGCCGTTAGTTCCGCTGCTGCCGGGGGCACCTGTGTGAACGTCGTCGGTCTGCGCGCCGTAGACAGAATTGGGAACGGGAGTCTGGACCGTGGGGTCGGGGTTGACTCCCGCGCCGCCGGTACCGGGAGCGCCCGTGTCGAGCGGGTTGCTGATGCCGAAGAACAGTCCGCCGGCGGCCTGACCAGGCTGGGCAGTCTGATCCCCGCCATGGGTCACGCCCTTAGACGGGCCGGCCGGCTCCTTGTCGGGAATGGTCGCCATTCAATGCCTCCTGGTATAAAAGATAAGGCTGTTCAAACCCAGGGTACGATGGCGTCAGGTTTTGCGCTAGCCGAACTCTTCGATAAGTGCCGCCTTGGTCATGTTCTTAGCGTCTCCGTACCCGATAAAACCAGATTCGACTACGTAATCGATCCACTCTTGCTTGTTTGCATTCGTGTACGGCCTTTTAATTTCAGGCTTACGCTCGAAGTCGTTATCGGAGTCATCCCGCTCGAAGTCGTTATCGGAGTCATCCCGCTCGAAGTCGTTATCGGAGTCAGAGTCCGTGTCTTTCCAGGACTCTTCCTCGCTGCGGTACACGTAACGCGGGTCAGGGTCTACTTCCGTTCCGTCTTCACGCCGAAGGTGGGATTCGTAGTCAGTGTCCGGAAACTTGAGAACGTCGTACCCACGGTCCAGTACAGGCGCGTCCGGGTACTCAGCGTTCCCGCTTGACACGAGATCCGGGGCTTCCCATTCGGGTACGTCGATCAGTCCCATGAACGGAGGCCATTCCTGTCCGTCGTGCCTGCCCCCTGTCATGTGCCGGAGCATTCGAAGCATAACCATAGGGCTCATAATACGCGAAAAGGCCCTCGTCCGGAGACGAGGGCCTTTTCGAGGAGACAGCAGGTTTAGCTTCCGGCTCCCTGGTACAGCTTCACAGCCGTGGTGTCGCCCCAGTTACCGTCGCCGCGCAGGAGGCAGCGGAAGGTAACGAGGTCGCTACCGAATGCGAAGTCGTCGCTGCGCTCGAAGCGCAGTCCGCCGACGAGCCGCACGAAGTACTGGCTGAAGTCGCCAAAAGCGACGGACTTCGCGCTAGTTGCCTGTGCGGGCATGTACGGGTCGGAAACGAGCGGCTTGCCCAGGAGCAGGTCAGGCGCACCCAGAACGGCAGACGGCTCCCAGACGGGACGCTGGTTGCTGTCTACGATCTTGCGGAACCCGCCGATGGTCTTGTCAGCGGCCAGCCAGTAGCAAGACCGGGACTGACGGTAGGGCGCGATAACCGAGTACTCAAGGTCCACCAGGTTGTTGTAGGTGGGAGCACCGGACGTGCCGGTCACCGTGCCGGTAACACCTACGGAAACAGCGGACAGAAGGCCGCCGGAGATACCGTTGGTGCCGTTCACGAGAGACTGGCCGAACGCGTTGCCGATCGCGCGGCCCGAAGACATCGCGAGGTACCCCAGGAGGTCCACGGCGGTGTCATCGATGATTTCACGCGAGAGCTGGGTAAGGGAACCGAACTTCACCGCTGCCAGGGTGCGCTGCGTGAACGCGGGGTCAGCGGTAACGATGGTCTGGGCCTGTGCGGCGGAAGCGCCAGTCAGGTGGCTGGAAACCACCGGGATCTGGATTACCTCGCCACCGGAAGTGTTCAGGACGGACGGGCCGGTCTGGAGCAGGCCGCTGACTTCGATCAGGTACGCGATGAGCTGGTCGTAGAAGTCGGTCGGGACGGTGCTGGAAGCGGAGCCGGCGTTCGTCTGAAGGGTACGGATGTTAACGGAGCCGGGAGTCTGGCGGTAAACGTCCTGTACGATGTTGCCGCGCCCGCCGATCATCCAGGAACGGAGTTCTTCGCGGATTCCGTTAACGTCGCCGCCGCCACGGTGCGCAACGACTTCGCGGCCTGCGAGGCGGTTGTAAACCTCGTCAGTTTCCTTGGAACGCGATTCGGCGTCGAGAACGGCCTTCAGGCGCTCATCGATCTTGTCGATTTCGGAGTTCAGGGACTCCCACTTGCCCTCTTCCTCAGCGGAAAGAGCGCGGTTCTCCGTGTTGCTGCGCTCCAGAAGTTCCTTGGCTTCATGCCACGCCTTCTGGCGGCGGTCACGGAGAGACTTGGCAACTTCAGATGCCATTTTGTGTCCTCCAAAGACAGATAGGATCTTCTACCTGGCTCCGGAGTCCACGCCTGAAAGGCGGCTACGCCCGGCCACGGGTGTCAATTACTTAGTGAACATAAAAAACCGGACTTCCGCAAGGAAAATCCGGTTTTTTATCGCGGGGTGAGCTACCAGACGAGATTTACTCCTCGTCAGAGTCCAGGTAGGGGTCGAACCTCTTCTCCTGGAGAATTGCAAGGCGACGGCGGTTATCGGCCGCCGCGTCTACCTTGTGGTCGTTGTCAGAGAGACCGTTAGCGGAGGTTGCCTGCTCCATTTCGGAGCGTTCCTCGGAGTTTTCCTCACCGGAACGGCCCTGAGACTCAGTTCCCTTGCCGGCGGAGTCCTCGGAGTCCTCGTCCTCGTCGTCTTCGTCGGCGTCCGTGTCGCCGCCTTCATCGTCGGCATCGCTGTCAGACGCTGCGGCTGCCGCTGCGCGGTCCTCGGCGGTTTCCTCGGCCGAGTTCTGCTCGTCGTTCTCGTCGCCGCCTGTCCAGGAAGCCGGGAGCAGATGGGTAAGCCCCAGTGCCTTGGCACGCGCGATGATGTGCTTGCGGATTGCCTCGTGGCTCGCGTGGCCGCGCCCGACAGCGTGAATAGCGTTGTGCAGGTCTTCCTCGTCCGCGATGGGATAGGAAGGATCGCCGCTGGCGTTCGGCATCGTCTCGCCGGACTTGCTCATCTTCTTCATCTGCGCTTCATCGTACTTAGCGCGAATCTCAGCCTCGTACCAGGCGGCGCGCAGCTCGTCCGGGGTCATTTCTGCCTCCTGGGGGGTTTCAGATCCGGTAATACTCGTGATTGTGACATTAGCAGCGGTGCTGCCGGTGGTGTACGTGCCGTTAACTACAGGAACAGACGGACGGTCAGAGCGCTTGAACAGCTTCACGCCCATGTTAGATTCAAGCAGCGACCGGATTTCGGCCGGCTCAGCCTGAAAGCGAAGGGAAAGAGACTGGACAGCTCCGTCAACTGCGCGGGTCGCCGCCGTGGCGTCGGGGTAGGCGGGGGTGATAACCGGGGCTACGTCTACAAGTTCTACGTTGAGCAGCGTACGGAGCGGGTAGCTGAAATCGGAAAGTCCCCAGTCATCACCGCCCTCGGGAACCCTGAACGCGAAGCTGGAGTGCTGGCAGTCGCCGCGCTGGCAAAGCTCAACGATGTCGGAACGGAAGGACGGCGGGTCTACGTCGTACATCAGGCCCGTGTCATCGAAGTCGATAAGGCAGGTTCCGGCGCGCGTGGTGCCGAGCAGGAAATCGTCGTTGTGGTTATAGCGGCAAACTACGTCCGGCCAGTTCTCAGTCTTGGACTGGGCAAAAGCGCGCGGGTTCACCTTTTCCACGAAGCCGCCGAGCTTACGCGACAGCTTGTTGAATACCGAGGCGTACCCGACGATGCGGCCGGAGTTAGTTCCTTCCACCATGCGCACTTCAGGCTTGAACGGATTGATGCGCCTTTCAGGGAACGCTGAATAGAATTCCCCAGCGACGATCACGTCAGTCATCAAGCCTCCAAGTAAAGGTATTCGCTTCCCAGGTTAGAGGCCGAACAGCATATGCGCTAGCTATTCAACCCGCCAGGCGGTAGTTCCTTGTAGTTCTCCACCATGTCCCTGACTGCGGAATCGCGCATCTTCATGGTGAAGCGGTCAGGGTCCACAGACTCGATGAGCTTGCGCTGCACGCCGGAATCCCGGAGGATAGCGGCGGCTTCGTGCTTACCCATGTGCTCCAGCTCGCGCGAGTAGGCGTTGAGCATGTTGGAGTAGAACTGGCCGGGGCTGTTGGCGGGTCCTGTCTGCTGGCCGGTGTCCGGGTCGGTCTGGAATCCCGTTCCCTTAGTCATCCCCTGCTTCGCGTAGTTCTCCAGCTTCTTGCCCGCGAGGTCCATCAGGAGCACAACCTGGTCCAGCATCGACTTCGGGAGCGCGCCGGCGCGCTGGGCCATGGAAACCATGAGCTGAAGCGGAAGGGCCTCGGAGCCAGCGCCCCTCGGCAGCGGCGGCAGGTCTTCCAGCTCGCGCAGTTCGTCCGTCGTCCTCAGGCCGATGTTCCGCTGGATCTGGTAGATTTCCGTGCGCGTCTTCAGGTCGGTCTTGAGCAGGGCGTCGGTATTGAAAGCGACTTCGCGGCGGCTGGGAATCAGGGAGGAGAACCCGTACTCAAGCCGCACGAGCCAGGGCCTAAGTGCTTCGATTACCTGAAGCTGGTTCTGCTCCACGGTGGAATAGGTAAGGCTGTCGCCGCTCTTACCGCCTACGCGGTTGGGAGGAAGGTCGTAAATAGACGCGATATGCGTTGCGTTTAGCTGCATTGCGTCGATGAACTGCGCCTCAGACGGCGGCACGGTAACGGGGGTGTAGTCCCAGTCCCTGCCGTAAACCAGGGGCTCGCGCCTGCGCAGGGAAGTGACGAGCATCTGGCGGATAATGGCGGCCTGCTGGGGGTCCACTTCGAGTTCGGAGTTCTGGAACGTTCCGGGCGGGAAACCGCCTGCCGCGTACCAGTCAGTTCCGTACCGCTGTGCTTCGTGGCCGGCCAGAATCGTCAGCGCGAAAGCGCGAAGCGGCGAAAGGCCCTCGATGCGGTTGGCCAGCGAATAGCCCTTCAGGTGGAAAACCTCAGAGTCAGGCCCGAACCACTTCATGGGCCGTCCGTAGGCGTAGACCTTGGCAGCCATGGGGTTGAACGGCTGCGCGTCGTCCTGTTCCACGATTACGTACTCAGGCGGAATCCACTCGATTCCCGTGGGGTAGCCGAATCCGTCCCGGCCCGTGACAAGGCCCCAGGCATTGCCGTGGAGCGTCAAGCTGGACATGCAGGCGAACAGCCAGTCGTACGGCGTGCCGATTATAGAGGGGTTGTCGAAGAGAGACGGCCCTGTGTACGGCGTCCTGCGTCCGTCCGTGTGCTTCGTGTACACCTTGACGGGAAGGGACGCGGTGTTGTCGCTCAGGATCTTAGTGGCCGCGTAAAGCGCGGGAAGCGCCAGCGCCTTGTCTACGCCGAATACCTGGCGCGTCGGGTGAACAGGGCCGCCCACGTCGAAGCGCATGAAAGGATCGGTCCACGGCTGCCAGGGCACGCCGCCGATCGCCCTCTTTTCGGGCTTCATCTGGGCATGCTTAGCTACGCGGTCAAGAAGTCCCACGGAATTTTCTCCGGCTGACACGTGCGGCCAGAGATTTCCGTATCCCGCTCCGCTAACGTTTGCTCGGCACTCCCAGCTCCCTTAGGCCATGGTCACGCCTTAAACCGGAGGGTACTATTCCTGCTGCTTAGGTACAACTTTGACGCGTGCGCCCGTGTGATATCCCAGGCGAATGCACTGCCCCGTCCAGCGGACCCGGTTGAAAGCCCACAGCACGGAGAACGCGGCAGCGAACCAGAGTGCCCCCGCAATCCACCCGAGGGAAATGAACACAGCCGCGATCGTAGTCAGGACCAGCTTGCCTGTGAACCGGAACGGGTGTATTTCGCGGGCCTGTTCCGCGATCTCGGACTTAGGCTTCAGTACCGGAGCGTGCACGTGCGTGGTCATGCACCGAATTGTAGCCCGCCTGCCGGGATCGTGTCTTTTACCGCGTCCATGAACTGCTTGTGGAACCAGCTCCGGGCTTCCTTCAGCTCATCGGACGTGTCGCGGTACGTTTGCGCCGATTCCTCGTACCCCAGGATCGCCTCCCCCGCCGCGATCTGTTCCAGGCGCGAGCAGGCCCTGGTGGTAACGCCGTCGTAGTTGTACATGCACTCCCACGGCAGGAGCGCCGCGTCTCCGTGGTCAATCACCTGTACTACTTTCCCGTTCCGCATTACCTGAACTGGCTGCGGTCCCCGTAGGGGGCCAGAAGGGATCATTCTTCAGCTCCATGTGCCTCTTGTCGATGTGCCGTTTAACCCGCGCGGTTACGTTAGCCGTCGTAAGGCCGGCCGTCATCAGCGAGTACGCCGACGCGAACAGCGGTATGACCGTGAGTTCCATGATCACGGTAACGAGCTTCGACATCGGGTGCGTGGGGTAGATGTCCCCGTAGCCGACCGTGCTGGCCGTGGTCACAGCATAGTACAGCCCGTCTATGACAGGAATATGCTGGACCAGGGCGAATACCCAGCCGAGCACGGCGTCAAGGCTGAATGCGGCTGCGATGACCGCCGTCGCCCTTTTAGCGTGCGGAGTCATCCTTGTTCACGTAGCCCCTTGTGATGACCTTGAAAAGCTTGGCTTTCACGTACATCTGCGCGTCCTTGTCCAGGACGGCGAACATGAGGAGCGAGGCGATGACTACGTCCGCCGGTTCTTCCGTGAGCTGGGCCATCGACCCGCTGCGCCGGGAGAACCCGCGCCAGCGCCCGTACGCGCCGATGAACTCCCCGGCCTCTTCTACGACTTTCATCGCCTGCGCGTCGCGCCATTCGTCGTCTGAAGCGCCCTGCTGGGCGTGAAAGGCGATTTCCTCGGCCAGGTCGTCCATGAACAGCATAAGCTGGTTGAACGTAAGGTCCCTGAGCTGGGGCTTGAGCGAGGTTTCGGTGAAATCCGACACGGTCATTTCAGGGACCTCAGTTTCGATTCTTCACGGGCGGCAGCGGCACGGCGCGCTATGTTCTTGATGATCTGCTCGCACCGCGCCTTGTACTCGGGCTTGTTCTTGTGCACCCACTGGACGTGCTCTAGCGCCGCCTGGTACTCCTGGCTGTGGGGTGCGTAGCTGGCCAGGTACTCCTCGGCGGTGGTAAGACGCTCTGCTTCGTCATTCAGCGCCATGCGCTTCCGTCGCTTTCCTTATGTTGCGCCGGGTAAGGTCCACGGCGTTGACGTTCCATACTACCGCCGCCGCATGATCCTCGTTGTTCTTCCCCGTGTCGAAGAAGAACTCCATGAAATGCCGCCACAGGGCTTCGGTATGGTGCTCCAGCGTGTCCTCAGCGCACGAGTTCTCCCAGTTACGGTTGCCGTGCTTCTCGCCGCCCTTGGTGTAGTGCCTGGCTACGCGTACGAAAAGCTGCTCGTCCATCGGAACGCCCTTGGGAAACAGCAGCGTGTAGAGCGTCTTGCCCTGCTGGGTGTCGCGCCGGACGCCGTCTGAGTGAACGGCCTGCGCGCCCTGCTGGTGAACCGTGTACTTCTCATCCGGTTCTTCGCGGTAATTCTCGTAGTCCTCGCTAAACACCGGGCTTCCTCAGGTAGTAGTCGAACTTGTCCGGCGGGAAGTTCCGCAGCATCCACCCTACAGTTTCCGCGCCGTTCAGGGGCTTGTTCTCAGGTTCCCGGCTCACCGCGATCCCGAACGTGCCGCACTCGTGCCGGCCGGAGACGGCAGCCGTGACCGCCGCCATGGTCGCGATCGTCCACTCCGTGTGCACGTAGAGGGAATACCGGGTGAAAAGATCGTCAGGATCGAGCACGACGGAAATGTACTTCGAGTACTTCGCGGGTTCTGTAGCGGCCTCGTGACCGGCCTCGGTTTCCTCCATGCGCCTGATCTTCCGGTCCAGGTAGAACCGCGCCTTCTTCAGGTCTTCAAGTTCGTCGTCCTTGTTGCGCCTGATGTACTTGAGAACGTTGAACAGGTACGCGTCGCCGTCAAACCCCCATGCCTCGGCTACCTTGATCACCTCGTAGGGATCGCCCTCGCCGCCGTAGTGCGCGGGATGGCTGATCATCTCTTTGACCTTCATGACTTCACCGGGGTTCACGTTTCCTCCTGCGTTTGCCGTCTGGAGCATATCCCTTCCAGGGCAGTAGACTGTCTTCAACACAACAGGAGGCCCCTGTGGCAGACGACGAACCTCTGTTCGAACTGGATTTCCGGCCGGCACCCGAGCCCCCGCCGCCCACGATGCTCATCCGGAGGAATGGATACCAGGCTCCGATTGTTATGCCGGAAGATCATGCCTTGGAGCTGTACCTGCTGCTCAAGGCCCACTTTGAAGGGAAGAGTGAGTCGGTTGAGGGGTAAAAGGCTCCTGATGCGCGACGCTGAGTTCATAAGGCTGTTCGCGGAGTTCGGGTACACCGCCGGCCAGATCGCGCGTGAGTACGACGTGCACCCTGACACCGTCAGGAACGTGATCCGGGGCAACAGCTTCAAGCCGGAAGGCCACAGGTCGCGAGGCCAGTGCAACCACCGCAAGCTGAACGCCGCCCAGGTCCGGTACATCCGCGAGCTGGC
>Ga0068856_100002640_pt1 | contig 18400 bp, 14 predicted proteins | sample KBSCornC62_FD_66595 | JGI IMG/M metagenome (GOLD analysis project Ga0068856, IMG submission 66595) | Corn rhizosphere microbial communities from Kellogg Biological Station, Michigan, USA - KBS Corn C6-2 | ecosystem: Host-associated > Plants > Roots > Rhizosphere > Soil ...
GGCTCAACGGAAAGGCAAAGGAGAGGGTTGCCGAGTGATCGGAGTCTTGCTGATCAATCTCGGCACGCCTGACGCGCCGGAACCGGCCGCCGTTCGCCGCTATCTCGCCGAATTCCTTTCCGACCGTCGGGTGGTCGATTTGCCGCCAATGCTTTGGCAGCCGATCCTTCGTGGAGCGATCCTGCCGTTCCGGCCAAAGAGGTCGGCTGAAGCCTATCGTCTGATCTGGATGGAGGAGGGCTCGCCGCTCGCGGTATTCACGGCTCGGCAGGCCGAGGCGCTTCAGGAGCAACTTGGAAACGAAGCGATGGTGGACTTCGCCATGCGGTACGGATCGCCATCGATCGCGACAGTTCTTGGCAAGCTCATTGATGCGGGATGTGATCGCATCCTCGCCGTTCCGCTCTATCCGCAATTCAGCGGGGCGACGACGGGAACGGTAGAGGATGCCCTGTCGGTCACCGTGGCAGCGACCGGCCACAAACCGGCGCTCGGAATACTCCCACCCTATTATGCCGATCCGCTCTACATCGACGCACTCGCGCGTAATCTCGAACGGCAGCTCGGTGAGCTCGATTTCGAACCGCAGCGGCTGCTGCTGAGCTTCCATGGGCTCCCACAGCGGGCGGTCGACCGCGGGGACCCCTATTTCGACCATTGCAGCACAACGGCACGCCTCCTGGCAGAAACGCTGACCCTCACGGTCGACGTGGCTTTCCAGTCGCGTTTCGGCCTCGCCAAATGGCTTGAGCCGGCAACCGACGCCACGCTGGCCGCGTATCCGGCCAAGGGAGTCACTCGGCTGGCAATTGCCGCTCCCGGGTTCTCCGCAGATTGCATCGAGACGCTCGAAGAGCTCGGCATTCGCGGGTGCGAAACCTTCCTCCAGGCCGGCGGCGAGGACTTCGCGCGGCTCGATTGCCTCAACGATTCACCCGAAGGGATGCACATGCTGGAGGCGCTGGTGCGGCGCGAGCTTGCGGGCTGGGCTACCGCCGAATAAGCGAAACGTGACAAACAGGAGGAGAGGCTCGATGGCTCGAGTGGCGATCGTCACCGGCGGAACGCGCGGTATCGGCGAGGCGATCAGCATCGCTCTTCGCGACATGGGGATGACGGTCGCGGCCAATTATGCGGGTAATGAAGAGCGTGCCCGCGCCTTCACCGACCGCACCGGGATCGAGGCGTACAAGTGGGATGTCTCCGACTTCGACGCCTGCCAATCGGGCGTTCGCCAGGTGGAGGAGGATCTCGGGCCTGTCGACGTCCTCGTCAACAATGCCGGAATCACGCGCGACTCGACGATGAAGAAAATGGACCACAAGAAGTGGCAGGAGGTCGTCGATACGAACCTCGGCGGCTGCTTCAACATGGCTAAGGCCGTGTGGGACGGGATGACCGGCCGCGGCTACGGCCGGATCGTCAATATCGGCTCAATCAACGGCCAGGCGGGGCAATACGGCCAGGTCAACTACGCCGCCGCCAAGTCGGGAATCCACGGCTTCACCAAGGCATTGGCGCAGGAAGGCGCGCGGGCAGGCGTTACCGTCAACGCAATCGCGCCGGGCTATATCGACACGGACATGGTGGCCGCGGTTCCGGAAGAGGTGCTGGCGAAGATCGTCGCTCGAATTCCGGTCGGCCGCCTCGGGCGCGCGGACGAAATCGCTCGCGGCGTCGCCTTTCTCTGCGACGAGAACGGCGGCTTCGTCACCGGCTCGACTTTGTCGATCAACGGCGGGCAGCATATGTACTGATCGAGCGCCAGCAGCGGTTTGCCTGCGAACCGCGCCTGCGCGCGAGATCCGGCCAGCGCCGCCAAACAACGACCGACGTGACGGGATTTACTCCCGTGACGGCGACGGCGAAGATGCTGAATGAATTTCGGAACTCCCACCAAGCGCTCCGTAACCATTGCCGGCCACGAAACTTCGATCGCGCTAGAGCCGATATTCTGGTCGGCCCTCGATCAGGCAGCGACCGAATCACGGCTCCCATTGAACGCGCTGATCGCCCGGATTGACGCGGAGCGGCTCGAGCAATCGCCTCCGCCCAACCTCGCCTCCGCAATCCGCCAGTGGCTGTTCGTCCGCCGCTTATCGGGCCATTAGGATTCGAGCCTGGCCGGCGATTTGTGCGAGCATCGCCGTCGTGACCGCGCCCTCGCTCCGCGCCCGCTGAACCAGCTTGCGGAACTGATCGGTCCGCGCCTGCTGACCCGAAACCCAATCGGCCACCGCCTGCTCGGGGTCTTTCTTCACCCGCGACAGGAAATCGATCCGCAGCTGCTCGAAATCCCGCGCAAGGCCGGCCACCAGCAGCCGCTCCCATTGATCGGTTGGCGTAAATCGCGCAAGCTGCCGCTGCGCCCAGTCGATGCCGAGCGCCTCGCCAAGCTTCGTGTAGGCGCGGGTCAGCGGCACCTCGTCGAACTGCTTGCGTGCCGCGAGCGCCGCCAGTCCGAACATCCCGTCGAGTTCGAACAGCCGGACCAGCCCGCGAACGATCTCCTCCGGTGCCCCAAGCTGTAGCAGCCGATCTCGCCGGGCATCGGCTTCGTCGCGAATTTCCGACCGGATCAGCCTCGTTGCAGCGCCCGCGATCTTGCGCGCTCCGGGCTCCAGAAGCTTGCAAAGCGAGCTGACCTTCGTCTCGCCGCCAGTCGCGCGCAGGATGTCCGAAATATGTGCGCGGACACTGGCTGCGGCAATCGCGAAGAGTTCGACCCGAAGAGGCTCGGCGATCACTGCATGCTCCATTTCGACCCACAGCCGATCGAGGTCGAGAAGCCGCTCGGCAACCAGGAACGCGGTGATCACCTGGCCAAGCGAAGCGCCCTCCTCCTCGGTCATATCGAAGGCGTTCACCGGGCCCAGCCGATTGACCAGGCGGTTCGCGACTCTCGTCGAGACAATTTCGTTGCGGAGGCGGTGGCGCCGAATCGATTCGGCATGAGTCTTGCGCATCGGCTTCGGGAAGGCCTCGAAGAGATCGGCCTCCATCACCTTCTCGTCGCCAAGACGAAGCCGCTCGGCAGCATCCTGAAGCGCGAGTTTCGACATCGACAGGACCACCGCTAGTTCCGGCCTAGTCAGGCCGCGGTTGTCCAGACGGCGCCGGAGCAGCTCCTCGCTCCCCCCTAATCCTTCGACCTTGCGGTCCAGCCGCCCCGAAGCCTCGAGCAGCTCGATCGTCCGCACATATGCCGGCAGCGCCGGTGCGCCCCCGCTTTCCGCAATCGAAAGCGCCAGAGTCTGAAGCCGGTTGTCCTCCAGCACCATGTCGGCGACTTCGTCGGTCATTTTGACGAGCAGTGCATTGCGCTTGGCAAAGGTCAGCCGCCCCTCGTTCATCTCGCCGTTGAGCGGGATCTTGATGTTCACTTCCTTGTCGGAGGTGTCGACGCCGGCGCTATTGTCGATGAAGTCCGTGTTGATCCGCCCGCCCTTCAGAGCGAACTCGATCCGGCCGGCCTGGGTGACTCCCAGGTTCGCGCCCTCCCCGATCACCTTCGCGCCCACCTCGGCGGCATTGACCCGGATAGCGTCATTGATCGGATCGCCGACTTCGGCATCGAGCTGGTTGGAAGCCTTGATATAGGTGCCGATCCCGCCGAACCACAGCAGATCCACCTTGCTCTTGAGGATCGTGTTGATCAGCGAGGCGGGATCGATCTTCGCGGAGTCGATCCCGAGTGCGGCCTGCGCCTGCTTCGAAAGCGTGATTTCCTTTTGAGTCCGCGGGAAGATACCGCCGCCGGACGATAGCTTCTTCCGGTCGTAATCTTCCCAGCTCGACCGCGGCAGGTCGAACAACCGTTTGCGCTCCTTCCAACTCACCGCCGGATCGGGATCGGGGTCAATGAAGACGTGGCGATGGTCGAAAGCGAACTGCAGCTTAATGGCGTTCGACAGCAGCATTCCATTGCCGAACACGTCGCCCGACATGTCGCCGACACCGGCGACGGTCACCGGCTCGCTCTGCACATCGACGCCCATTTCGAGGAAGTGCCGCTGCACCGAGATCCATGCGCCGCGCGCTGTGATCCCCATCGCCTTGTGATCGTAACCGTGCGACCCGCCGCTGGCGAAAGCATCGCCCATCCAGAATCCGCGCTCCAGCGCTATCGAATTGGCGATGTCCGAGAAGGTTGCGGTGCCCTTGTCGGCGGCAACCACGAAGTAGGGATCGTCGCCGTCGCGGATCACCACGCCATCCGGGTGTACCACTTTCCCGCCGACGATGTTGTCCGTGATCGAAAGCAAGGACCGAATGAAGATTCGGTAGCTCTCCGTTCCTTCCGCAAGCCACGCGTCACGGTTGGACGGAGGCGGCAGCATCTTGGGATAAAATCCCCCCTTGCAGCCGGTGGGAACGATCACCGCGTTCTTCACCACCTGCGCCTTCATCAGCCCCAGGATCTCGGTGCGGAAATCGTCACGCCTGTCCGACCAGCGGATCCCGCCGCGAGCCACCGGTCCACCGCGCAGGTGGATGCCCTCGACGCGCGGGCTGTAGATCCAAATTTCGCGCCACGGCACAGGCGCCGGAAGGCCCGGAACCAGGCTCGAATTGAGCTTGAACGCAAGCGCTTCCCCGGCAGCCGCGGCGAAGGCGTTAGTTCGAACGATCGCCTCGACCAGGTCGCGCAGCCGGCGAAGAATCCGATCGTCGTCAATCGCGCTGACCTTCGCCAGAGCCTGTGCGAACGCATTTCGGAACTTGCCCGCTTGCGCCTCACGATCGCCAACCGCAGGGTCATGCTCAGCGCGGAACAGCCCTATCAGGGCGTCGGTCGCTTCCGGTGCACGGCGAAGCGCGTCGACGATGGTGAGCAGGCCGTAGGAGCTTCCGGTCTGGCGCAGGTAGCGGAACCACGCGCGAAGCCAGACCACCGCCTCCATCTCCAGCCCCGCATAGAGCACGAGCTGGTTGAATTCGTCGTTTTCCGATGAGCCGCAAAGGACACCGGCGATCGCCCGCTCGATGGTAGAGGTGCGATCGAGGATCGGATCAACATCTCCACTCGCGACTTCCAGATGGAAATCGTGGATATATCCGCGCCCGCCTTCGAGCTCGGTTGGGATTTCTTCAAGCACCCGAAAGCCGAAATTTTCCAGCACCGGCACCGCGTCGGAAAGCGGAATGAGGCTGCCTTTGCCATAAGCTTTCAACCGCAATTGGCCCGGCGGATCGTCGGCCGCCCGCCAAATGCGGACGTCGCGGCCATTCTCGCCAAGCGCACACAGCCGAAGAATGTCCGCCGCACCTTCCTCGGCGAACGTGCGGGCCCGGTAATCTTCGGGGAAGGTGTTGATGTAGGTGAGCGCCAGCCTGGTTGCACGCGATGCTCCGGCCGCCTCGATCAGCGCGCTCTCGACGCCGGGAGCCCAGCCCCGGACCATCGCCACTACAGCTGCCTCAAGCGTTTTGCCGTTGGGCAGCGGAGCCTTGTCGTCAATGTACTGGGTGTAGCGAATGAGGGCGAGGTCAGCGTCGCCAAGCTCGATGGACCAGCTGGTAATGTCGTGTCCGACCTCCCTGACCAGCAGGTCGGCGATCGCCAGCCGCCTTGTGGTGCTCAACTGCTCGCGAGGAAGCCAGACGAACGTAAACAACTGGCCTTTCAGCAGGCTTCGGACCTGCAGCAGCGCCGGGCGCGGGCGGTCCGCGAGCGACATCGCCATCATCACCAGTTCGCTCAGGCAATCGTAGGGGATGGTCAGGAGGAGGTCGCGCGGAAGCGAGGCGACCGAGTGACGCAGCGCCTTGCCGGAATGCCCTTTTGGGTCGAATCCAAAGTCCTTGTCGAGCTTCTTCAGGCGCTCGCGGAGAACCGGAACTTCCTCGGGCGGAACGCGCAACGCTTCGCTTGTCCACAGGCCCGCGTGCACGCCTATTCCAGTGACCTTCCCTTTTTCCCGCATTGGGACGACAGCAAGGTCGAGCGGTACCCGGCGGTGAACGGTCGATTTGCGTTCGGCTTTCGCCATCAGCGGAACTCCGCCGCCCTGTTCGAAATAGCGCATCGCGCCAAGGCAGCCGCCCTCGTCGGTGGGTGCCCCTGGAATGCTGAAGATTCCAAGCGAGCCGGACGGCTGCTCATACGGCTTTTCTATGTGATAGCCGAGCAGGGTCATCGCTCCGTCCGCGAACCATTCGAGTAGCGCTTTGCCTTCGGCGTCGTTCAACTCGGCGGCATCCGCTCGCATGCGGTCCTGGAGCGCCTGCCAGTCGCGAACGGCGAGGCGAACGTCCCCGAGGACGCGCCGGAGGTCGGCGGCGAGAGCCTGCCGCCCGCGAGCATCGGCGCGATCGAGCTCGACGTACATCAGCGATTCGCGTCGCCCTTTATCTTCACAGAGCGGCTCGACCGACTTCAGCTCTCCCTTGGCGTCACGCTCCACGCAAACGACGGGGTGCAGCAACCGGTAGATCGTCAGCTGCCGCGCAGCGATCGCGTTGGCGACCGAGTCGACCAGGAACGGCATGTCGTCGTTGACGATCCCGATCCGCATTCGCCGACGTCCGACACTGCCGCCGATCGACTGAATGGCCAACGCCAGCTCGCCTGCCCGGCGCCGGCTCGCCACTTGGGCCAGGAATTCCGCAGCCTCGCGCTGGCGGGTTTTGTCAAAGCCCTGCGTTTCGCCGGGAAGCGCGTTGCTCAAGAGCGCCGCGCAAATCGAATCGACTACCGCTTTCGGCAGGCGGGAATGGGCCGTCATACGAAGGATTTGCTCCGCCGGAATTTGCGTCCCGGCGGCCTATAGACCCCCGCTCAAGAGCGGGACAAGCCCGCCGCCGAAGGTTACCGCTAACAATCGGCGCAGTGATTTGGCTGTCCTACAAGCCGTTGTGCTCCAGGATGGCTGATGCTGATTCGAGCTAACGAGCAAAAGCGCTCGGCCACGTCGTCACTGCGAAGATTGGGAAGATTCGCGCGTCCGGCAAAGGTCACGCCTACGGCATGCCACCCACAGGGAACCGGCCCCCGATCCGGCTCATTGAGCACGAACTTTGTGACCTTGGACTGCGTGACCGGTCCGTGATCAGGCCGCGGCCTTGCGGATCGCCTTTTCGACCAGGGTCGGGTCGTCCACCACCGCGACCGGCTGATAGCGTCCATCGGCCGAGCGGCGGGTCAGGACCAGCGCGAATTCATCGTCCGTTGCAATTTCGCTGAGCGGCATCGGATCGACTTGTCTCAGTTGCTCACGTGCGCGCTCGGTTTTGGTGTCCGTGGTCGTGGCTGGACGGCGGGCCTGCCGTTCCGCCGCCACGAGCGCCTTAAGCCCGCCGGCCTGAACCTCGATGAAGGCGAGGAACCCGCCGAGCTCCACGTCCTGCCGTTCGGCATAGGACAGAGCCGCCGCATATTCGGTCAGCCGCGCCTTGTCGTAGTCGATCCCGAAGACGAGCTTCACGATCGGAGTCATTGGCGCTCGCGCCTGCGCCTTTACTCCCGAGTCGTCGAGAAGTTCGGCGAAGTCGTCGGGCTCGGCCTTGCTGGCGATCGCGAAATCGTAAGCATAGCTCAGCGTCTTGTAGAGCGCCTCCCGGCTACGTCCTTCTGCGGCCTTGACGGCTTCGGCGCTCTCGCGCGCCGCCCACAGCCGATCCGCGAGCCCGGCATCCTCGCCAAGCACGATCTCGGCGATCTCATCATTGTCGCCGGCGACGGGCCAGAGCGCGCTCGGTTCCGGCGCGACGGGTTCGGTCAGGTCCAGGGCATCATGCTCTGGCTCCGCCCAAACCTGCTGTTCCTCAATCTCTTCGAACTCGGCTGTCTCGGTAAGGTCGAGCGGCTCTTCAAACGCTTCTGCCTCAGGCTCGATAAACTCTGCTGTCGCGGCCAGCTCAAGCGGTTCCTCGTTCGGCTCGCTTTCGGGCTCCAGCGGCGGAAGCGCTGGAACGATCGGCATGTCCGCCTTCGGCTCGACAGTCTTCCAGTTGATGACACCGTAGATGAAATCGATCGTGTCGCCGTCCGAGGAGAAGGGCATCAGGATCCCGCGATAGCAGATTTCCTCCCCGCGCTGGTTCTCGAATTCGGCCTCGAAGCCGACCGGAGCGCGGTTGGCGATGATCTGCATGTAGTGATCCGTCAGGCGCGACAGCAGTGAGCGGCTCGGCACTTCGTCGATCGAACGCACTTCGTCGGGCAGACCGCCCTCGGCGCGGATCTCCGTTCCAATGTAGGGAAGCGCCGGATTTTCCGGGCCGGCAGTGAAGTCCAGCAGAACGCTGTGGGTCGCGAAATCGGCGACGTCCGAGGGCTCGAGGTCCTCGATCGAGGGATAGTCGCGGCCGTCAAGAAGCGAGACCCAATAGTTGTAGGCACGCACGTGCATCCGCCGCTCGTCGGTGCCGATTTCCATCAATGGCGAGGACGCAGCTTCGCTGACGTATGCGCCGTCCGCCGCTTCGAACTCGCTCGGATGCTCCCGAAAGCCGTCCATCAACAGGGCCCCACTGCTCCCATTAGTTAATGGCCACTAATCGCCGAGTGGAGTTACCAAAGCGTTAACCCTGTTCCTTGACTTGCCAGTTCGCTCGCGGCCTTGCCGGGCCGAAGCCTGGCTGATAGTGCGGCGCCGCTCAACGGTAGTGCCAAGCTTTCCGTGAGATGCCGCCTTAGCTCAGCCGGTAGAGCATCGCATTCGTAATGCGAGGGTCGCGTGTTCGAGTCACGCAGGCGGCACCACTCCAATGCACTCTCCAGAACCAAGTAGCCGAGCCGGCTCTCGTCGGGCCAGATTGTGCCCGTTATTCCGGCACATGTGCCGAACCTGTGCATCAGCGCCACGCGCCAAGAGAGCATTTTGGCTCGTCGATGGAGACGCAATCTCGGCCAGTTTCTCTGAGGGGCGATTTTGCAGCCACCAGATGGTGATGCGGATTCTGTCGGAGGTTCAGGCGAAGCCGAAGTAGCGGCGCTGCTGTTCCCATGAGAGGGGCACGTCAGCAGCCCTGAGCAATCGGCGTCCCGCCAGCGAGGGCGGCTGCCGTCCTTCGACGATGGCCGTGACGATGTCCGCAGCCAGCCAGTTCAGACGAAGCAGCTGCCAGTAGTGACGCTTGCTATAGTGGGACACGAGCGGGTCTGACCTTGCTGCGAGCATTGCTTCGCGAGCCGCGTTCGCATGGGCGAGAAGCTTGAGCATGACAGGGTCCGGCTCCTTTGCGGTCCCTTGGTCTTCCGCAACCAGCTTCAGTTCGTTCCCACGACGGGCAAAGCGAGCCGGCAATGGGATTTGCTCTAACCCGTTGTCCACACTCACGGTGACTCCTGGCGCGCTGAGCTGAACTCGGACCTTTGCTTCCAGAAGGATCTTTCGCTGCTCGGGGACACTGAGCCGAGACAAGTCGATGGCGCATGCGCGATTCTGTGGGTTGAGCTCTTCAGCAGCCCGCTGTGACAGGAACTTCGAAGTACACTTCAGTACCGCCCGATCAATCTCGCCAGCGGGCACCCTCCAGGCGGTCTTCTTGTCATCTCCTGGCTTCAGTCGAGTGACGTAGTACCGGTGCTGATGGCTGCTCCTGCTGGTAAAGACGGGAGTCATCGGTCGCCCGTCTTGGTCTGTGATCAGGCCGGTCAAGAGGCTCGGAGAACGGGCGCGGTTGCCATGCAGCCATTCCCGACGATTTGTCGCAAGCGACTGCTGGACCTTGTCCCAAAGCTCCTGATCGATGATGGCGTCATGCTCGCCTTCGAAGAGTTCATCGCGATGCTGGACTTTGCCAATGAAGACCGGGTTCTGAAGTAGCAGTGCAAGCGGGCCTCGGCTGAAGCACACTCCACCGACGCTTCGGCCATTGGCATAATGTCGAACCTTGGTCCGGATGCCCGATGCGGCAAGTTCGTCGGCAAGTGCACCAACTGAGCGCAGCTCCAGGTATCGCCTGAAGATTAGCCGCACCGTCTCGGCATCCTGTCCGTCGATCAGCAGCTTGCGGTTCTCTAGGCGGTAGCCAAGCGGCACCGGTCCACCCATCCATATGCCTTTGCGTTTGGAAGCGGCAACCTTGTCGCGGATGCGCTCGCTGGTGACCTCGCGCTCGAACTGGGCAAACGAGAGAAGTACGTTCAGTGTCAGTCGGCCCATGCTGGTGGTCGTGTTGAACGCCTGCGTGACGCTGACGAAAGAGGCGTTCGCTTTATCGAGCGCTTCGACGATCCGAGCGAAGTCGGCGAGGCTTCGGGTCAGTCGATCGACCTTGTAGACGACGATGACATCGACCTTGCCTGCAGCGATATCGGCAAGCAGCTGTTGGAGGGCCGGCCTGGCCATATTGCCGCCAGACCAACCGCCATCGTCATAATGCTCGTTGACCAGCTCCCAGCCTTCATGGGCCTGGCTGAGGATGTAGGCGGCACAGGCTTCACGCTGAGCGTCGAGGCTGTTGAACGCTTGGTCCAGCCCCTCCTCGGTCGACTTGCGGGTATAGATGGCGCAGCGGCGCTTCATTGTGCCGACCGCCGCTGCACCGGTTGGCGCTTCTTGAGGCCAAAGAAGCTTGGGCCAGACCAGTGCGTTCCGGTGATGGCGGAAGCGACCTGCGTCAGCGACGTGAAGCGCCTGCCGTCATATTCGTACCCTTCAGCGAGCACCAGCACCTGGTGCACCTTGCCCTGCCAGGAGCGAACCAGCCGCGTCCCTGGCTTTAGCGATGGCCGGTTTGAGCTGACTAGTCCTTCGCCCCTTCGCAGGCGCTCGGCGGCTCGTTCCAACTCGCGTTTGATGTGGCTCGGGACGTCGCCATAAACCCGCGACTGCAGCTTCCAGGCAATCCCGCGCCGCAGCAGGTCCGGTCCGATATCCGGTGCCGGCTTGCGCCAGCACTCGCGCCACTTGGCGCGGAGCTGCGCCGGGGTCATCCCGCGCAGCTCCGCCAGTTGCTGTTCGAGCGAGCTCATTCCGCAGTGACTTCAGCGGGCGCCGCTTCGATGCGGTACGCGGTTTTGCCGTCCGGCCGCTGCTCCTTGAGCAGCTTACTAGTCTTGCGCACGCCGGTCAGGAACGCCCGGCAGCTGTGCTCCTTCCATCCGGTCAATTTCATGATTTCGGCAACGGTCGCACCGCTGCCGCGCGCCAGCATCTTGGTGACGCTGGCGCTCTTCGACTGCTTCTTTACCTGCTTGGCCATTGTGGGTCTCCTCGCACCAGCATCATCGCTGGCACTGACCCAAGCCGCGGAACTTCAGTCGCGAAGCGCGGCGCTACCGCTCATCAGCGGTGCACGGACCAACGCTCTGTTCGGGAAGACAGTCAACTCTATTCCGGGGTTTACCAAACGACAGTTCGCAATAATGTCTCGTTGCTCCCAATTTTGTTCTTCAGATCGACTTGTATCAATCCTAAAGGCCACCCTTATCTGGAATTTTCCTCCCCTCGAGCCATTGACCTCGATCGGCTTTCAGGCGAACTACTTCTGCCGAGTCAGTGGAGGGGAGGCCGCTCAAGCGGCGCTGACTGTTGGAAATTGAGCACGAGAGCCTCGATGCAATTCTGTATCGGCTTTACCAAGACATAGACGCGCAAGGGCACCGTCATGACGGCGGGACACGAGGCGAGAAGCTCGGTGGCACGCTGGAGCTTCTCGGGGTCGCACTTCGGATAACGAATCCGCGCGCGAGGATCAGCCGCTCCGAAAACCGGGGGAAGCCATTTAGCGCTCTCGGCGAACTGCTGTGGTATCTCTCCGGATCAAACAAGCTCGCGTTCATAAAACCTTACGTGGCCGAGTATGAGCACGACGCCGTCGATGGCGTGCTCGAAGGGGCCTACGGACCACGCCTTCTCGCGATGCGCGGTCAAGTCGACCAGTTCGAAAGTGTCGAGCGGCTGCTTCACCGGAAGCCAGGTTCGAGACGCGCGGTCATTCAGTTATTCAATGCTGAAGACATTGCAAGTGAACACCGGGAAATCCCCTGCACCACAACGCTGCAGTTTCATCAGCGCGAAGGCCGACTGCATCTTTCGGTCACTCTCCGCTCCAATGACGCCTACTGGGGCCTTCCACACGATGTGTTCTGCTTCACAATGATCCAGGAGATGATGGCAAGGCGGCTTGGGCTCGAACTTGGTGAATACTTTCAGTACGTCGGCAGCATGCACGTTTATGACAAATATCTGCCGGGCATGCGCGCCTATCTGGAAGAGGGCTTCCAGCAGCTTCACGCCATGCCAGCGATGCCAATTGGCAACCCCTTCAATCTCGTTCCTAGTCTGCTGCACATCGAGACCCGACTGCGTAATGGCCAACACGTTCAACCCGGCGCAGAGATGGCCGATCCCTACTGGGCTGACATCGTCCGGCTGCTTCAAGTGTTTTGGTCCCGGTCACATTCGAAAAACGCGGAGGAGCACATGACGCGGCTCGAGGAGATTCGCGCGGAACTGACATCAGCGTCCTACAAGCCGTATGTCGACGGGCGCAAGAATCTCACGATCTGCGAGTCCGCCGGCAACGGAACTGGCGTGCGACCATCTGAAAGCTCGGGCTATGTGGCCAAGTAGGAGTGGTGAGCAAGAACGTCTCGCGACAGAACTGGCGGGCGCCAAGACTCCGCTTGGTTTGACCGGTCTCGTGGACCAGGCGACGATTGCCACCCTGGCGCTCCAGTTGGTGGCCAGTCAGCGCCGCGAAGACTACTTCAAGGCCATTCGGAGCAGACCCACGTCAGCTGCGCGGGCGGATCCCCACGATCCCTCATTCGATGCCGAACGGGCAGTCGCGTACCATGTGCAGAGTGGAAACATCGACGAGGCGGGCTGGCTTCTCTTCTTGATGACGTACTTCGCCCGCCCCGCGAGTTCCGGATGGCTTCGCCTGCGGGACGTCTATGGCAGCTTAGGGGCTGGAAGATGGGACTGGCTCACGGTAACCGCGAACCCGACCGCGTTCTACAACTGGATCGGTACTAACTGGCAGCAGATCAGAGGTAAGTTCGGCAACCATCGTAAATACACCAGCCTTCGCCCAAACGCCCCGATCCCTATGCGCGACGCAGTCGCCGACTATTTGGCGTGGATCGGCGGTGCAGGCCATGCGGCCTTCTTCGCAAGCGCCGTCCACGCGGCCGGCAACAATCCTCACACTATATTCGACCACCTTTACAACAGCATGAAGATAGGCACCTTCGCGCGGCTAGGTAAGTTCGATTACCTATCTCTAGTGGGCCGATATGGACTAGCCCCGATCGAAGCAGGATCCGCTTATCTGAAAGGCGCGACCGGTCCGGAGAGCGGCGCCCGACTCCTAGTCGACGGTACGCGCGAGAGCGCAACGCCACTCGCGTCCATACAGACTACGCTTGACGCCCTCGATCAACGGCTGAAGGTGGGGATGACGATAATGGAAGATGCGCTCTGCAACTGGCAAAAGAGCCCCGCGAAGTTCGTGCACTATCTTGGCTGATCGAAGAGGACAGCGAGATCGTCCCAGCGCCAGTGGCGCTTGAGATAATTCAATTGGTCGGGCCGAATCATGCGGCGATTCTGCATCTGCCCAACGGTGAGCCCCGGGCCAACCCCTGCTGACACGCTGAAACGGACGACCGCGTCCCGTGCGGCGTGTAGACGCTCGAACTCGTCCTCCCGACCTTCCGGGATTATACAGCGCGAAGCGAACTCGTTGGCCTCGCGCTCGGCCTCATCCTGCACTTCTGCGTCCATGTCGCTATCGACGAAGGTGTGGGCGCGGTGAAGTACGACGTGACCGAGTTCATGGAAAACGGTGAACCAGAAGCGATCATCGGAGAGCCCGCGGAAGCTCAGGAGGACCATTGCCTTGTCGGAGGCTACCATCCGGCTCGCTCCCGAAGCCCGGCATCCCCTAGGAGCACGCTGCGGGACTATTGCCACACCCACCTCCGCGCACAGCGACGTCAGCTTCGGTAGGAAGAGTTCGGGTCGGTGGACCAGCGACAGCTTCCGGATCGCCTCCATGCGGTCCAACAAATTTTCCACGTGCAGTGGACGCGTTGCGACCATGTCGGCACGCACTTCGCCTTCTCGCAGCCACATCAACACTGCGTGGTCATCCGAGGTAAAGGCGTGCGATGTCCGGAATAGTGTCTCGGATCGGATGCGGCCGTAACGTGTCTCCCAGGCCGCAATGGTGCCGACACTAAAGAAGGCTAGCCGGCGACGCACTTCCGCGCGACGCATGTCCGCGGACATCCTTCCCCTTGGCTGGGGGCCGGGAACGGGAATGAGCAGCCAGTCTTCAGCCTCGGTTGCGAAAGCCCTATCAACTGCCCGTTCCAGCGCGTCGTCGTAGTTAGACTGGCGCTTCAGCCAGAACGCCGTCGTGCCACCTAAGGTGTTGGCCAAGGAGCCCGCCTCGTCGGATTGGATACGGCGCGACCCGTCTAAGAACCCGCGAAGTGTCGCCATTCCGCCCGGCAGCTGATCGGCGACATCTTGAGGCGCCACGCCACGCCGCTGCATCAGCGCCCGTAGCGAGTCACCGGGCTTGGAGAACCAGTCTGGTGTGAACTCGTCCGCGTCCGTCATGGTAACCTCGAGACTTCCACGAGCTTCAATCTCGTCACGCTGTTCCACCGAATCCGGCCGTCGTCGGACCTCGCGAAACGCGTTCCGACCGCAATAAATGCCGCGCGGTAGTCTGCACTAATCAGGACAAGAAGTGAATCGTCATCTAGAACAAAAATCTCTCCCTCATGTAAGTCGATCAGCTCCTGCGCGTTTTCCAACGCGTGGGCATCCGAGATAAGCGTCACCAGTGCCTGCGCTTCGACTCGGCCATAGTGCCTTTCCGCGCGATCGAGATCGGTGCAGATGTCATGAAGACGCGAGTCCTGAAACGACAAAATAATCAAACTGGCGAACCTCTCCTGGAGCTCGCGAGGTTAACCCAAGCGGCTGCACGGTGCCCAGTCACTGCGGCAACGGCGACCCATGCGGTTTCGCGCGCTGCTTTGCGCGGATCAGCTCGATCCGTTCCCAATTGCGCTCGAGCTCGCGATTCCCGGCCTCGTCCATGTTGATGTCAGACGCGCTGCACAGGCCGGCAAGGGTCACCATTACTCCACCCACCTCTTGATCTGGCCGACCTTCCGGCCGCCCGAACACGTATTTTACGAGCGCATGCGCATCTTCCTCGGAGCAGCCGTTCGCTTGCGCGAGCTCTAGCGCCTCCTCAAGAAACCTGTGCGTTCGTTCAGCGCGATCAGATCGAACTGCAGATGGGAAGCAGGCCTCAAGCCACTGTTCGACCCGCCGTTGATAAGAGGTGATTTCTGAGGCCATCTGCTAAGTCATCTCCGCCCGTGTTCGCGTTTCCCATTGAGTGCACATTTCGTGCTGGGCGATGAAGCGTGCACGCACGGCTGTATAGCGCGCTAGGGACGAAGCAAATACGTGGGAGACGGCCAAATCGACCCGGCTGGGCCCAACCTACCGACGCAGGCACAGACTTAACATAACATCCGTTGTCGCGAGTGCTTGGACAATACCTAGCCAGCCAATCATACGAGCGAGCGGGTTCACCTCGGCTTTTAGTGATTTTGCTTTGACAGAACTCGGCGGGAGCCTGAGGAAAGATCACCATGAGCGAGCAAGTCGTTTCGGCAATTGGGCGTCGTGATTTCATTAAGCTGACCGGCTTGGCCGTTAGCGCTGGAACCGCAGCACTGCCGGCCCGAGCTGCCATTAATGCTTCCGCCGCCATCGCTATCGATTTGCATGACCCGATGCTGGCGAGCCGTCCCGTGGCTTGGGCGGTGAGCCGCCTCCGGAAGGCTCTGGCTGACAAAGGCATAGCTGCCTCGCTGACTCGACTGCGTGAAGCCGCGCACCTGATCAGGATTTCGCGGGTGGCGGCGGGGCCTGAAGATGTGCGTCTCGATTCACCAACCTCAACAGAAACCCGGGTTGCTTCGGGAGGAGTGCGCGGCCTCGTCTACGGCTTGCTTGAACTTGCCGAGAGGGTCGAGCTTTCCGATGATCCTCTTGTAGCGCTGCACATTCCCCGGCTGATCTTTGAGAGACCTGAATCGCGCGTCCGCAGCCTGTTGCGCGCCTTCTGTAGCAAGGTCGAGGATCCGGCCTGGTTTTACGACAGGGCAGGGTGGACTCGCTATTTGGATCTGATGGCCGCCAGCCGCTTCAACCGGGTGCAGATGGCGTTCGGGTTCGGATGGGACTTCCCGCGCGGCGTTACCGAAGACTATTTCCACTTCGTCTATCCCTATCTCGTGGACGTGCCCGGCTACAGTGTCCGCGTCGAACCGCTCCCGGCCAGCGAACGCGAGCGCAACCTCAACCTGTTGAAATTCATCACCCGCGAAGCGGGGTCGAGGGCTATCGATTTCCAGCTCGGGATCTGGACCCATGCCTACGAGTGGGTGGACAGTCCCGCTGCCCAGCACCGGGTCGTCGGCCTTACTCCTGAGACCCACGCTCCCTATTGCCGCGACGCGCTGGCGATGCTCCTGCGCGAATGCCCCGACATTACAGGCGTCACAATGCGCGTTCACGGTGAGAGTGGCATCCCGGAGGGAAGCTACGACTTCTGGCGAACTGTGTTTCAGGCGATTGCCGCATGCCCTCGGCCGCTTGAGATCGACATGCACGCGAAGGGCATCAACCAGACCATGATCGACTTGGCTGCCGCGACCGGCAAAGCGGTCAAGGTCAGCCCCAAATTCTCAGCGGAGCATCAGGGGCTGGGTTACCACCAAGCCGATATCCGTGCGCTCGAAATACCCCATCCCGAAGATGACGAGACCGGCCTGTTCAATCAGAGCAACGGGCCGCGCCGGTTCACCCGCTATGGCTATGCGGATCTGTATCAGAAGGGCCGAAAGTACGACATTTTGCACCGCCGCTGGCCAGGCACCCAGCGCCACACGCTGAACGGCGATCCAGCCCAGGCGGCCGCTTATGGGCGAGCGGCGGCCTTCTGCAATTCGGCAGGATTGGAGATCTGCGAACCGCTTACCTTCAAGGGACGCAACGATTCCGGCCGGCGTTGGGGGCGGTTGGCGTACATCAACAAAGCACTCGAACCCGAGGGCGATGACTGGTCCAAGTTTTCCTACAGCTACCGTCTGTGGGGCCGCACGCTTTACAATCCGGAATCGGAACCTGAGGTTTGGCGGAGGCACTTGCGGGCTGAATTCGGGGCGGCGGCCGAGCCGCTGGAAACCGCGATGGCGGACGCGAGCCGCATCCTGCTGCTGTTCACCACCGCTCACTGCTACACGCCGTCCAACCGGCTCTCCTGGTATGAGATGTACACCAATCTGCCGATCGTGATGGGTAGCGAGCCGCCCTATGAGAAGGACACGCCCGCTCCTTACTGCGCGGCCACGGTGAGCCCGCTCGATCCGCAGCTCTTTTCGTCGGTCCGCCAGTATGTGAATGAAGTTCTCAGCGCAAAACGCTCGCCGCGCTATTCGCCGATAGAAGTCGCCGCCTGGATGGAGCAATGGGCCTCCGACGCCACGGCTGCGCTGGATCGGGCGCGAGCCGCGGCCCCCAGCCGCGAGACGTCGGCCTTTCGGCGCTGGGAGGAAGACATTCTCATTCAGATCGGGCTCGGCCGCTTCTTCGGCGACCGGTTCCGGGCGACCGCGCTGTACGAGCTCTATCTGCGCACAGGCGATGCGGCCGCCGGCGCGCAGGCCGTTACCCGTTACCAGACTGCGCGCGATGCCTGGGCGTCCATGGCGGAGCGGGCGAAGACGGTCTACCAGCCCGATATAAGCTACGGCGCTCCCGATTTCGAGCGGCAGCATTGGGTGGCCCGCATCCCGGCGTTCGACCGGGATTTGGAGGCGATGCGCAATGCAGTCGCTTCAGCTCCCGACTCCAAGCCATCCCATGATCCCACCGTTCGCTCGGCGGTTGCGGCAGCGACGGGCACGTCCGTGCGCTGGGCGGCCGACTGCCGCCACCTGCCCGCCGAGCGGTTCCACCCCGGCGCCGACCTGGTGCTCGAATTAAGCGCGGAGGCGCCGGTCAAGTCAGCGGGCCTCTGGTATCGCCACGTGAACCACGGCGAACGCTGGCGAAGTGTCGAAATGGAGAGTCGGGGCCGGCGCTTCACCGCGCAGATTGCGGGCGAGTACACGCGCTCGCCCTTCCCGCTGCAATATTATTTCGTGGTGCGGAGGGATTCCGACCAGCCAGTCTTCTTCCCAGCATTCAACGCGACGCTGTCTAACCAGCCCTATTTCGCTGTTTGGCAGCGCGCATGAGCATTTGCCGATGCGGACGCTGGCCGATTTGGGGAGAAAGATGAAGCATCGGCTGATCGCCGTCCCGATCGCAATTGCTTCGCTGGCCCTATGCGACCCGGCGCTCGCGCAGCAGAGTTCTTTCGACGTGCGGATAACGGTCGATGCTGCTCGGGCGCAGGG
>Ga0068856_100002641_pt1 | contig 18397 bp, 17 predicted proteins | sample KBSCornC62_FD_66595 | JGI IMG/M metagenome (GOLD analysis project Ga0068856, IMG submission 66595) | Corn rhizosphere microbial communities from Kellogg Biological Station, Michigan, USA - KBS Corn C6-2 | ecosystem: Host-associated > Plants > Roots > Rhizosphere > Soil ...
AGCAGATGCAGCCGTTGGTCAGCTCGATGATATCGTCTTCGGTGCAGTTCTCCGCGCCGCACCCCTTCAGCACGTCGCCATCGACGCCGAGATCGCCGAACTCGTTGATGATCAGCGCGATCTTCTTACCGCCGGCATTCTGCAGGAGGTTGCGGATCATCGTCGTCTTGCCGGCTCCGAGGAAGCCGGTGATGACGGTGGCGGGAATCTTTTCCTGGTTCATATGCATCAACCCTTCATTTTCAGCGGCAAGCCCGCTGCGATAAAATAGACTTCGGCACTTGCCGCTGCGACCATTTGGTGCAGACGGCCGGCATGATCGCGAAATTCGCGCGCCATGCGATTTTCTGGCACGATTCCCAAGCCCACTTCGTTGGAGACGAGAACAAGCCTTGATCGCGCAGTCGGCAGAAATGCGGTCAGGGCGGCAAACTCCGCCGCCATGTCACGCTCGGCCATCATCAGATTGGTGACCCATAGCGTCAGGCAGTCGACAAGCACTGCCCGCCCCTCGGCGTCAATGGCGGCAAGTTGCTCGACGAGCTCGATTGGCTCCTCATGCGTCTGCCAAAGGTCGCCGCGGTCGGCACGATGCTTCGCGATGCGCTCGCGCATCTCGTCGTCCCATGCCTGCCCTGTCGCCACATAGTGACGTTCAAGACCCGTGTCCGAAACCAGGGATTCGGCAAACCTGGATTTGCCGGAACGCGCGCCGCCAAGGACGAAGACTGCTTGGGAAGCCGGAGGCGACATGCGTTATGCCCGCTCACACGCAAAAGCGAGCGCCACCAGCACTAAGTCGATACCGGGAAACAGGCGTCCAAACGCCGAAAAAAACTCGTCTTGCGCCATGACAACCTCCGTGCTGGCAGCGGAACTGACGTTCCATAATAGGCTTTGTGCCTGGCACGCATGGCAGGTCTCCTGGCTCGCGGATAAGGCGCCGCGACGGGGGCGGACCGAAGCCGGTCGCCCCCAATCGTGCACAAGCGGATCTTTCTCGCCTTCCCGGCAGTCCATCATGAAAAGGCGGACGATTCGTAGAATTGGAGGCGTCCAGCCCCGGTTGATCATGATGCCACGCCAGTGGCTTTTACGATTTGCGCCTGCCCCGCCCCGTTCGCCCCATGCGAACCATCGATGGAATAGGTTTCAAACCGAACAAAAGACCCTGACCGCTCTACAGTCGCGGGGTCGGCTGTGATGAGAACGCCCGGATTGGGTCCGTCCCTCCACATTCCCTTTTCATCCCATGCGGCAGATCGCCGCTCGGGAACCATTCGTTATGCCGGCAATGATTAGGCTTTCACTTACGTCAAGTCAATCAAGGGCATGGATGCGACCTGCGCCGTCCCGATTGCGAAATCGGCAGAAAATTCCCATGAAACCAGCGGCTTTTTTGCCGTATTTCTTTGATGTTAGGAGTTTATAGAGGGTAAGCTCTCACATTCGAGTAAAACGTATCGTCCGTTTCCCATGCTGCAGAAATTCCAACCGCGACGCCTCGGCGTCTTCTCGGTCCTATTCGATCTCGGTCGCTTCAGGGCATTGCTGCGCCGTGGCGAATTGGGACTTGTCTTCGCCGGGGCGCTGGTAGGCATTGTATCCGGCTGTGCGGTGACGGCGATGAGCTATATCTCGCGCAAACTTCACAGCGTCATCTATGGCATAACCGACTACGAACGCTTGAGTTCGGCGGCGATGGCAATTCGGGACAAATCGGTAGTGTTCATCGCACCGATCGCGGGCGGCATCATTCTCGGCATCCTGCTCTACATATTGTCCCGCACGCGCAAAAAGCCGATGGTCGACCCGATCGAAGCCAATGCGCTGCACGGCGGTCGCATGTCGCTCACCGACAGTATCATCGTTGCCGTGCAGAACCTGATCTCGAATGGATTCGGCGCGTCTGTCGGGCTTGAAGCAGGTTACACACAGATTGCGGCCGGCATTGCCTCCAAATTCGGCTACAAGATGCAGATGCGCCGCGCGGATCTGCGCATGCTCGTCGGCTGCGGCGCGGCCGGCGCCATCGCCGCAGCATTCAATGCGCCGCTCACCGGCGCCTTCTACGCCTTCGAGCTGATCATCGGCAGCTATTCGATCGTGACCCTGACACCTGTCGTCGTTTCGGCGCTAATCTCGACCATGATCGCAAGACTGCTTGCCGGCGACGACTTCGCCATCGATATCGATCATTTCGGGGCGATCGTTCCGGCGGATTATCTTCCGGCCATTCTGCTCGGTGCCTTCTGCGCCGGTATCGGCATCCTGATCATGCAGGGCGTCGCATGGGTCGAGGAACTGGCGCGCAAAAGCTCGATCGCGCCGCCTTTCCGCCCTGCACTTGGCGGCTTGGTGGTGGGAACACTGGCGTTGATCTCGCCGCAGGTTCTATCTGCCGGCCATGGCGCCCTGCATCTCAATCTTTCGACTGATGTGACGCTGAGCGCACTTGTCGGCGTCTTCATCCTGAAGTCCCTGGCATCAGCGGTCTCGATCGGCTCCGGCTTCAGAGGCGGTCTCTTCTTTGCGTCGCTGTTCATGGGCGCGCTGCTCGGCAAGATCTTCGCCTATTGCGCACCCTATTTCGATCACGCCACACTGACGCCGGCCGTCTACGCAGTCGTCGGCATGAGCTCGCTTGCCGTCGCGATCATTGGCGGGCCGCTTACCATGACCTTCCTGGCGCTCGAAATCACCGGAGATTTTCCGATCACCGCCCTGGTTCTAGCGGCGGTCATCACCTCCTCGCTGGTGGTGCGCACGACCTTCGGCTACTCCTTCGCCACATGGCGCTTCCATTTGCGCGGCGAGAGCATCCGCAGCGCTCACGATGTCGGCTGGATCCGCAACCTGACCGTCGCCCGCATGATGCGCCCCGATGTGCATACGGCCAGCATCGACATGAGCATCGAGGAATTTCGCAGGAATTTCCCGATCGGCTCGGCGCAGCGGGTCATCCTGATCGACAAGAACGAAAAATATTCCGGATTGGTTCTCGTACCCGACGTCTATGCGAGCCCCGTCGAAAAGGATGACGAGGAACACGGTCTTTCCGATTTCATCCAGCTGCGCAATGAATTTTTGCAGCCGCAAATGAACGCCAAGCAGGCAGCAGCCATGTTCGAGCAGACGAAGAGCGAAGCGCTCGTCGTCGTCAACGACCTCATCGAACGCAAGGTCATCGGCCTGCTGACGGAGAGCTATACGCTGCGTCGCTACAGCGAAGAACTCGACCGCCGCCGCCGGGAAGTCTCCGGGGAACTCTAGGCGACCAGACCGTCGAGCCAGGCGGGATCGAGTACGCTTTCCAGCTCTGCCGCAACTTCGTCCAGAGCCGCGTCGACGTTGGCGCGATAGTTCATGCGCTCGCCGGAGAGGCCGAAGCTTGCCAGCAGCTTTGCCCTATAGCTGTCACTGCTGAAAAGGCCATGCAGATATGTGCCCATGATGCGACCATCCGGCGATACGGCTCCATCAGGCCGCCCGTCGATCATGGCCGATGGCCGCTCGCAGTCCCGGCCCCGCGTCACGCCGAGATGGATTTCATAGCCCGATAACGGCACATCATACTCTTTGGAGACGGCAGTGCTGTTGCGCAGGGTCTTTTCCGGCGCCATCTCCGTCTCGATATCCAATAGGCCCAATCCGGGCGTCTCGGTCACCGATCCTTCGATGCCAAGTGGATCATGGACCATGTGGCCGAGCATCTGATAGCCGCCGCAAATGCCGATGACGCGGCCGCCGCGGCGAACATGCGCGGCTATATCGCGATCCCATCCCTGCTCGCGCAGATCAAGGAGATCACCGATCGTAGACTTCGAACCCGGCAGCACCACGAGCGCTGCATCGGCAGGCAAGCGCTCTCCAGCGCGGACAAACACCAAATCGACATCCGGTTCGGCCCGCAGCGGATCGAGGTCGTCGAAATTGGCGATGCGCGACAGCACGGGTACGGCGACCTTGAGCGCGCCAGAGGAACCTCGAGCAAGTCGCTCCAATACGACCGAATCCTCCGCCGGCAGACGCACCGCCGCCTTCAGCCAGGGGACGACACCATGGCAGTGCCACCCCGTGAAGCTACCAATTGCCTCGATACCCTCAGCGAAGAGGGAGACATCGCCACGGAACTTGTTGATCAGATAGCCGCGGATCATCCGCCGATCTTCCTCCGGCAAGATATGGTACGTGCCGACCAGCGACGCGATCACGCCGCCGCGGTCTATGTCGCCGACCAGCACGACGGGGACATTAGCGCGTGTCGCAAAGCCCATATTGGCGATGTCGCCGCGCCGCAAATTGATCTCGGCGGGCGAGCCTGCCCCCTCGACGATGACGAGATCGGTCCCCGCCCGCATCGTGGCGAAGCTCTCAAGCACCGCGCCGAGCAATTGCGGTTTGAGCGCCTGATAGTCCCGGCCCTTGGCTTGGCCCCAGACCTTGCCCTGCACGATGATCTGGCTGCCGGTTTCCGATTGCGGCTTCAACAACACCGGATTCATATGTACCGATGAGGGAACGCGTGACGCCAGCGACTGCAGCCACTGGGCGCGTCCGATTTCGCCGCCATCTTCGGCAACGGCGGCATTGTTCGACATGTTCTGTGGCTTGAACGGGCGCACTCTCACGCCCCGGTTTGCGAACAGCCGACACAAGCCCGCGACCAATACCGTTTTTCCGACATCGGAGCCGGTTCCCTGCAGCATGATCGCTCTCGTCATTCCTCACCACCTTGATATGCTACAGCCACTGAAAACGCTGGATTCCGCCTTGATTTTGCCGCGATCTCCGCCCCTCGGAGCCCACCGACACGATACAAAAATGCATCATCGTCCGATATGCTCTGTTTGCGACATTGGATGACGATTTCATCCATTGTGAGTTACGCGGAAGAGGATTATCTCCATCGCGAAAACAAACAACGAAACCGGCCGGTCCGGGTCGGAGGATACCCCAATGCTTTTCATCTTCAACAGACAGAATTCCATCCAGATCGCCTGGAACGGCAAGCTTCCGGCTCACCGCCCCGAGAGCCGGCTGCAGCAGCTCGATACGCGCTTCGGCACGGTGGGCTTCATCCGCACGTATAATGTCGGCTGATAGCGCGTCAAGCCGCCAGTCCAACACACGAGAAGCCGCCATGCGATAGCATCGGCGGCTATATTTTTGCTCAATGTCGGGATCGGAGCGGATTGCCGCTCTCGCACAGAAAACTGTCCTGTAACGGCACTCTATAAAGCGCGAAAACCGCGCGATCCAGAGATCGACGCGGTTTGCCAAAAACGCCGGCTTCCCTGCACATACACCGCAAGGTTCGCATTCCCCGGTACGCTATACCTGATCCAGGGAAGCAGCGGTTGTCCCCCGCCACGCATTGATTGATAAACCGACATCGTTACTGGAGGGTTATTAAGTGCTTAAATTAGAGTGAATCTGAAAATTTTTTGAAAATTTTCCGCTTTGCGTTGAGAAATCGCAAACGACGCAAATGAGATATAAAACGTCTTCCAGGGACACGATATTTGAGCACCATTCAAATCCGCCTGGGTGGCAAAGCTTTGAGGAAGCCATGTGATGGACGTTTTACAGCCACGAATGGCAGAAAATAGGCTAATTCAGGCGCTTAATTAAGCTTCTCCAAGAGACACGATAACGTCTATCGGCCGACCGGCTGTTGATTTCTTCATCCAAATCCTTACGCTGCCTGATGTCGATGCAAAGAATGCCCGGCCGCGATAAAGTTCAGCGGTCGCAAAAAGACCAAATGCACGACGGCAGCAAAGGGGACCGTACGGGCGTCGTCAGCGGCGTATGAACGGTTGCAATTGGACCGCGCTGACAGGGGATCGACAGAAATCGAACGCATTAGGGTCGATTTCCGCAACGTAACGAAAAATTGGGAGACGATATCAATGAAGAAGCTTCTCGCTTCAGCCATCTTCGCATTCGGCGCCTATGCTTTGGCTGGCTCGGCGCACGCTGCGGATTGCGGCAGTGTATCCATTGCTGAAATGAACTGGGCATCCGCAGGCGTTGCCGCGCAGGTCGACAAGATCATCCTGCAGAACGGTTACGGCTGCAATGTCACTCTGGTAACCGGCGATACACAGCCGACCTTTGCCTCCATGAACGAAAAAGGTCAGCCTGACGTCGCACCAGAGCTTTGGGTCAACGCTGTGCGCACCGCGCTCGATAAGGCCGTATCCGAGGGCCGCCTGATCGTGGCCGCACCGCTTCTGAGCGACGGCGGCGTCGAAGGCTGGTGGATTCCGAAGTTCCTCGCCGACGCCCATCCGGACATCAAGACCGTTCAGGACGCCCTCAAGCATCCCGAACTTTTTCCTGCCCCCGAAGATCCGTCCAAGGGTGCCGTCTATGACTGCCCGGCGGGTTGGAACTGCCAGATCTCCACGACCAACCTTTACAAGGCTCTTGGCGCCGACAAGCTCGGCTTCACCCTTGTCGATACCGGCTCCGCCGCAGGTCTCGACGGTTCGATCGCCAATGCCTTCGAAAAGAAGACCGGCTGGCTCGGCTACTATTGGGCTCCGACAGCCATCCTCGGCAAGTACGAGATGGTTCGCCTGAGCTTCAACGTGCCGCATGACAAGAAGGATTGGGATGCCTGCACGTCGCAGCAGGATTGCGCCAATCCGAAGGTGAACTCCTATCCGGTTTCGGACGTCTATACCGTCGTGACCAAGGACTTTGCCGCAAAGGCCGGCATCGCCATGGACTACATGAAGACCCGCAAGTGGGATAACGCCACCGTCGGCAAGGTTCTCGCCTGGATGACCGACAATCAGGGTACGAACGAGGACGGCGCCAAGTACTTCCTCAAGACCTACCCCGATATGTGGACCAAGTGGGTCGCTCCGGACGTCGCCACCAAGATCAAGGCATCGCTCTGATCCATGTTGCTGAATCGGCGGTGGCATCGTGCCTGCCGCCGATTTCATATTCGCGCAGAACAACCCAAACGACGCTCATACCGACAGTGCGGCTCGGCACAAGGTCGCAACGAGTGCAGATTGATGGTGGCGAATATAGTAAGAATGCAAGGGCAGCCTGAAGAACCGGTCGCAGCGCTGCAAGCCATCCACACGTGAAGGCCACACGGGCGGAGCGGGACAAAACCGGACCAAGAAGGGGAAATACATGGCTATCCAGTGTACGATCCTGCCGAATGTGCTCTGCAACTTTCCGGCAATAGATGAATCGCTCATACGCCTCGCGCGCAAGAATATCGACGACGGCTTCAGGGCGTCCGTACGCGCCTACGGCACTCTCATCGATGCCATCGTGCAGCCGCTGCAATGGTTTCTGAACTATCTTGAATGGGCATTTACCAATACGCCCTGGTTCATCGTGCTCATCGTGATGATGCTCGTCGTCTATGCAGCAAGCCGCAACCTGAAAATTGTTGCCGGCACCGCGATCTCCATGATCCTCATCGGCGTCTGCGGCCTCTGGACCGACACGATGATCACGCTCGCGATGGTAACGGTCTGTACGCTGATCGCCATCGTCATTGGCCTGCCGATCGGCATATTGATGGCGCGCTCAGACCGGCTGCAATCGATCGTCAATCCGATCCTCGATGTCATGCAGACCATGCCGAGCTTCGTTTATCTGATCCCGGTCGTCGTCATCTTCGGCATCGGCAAGGTGCCCGGTCTTATCGCCGTCGTCATCTATGCCGTCCCACCGATGATCCGCCTGACCAATCTCGGCATCCGCCTCGTGGACAAGGAAGTGCTGGAAGCCGCCGACGCTTTCGGGTCGTCGCATCGCCAGAAGCTGTTCAACGTGCAGATCCCGCTCGCACTGCCCACCATCATGGCCGGCATCAACCAGACCATCATGATGTCGCTCGCTATGGTCGTCGTCGCCTCCATGGTCGGCGTCGGCGGGCTCGGCCGAAATACGCTGCAGGCGATCAATAATCAGTTCTTCACCGTCGGTTTCCTCAACGGTTTCGCACTGGTCGCCATCGCCATCATTTTCGACCGAACGAGCCAGGCCTATGGCAGACGGCTCCAGAAGCACTCGGAGGTCATCCATGGCTAGTCACGCGATCCAGATAAAAAACCTCTACAAGATTTTCGGCCCTCGCGGACGCGACTATGTCGACCAGGTCAAGAACGGCTTGGGTAAAGCCGAACTCAACGAGACGCATGGTCATGTGCTCGGCCTGCAGGATATCAACATCGACATGCCGGCCGGTGCCATCACCGTCGTCATGGGCCTTTCCGGCTCGGGCAAATCGACGCTGATCCGTCACATCAACCGCCTGATCGAGCCGACCGCCGGCGAAGTGCTCTATGACGGCGTCGACGTTTGCAAGATGAACGAAAACGACCTGCGCGAATTCCGCCGCCACAGGACGGCGATGGTATTCCAGAAATTTGCACTGCTGCCGCACCGTACGGTGATCGAGAATACGATCTACGGCCTGGATATCCAGGGCGTGCCGCGCTCCGAAAGCGAAAAGAAGGGTCAGTATTGGATCGAACGCGTCGGACTGAGAGGGTTCGAAAGGCACTATCCGAACCAGCTTTCCGGCGGCATGCAGCAACGCGTCGGCCTTGCCCGGGCGCTGACGAACGATGCCGACATCCTGCTGATGGACGAAGCCTATTCGGCGCTCGATCCGCTGATCCGCGTGGATATGCAGACGGTGCTGCTCGATCTGCAGAAGGAGTTGAAGAAGACTGTCGTCTTCATCACCCACGATCTCGACGAAGCCCTGCGCCTTGGCGATAAGATCGCAATCCTGCGCGACGGCAAGGTCGTGCAGCAGGGCACCGGTCAGGAGATCGTGCTGCAGCCTGCCGACGACTATATCACGGCCTTTGTTAAGGAGGTGAACCGCGGTCGCGTCATCCAAGCTCAGACAATCATGAAGCCGCTTTCGGGCGAACCCAGCGGCACGCGCGTGCCCGGCGACATGACGCTGGAAGTCGCCGCCAAGCAGATCACCGAGGCGGGCCAGACAGGAGCCGTCGTCACGGATGCGAGCGGCAAGCCTATCGGCACGATCGATCTGCAAAGCATCATCGCCGCCATGGTCACGCCCACGACACACGACACGGCAGAAATGGCAGCAGCCTGACGGCGCGATTTTCATCTCAAGTGAAAAAGCGCCCTTACGGGCGCTTTTTCTGTCTTGTTGCCGCGTCGACATATGGGGCAGCCATCTTGTCGTTGTGTTCACATAAAGAAATGTTTATATCTGCATTTGACACTCTTTAGAGCCGCCGCATCCGAGGACACACTATGACCGTCGCCACCAATCCCTTGACCGATCTGCTTGCCGAAAAAGGCGTACTGCTTGCCGACGGCGCAACCGGCACGAACCTCTTTGCCATGGGCCTGGAGGCCGGCGAAGCGCCCGAGCTCTGGAACGAACAGCATCCCGACCGGATCACGAAGCTGCATCAGGATTTCGTCGATGCCGGCGCCGACATCATCCTCACCAATACCTTCGGCGGCACGCGCCATCGCCTCAAGCTTCATCATGCTCAGGATCGCGTGCACAGTCTCAATAAGACGGCGGCCGAGATCGCCCGTGCCGTTGCCGACAAGGCCAGCCGCAAGGTCATCGTCGGCGGCTCGGTGGGGCCAACGGGCGAGTTGCTGATGCCGCTCGGCGCCTTGACCTATGAAGACGCCGTCGCAGCCTTCGTCGAGCAGATGGAAGGCCTTCAGGCCGGCGGTGCCGATGTTGCCTGGATCGAAACTATGTCCTCGCCGGACGAGATCCGCGCTGCTGCCGAAGCCGCTGCCAAGGTCGGCTTGCCCTATACATATACCGGCTCTTTCGACACGGCCGGCAAGACGATGATGGGCCTACACCCGAAGGATATTCATGCCGTCGCCACCGATATCGGTGCAGGGCCGCTCGCGGTCGGCGCCAATTGCGGCGTCGGCGCCTCGGATATCCTGTCCAGCCTCCTCGACATGACCGAGGCAGACCCGGCCGCCATCGTTATCGTCAAGGGTAATTGCGGCATTCCCGAATATCGTGGCGCAGAGATCCATTATTCCGGCACACCGCCGCTGATGGCCGACTATGCCCGTCTCGCGCGCGATGCCGGAGCCAAGATCATCGGCGGATGCTGCGGCACCTCCTGCGGCCATTTGGCCGCCATGCGGGAAGCGCTGGACAGCTACGTGCCCGGCGCTCGCCCGACGCTGGAGACGATCATCGAGCGGATTGGCCCCATGCGCAACAAGACGGCCAACGAAGGCGGCGCCGCTCCGGCGCGTGAGCGTCGCAGACGCTCCTAAGCAATCTAAGGAAAGCCCGACAACCGAGCTTCCTCTGCGAATCGGGTATTTTCGCCTTGAGCTTTGTTCGGCACTGCCGATAGTTACGCGCCGAATATCGGCGCGTAACGGGCGATCGCCTATCTTTCACCACCGATAGTGCGGCCCTCGGTGAAATGCGGAACAATCCGGCTGTCGAAGGCCTTCAAGGCAGCACCGATGGCTTGGTGCATGTCGAGATATCGGTAGGTGCCGAGCCGCCCGCCGAAATGGACATTCGCCTCCGCCTCGGCCCGCTCGCGATAGCGCAGGAAGATCTCCTTGTCCTGACGCGTGTCGATTGGATAATAGGGTTCATCGACGCGCTTCGCCGATCGTGAATATTCCCGCACAACGACCGTCTTTTCGGTCTGGTAGCTTCGCTCGGGATTGAAATGCCGAAACTCGAGGATACGCGTGTAGGGGATTGTTTCATCGGCATAATTCATGACCGCCATCCCCTGGAAGTCGCCGGTGTCCAGCGTCTCCTTCTCAAAGTCGATGGTGCGCCAGCCCAACTCGCCTTCGGAATAATCGAAATAGCGGTCGATCGGGCCTGTATAGACGATCGGAAGCCCGGCCGGCAGCGTTGATTTTAGCGAAAAGAAATCGACGCCCAGGGCAATTCGGATCTTCGGATGCTTCAGCATCCTCTCGAAAATCGCCGTATACCCGTCGACCGGCAGGCCCTCATACTTGTCGTTGAAATAGCGATTGTCGAAGGTGTAGCGGACCGGCAGGCGCGTAATGATGTGTTCGGGCAGGTCACGCGGATCCGTTTGCCACTGCTTTGCCGTATAGCCACGAATGAACGCCTCATACAAGGGCCGGCCGATCAGAGAAATCGCCTTCTCTTCCAGATTGGCCGGATGGCGGCCGGCCATTTCCGCCGCTTGGTCCGCAATCAGTGCCCTCGCCTGGTCGGGCGAAAGGCGTCGATTGAAGAATTGCGAGATCGTACCGAGGTTGATCGGCATCGAATAGACTTGATCGCGATAGGTCGAATAGACACGATGCTTATAGTCGGTGAATGCGGTGAACCTGTTGAGATAGGTCCAGACGAGTTCGTTCGGCGTATGAAAGAGATGCGCGCCGTAGCGGTGAACCTCGATACCGGTCTCGCTGTCGAACTCGCTATAGGCATTGCCGCCAACATGTTTCCGGCGGTCGATCAGAAGCACGTTCTTCTGCAGCTCGTTGGCCACCCGCTCCGCGAGCGTCGCGCCATAAAAACCGGCGCCAACCACAAGCAAGTCAACATCGGCGAAATTGATCATGATCGCGAGACCAACCTTCTTGCCGCCAACTTTCGATCAGACCTGCCCGAATACACTGAAGACCTCCAATTCGAACTTTGTCTCTTCGACGGCAATAGAGCGCCGATAGACACCGAAATCCTCGAATCTCTCCGGGAAATTCTGGATCACGTCATCGATCGCTCTTGAAATCTCGTGCGTTCGTTGGGGATGATTGCCAAACTTGTATTTAGCCGGAATGGGCAAATCCTCGAAATTGCTGGCCGAGCCGTTCCGACCGGTGATCACGCAGCATCCGAGCAGCGCCGCTTCGCGCGGCATGCGATCCTTGCCGGCATGTGGACCAAAGTCGACGTAAAGCTTGGCTTGCGCCATGTTTTGATGGACTTCCGTCGGCGACATATTGCTGAGGATCTTGAATTCATATTGCGGAGACATGGTCGCCAGTTGGCGCCCGAAAGCCTCGGCCTTGTTGTTGAACAGGACCAGATCGCGCCGCTGCTGAATCGGCTGTGGCGCCACGTTGTTTGCCAGTGTCGTAAAATCCGAGATCCGCAAGACATCGCTGAAGCCCAAAATACTGAGCTGTGCCGTGGCATAGGAGGATTGCGACAGCATCTTGCAGTCGTTCTCCAGAAGGAACGGTACACCGCCCAGCGGCATCAGATGCCGCATGCCGTAATCGAAACTCAGCCACCAATAGGCTTTAGTCGCCTTCTTGAAGAGTGGAATCAGATGCGGCCATATCTCCGGAAACACCACGATCGCGTTTTCGTTGTCGATGATATAGTCCGAGCTTTCGGTCGCGTAGGCCCGATATTGCGGATGAACGGCATTCTCGTATTCCCGAAATACCATTGTGGTTTCCCCATCAGGGGACGGCATCAGGGAGTGATCGGAACCGTTGGTATAGACCATCCTGGCGCTGCGCCCGATTTTGGTCAGCCTTGCGCAAAGTTGGTGAAGGGCTTCCGGGCCGCCCGTCATATGATTCGGTGGGCAGAGGATGTAGATCGTTTCATTTCCAGTCATAGTCGCAGTCCGCCTTCACATGTCGTTTGCCGATCCACCCGCCACAGGCGCCCGGTTCGCCGCCAAAATGCTCTAAAAAACCTAGCCGCCCCTCGCCATCAACGCGGAAAGAATAGTCGCCTGCTGGCGCTCGCACATGAGGCCGAAGCCACGGCTCGCAATTGCCGACCGTCTCTCGTCATCGCGAACGAGTTCGATGCAGGTTTCGACAAGCCGATCATAATTGCAAAACGCCATTCCCTCGGCAAAAGCAGCCACTTCCGGGTCGTGGATATTGCCCTCACTGACGACGCAGGCACCATTGGCAAGCAGGAAGGAAACGCGGCAAATCTCAAAGATCGCGGCGTCGAAATGATGCACGTTGAGGACGATTTTGGAGCGCCCGATGAAAGCGTCGCGCTCGGCGCCGTAGACACCGAACAGGTGAACGAGGTTCAGCCCGCTTGCTTGCAGCGCCACCAGCACATTCTTGCGGCGTTCGTTGACCGAGCCGTAAAAGAGAACGTCGATATCCTTCACCGGCGCTTGGGGCACACGCGTCAGGTGCCTGTTATATCCCACATCGAGAATTTCGGCGGGAACGCCGAACCTGGCCAGTCCCTGGCGATTGCGCTCGCTGTAATCGAGCACGGCGAATTTCTTGAGCAGTCCGAGATATCGATGATTGATCCAACTGCTTTCAGCCGAGACCTGCTCCATATTCACGATAATGCTCTCGGGTGGCAGCCATTGCGCCGCGACCGAGGGCAGCAAATTTGCGCCGTAAACGATCGGTACGCGTCCGTTCCAATCTCGCGGATTGGTAACCAGAGGCGCGCTGCCACCGAGTTCGGCAAAGGCGTAGTGAAGGCCGAGGGCAACATCCTCGAAAGCGCGGCTGTGAACGTAGCCCTCTGGGCTGACGATCCAAATGCAGTGCCGATCCTTGTGATGTTCCCAACCGAAAGGAAAGGCTGGCAGGGCGTGTTCCGCGCCATGCGATGCGACAGTCTGTTTCTCCGCTTGCGCGTGCATGTTGATCCTTCTCGAAGACTCGCTGGAACCCCTCGCTTGAAAACTGCGTGATGGGCCTTGCTCAAACCTTGCGAGACCGAGAGCCGGTGGAGAGCTTCGTGAAGGCGTTCTTGTCTATATATTGGAGCTGCCCTAGCCCGGCAGCATTTGCGTCACCGCGATGATCGGTCCGAGCGGAAACAGGCTGTCGCGCCTTCGCCATTCCGGGATGTCGACGCTGGAAATGCTGCCGTCGAGAAACAGCGCGTTCGGGCAGTTCAGATCGTCGCGAAACAGCGTCGCAAAATCGTGGAAGCGCACCGGTCCATCGGAAATGGCGAAGATGACCTTGCCGTCAGAGGTAACGCCAACGCCGTTTCGCGTCTTCAAGCTCGGGCTGTCAGCCAGAAATGACGGATGGAGCCTGCCGCTGATGACCAGCATCGGGCCGGACTGCGTCGCGTAAAAAGGTTTGATGTCGGAAGCGGCGAAGGCCTTGCTTTCCATGATCCCGGCCTTGCCTTTGTCGACATAGAAAACACCGTTCGGCAAGAGATGGAAATTGCCCCAGCCCTTGTTGGTGTTGATCGCCTTCACCTCGCGTCCGTTTTCGATGAAGAGACCGACAGGAGATTGATCGTCGAGATACATGCCGCCGTTCATCGCAAAACGCACATAGACGCGCTCCTGGCGCAGATCCATTTCCAGCGCCCGGAACGAACCATAAGGCTTACCGTTGCGGTCATTCTGGAAAATCTGGACGTCGTAATGGGCGGGATCGAAGGTGCAAACCGTGTAGCCGTCACCGAGATGCTGAACCTTGCGGCAGGCCTCACCGGCCGAGGCGGTGGCGGCAAAGGCAAGAACGGCAAGGCTGAGTATCAATCGAATCAAGCGCATAGCTCCGCATCAATAGCACAAGCGCTAGAACGCATCGCAATGCGGCAAAACAAGGAGTACGCGGGAACTAAAGCTGGAGTGCCGCCATATGGAATGCAAGCTGTTCGGCGGGATAACGATAGCCGGCCCCGATCGGGCAGGCATTGCGTGCGAGACAACCGCCGGCCATGCAGTCGGCCTGCCCTTCCCGCGTGCGCAAATGCGAGCGACAGCTTGGAACATCAAAGCCCGCTGTCGTTACGGCCGCTACCGGGCAGGCAGTGACACAGGGCTTGTCAACGCATACATCGCATGGATGCTGAGGAAATGCCGGTGCGAAGTCATTTTCAATGGCATCTGCAAATCCCAACGCGCCGCGATAGCCGTGCCACACGCCATAAACAGGATGGATCAGGATACCGAGTGGCGATGCCTTCAAGCCTTCGGCCTGCATGGCCCATCGCTGGAACGGCAGCCATGGGGGATCCGAAGGAAAATAGGCCGTAGCCCCCAAGCTGCTTGCGACTGGTCGGATGACTGTCTTCGACCAGTCGTCGAGCGGGTCGGACCGGCCGGCATTCTCGGGCAATTGCCACCAGCGCGAAAACGGAATCCAGATCGAGCCGCCGATATTGCCAAGCAGGACCACGCTTTGCGCCGCCGTGCCATCGGCCAATAGCGGCCCCTCGCCGTCGCCGAAGGACACTATACCTCGAACGAAAACTCCGTCGACGCCGAGCGCCGCACGGAGTTGTTCGAGTATGACAGGGCCGCGGCTCATCGTGGCCCCTTATATTCATAGTGCGGCCGCCAGACTTCCTTCTGGATGAGGTCGGCAACGCGCGTCGCACCGCCTTGCTCCCTGGCGGCCTCGGGCTCTCTTCAGGTGAAAGCGTCCGGCATGGAGTCCTTGCGCGTCTGGATATAGGCCAAAAGAGCCTCGTCGATCGCCGGATCGAGCGGCGGCGCTTCGTAGTGATCGAGCCAGGAACGGCAAAGCGCATTGGCGCGCTGTTCGATGCGCTTCTGGCCTTCGATCTCCCACTGCTCGAAGGAATTGTTGTCCGCGAGCGCCGAGCGATAGAAGGCGGATTGGAAGTTGGCCTGAGTGTGGCCGCAGCCGAGATAATGGCTACCTGGGCCGACTTCGCGGATGGCATCGAGCGCCTGACCGTTCTCCGAGAGATCCACCCCTTCGGCCATCTTCTGCATCATGCCGAGCTGATCCTGGTCGATCATGAACTTCTCGTAGGAGGAAACGAGCCCCCCTTCGAGCCATCCCGCCGCATGCAGCACGAAATTCGTGCCGGCCAGCAGCGTCATGTTCAGCGTATTGGCCGATTCATGCGCCGCCTGTGCATCTGGCACCTTCGATCCGCAGAGTGAACCGCCGGTACGGAACGGCAGACCGAGGCGGCGGGCGAGCTGTGCCGCGCCGTAGGACACGAGCGAGGGCTCCGGCGTACCAAAGGTCGGCGCCCCGGACTGCATCGAGATCGATGCTGCGAAAGTGCCGAACAGCACCGGCGAGCCCTTGCGGATCAGCTGCGTAAAGGAAGCACCCGCCAGCACTTCGGCCAGAATCTGTGTCAGCGTGCCCGCGACCGTCACCGGGCTCATCGCGCCCGAGAGAATGAAGGGCGAAATGACCGAGGCCTGATTGTGACGCGCATAGACCTTCAAGGCGCCGACCATTGTCTCGTCGAAGACCATCGGCGAGTTGGCATTGATGAGGTTCAGCGTCACGCAGTTGTTTTCAACAAAATCGTCGCCAAAGACGATCTTCGCCATGGCGATCGTGTCTTCAGCACGTTCCGGCGCAGTCACCGAGCCCATGAACGGCTTGTCGGAATATTTGATATGGCTGTAGACCATATCCAGATGGCGCTTGTTGACCGGGATATCGACAGGCTCGCACACCGTGCCGCCGGATGAATGCATCGACGGCGCCATATAGGCGAGCTTCACGAAATTGCGAAAATCCTCGATCGTCGCATAGCGGCGGTTGCCCTCGAGATCGCGCACGAAGGGCGGTCCGTAGACCGGCGCGAAAATCGTTGCCTTGCCGCCGACATGGGCGTTGCGGGCGCTGTTGCGGGCGTGCCAGGTGAATTCCTTCGGCGCAGTCTTCAGAAGCTCGCGGCAAAGACCCTTCGGAAAATGCACGCGCTGCCCTCGCACGTCGGCACCGGCCTCCTTCCAGAGCGCCAGCGCTTCCGCGTCATCGCGAAACTCGATGCCGATTTCTTCCAGAACCGTATCGGCGTTACGTTCGATGAGCTGCAGGCCCTCTTCGTCAAGCACTTCGTAGACGCCGATCTTGCGGGTGATATAGGGGAGCGAAGGACCCGGCCCACCGCCGCTGCGCGAAGCACGCCGCGCTGCCGCACCCCTGCCCTCGCTGCGCGAACGCCGTCCACCGCCATCATTGCCTGCAGCCGGTTGCTCAATCATATCGTCCATGATGTTTCCTCACTCCTGCGCATGGATGCGTCTATCAAGCCCCATGCTACCCGATTCCGCCAAGCGGACGTTCCTTAATGCGCCAGCAATTAGCATAGGACAGACATGGGCTGCTAATATCAACTGTTCTTCGTCCGTCGCGATTGTTCCGTGCGACGTCGCATTCAAAAAGAGTTTTGGCGGCCTTCCGGTCTATCCGTAATGGCGGCAGTGTTTTATACAAGTCTCTGATGCATTGCACGAAAACGGGATGGAGCGCATGTCTGACGACGAAATCATTCTCTCGGAACTTTCTGACGAAGAGCTCGTGCAGCAGATGCATGACGACCTGTATGACGGCTTGAAGGAAGAAATCGAGGAAGCCACCAATATCCTCCTGGAGCGTGGCTGGGCGCCCTATGATATTCTGACCCAAGCGCTGGTCGAAGGCATGCGCATCGTCGGTATCGACTTCCGCGACGGCATTCTCTTCGTTCCGGAAGTTCTGCTGTCCGCCAATGCGATGAAGGCCGGTATGTTTATCCTGCGTCCGCTTCTGGCGCAGACCGGCGCGCCGAAGCTCGGCAAAATGGTGATCGGCACCGTCAAGGGCGACATTCACGACATCGGCAAGAACCTTGTCGGCATGATGATGGAAGGCGCAGGCTTCGACGTCATCGACCTCGGCATCAACAACCCGGTCGAAAACTATCTCGACGCCATCGAGCGCGAACAGCCCGACATTCTCGGCATGTCGGCCCTGCTGACGACGACGATGCCCTACATGAAGGTTGTCATCGATACTCTGAAGGAAAAGGGCCTGCGCGATGACTACGTCGTTCTGGTCGGTGGCGCACCGCTGAACGAGGAATTCGGCAAGGCCGTAGGCGCCGATGCCTATTGCCGCGACGCCGCCGTGGCGGTCGAAACCGCCAAGGAATTCATGAAGCGCAAGCACAACAGCCTGGCTGCCGGCGCCTGATTGCAAGAAACTGATGGCCGGCGATAACCAATGGGTTGCCGCCGGCGCATCGGCATCCCAAATTGACTATTGAGCCGCCCTCTTGACGGTATGACCAGCGTCCTCCGTCGCGTGGACCGCGTTTGCAGTATCTCTGCCCACGCCGCGTATGGTATTGGCGCAGGAAGCAAGTACCATGAGAACGGCGCAGGCCGCTGCAATTTTCGTGAGTGTCGATGCAGTCATGATTGGGAACCCCCTCTGAGTGGATATCGATCAAAAAAATGCGGAGAAGAACCCTCCGGGCGATAAACGTATAACAAAGCAAAAGGTTCATGTGATCGCGTGCGGCGCAATCGCGCGCGAAATACTGGCGCTTACCCGAATAAACGGACTCGATCACATCGATCTCCACTGTCTTCCCGCAATCTATCACTCCTATCCGCAGAAGATCGCACCAGCCCTGGAGGAAGCGATTGCCGATGCCCGCTCTCGCGGCTTCGAAAAGATCTTCATCGGC